>Ga0209918_1000075_pt1 | contig 75892 bp, 62 predicted proteins | sample SalPonD_shore_MG_FD_185712 | JGI IMG/M metagenome (GOLD analysis project Ga0209918, IMG submission 185712) | Salt pond soil microbial communities from South San Francisco under conditions of wetland restoration - Salt Pond MetaG... | ecosystem: Environmental > Aquatic > Marine > Intertidal zone...
GAGCCGGAGGAAGAAAGCGCGGCGGAGAGTCGCCGACGGGCGGGAGGCGGCGAGCGAGGGGCGCGGAGCGGGGGATCGGGGCGGGGTCCCGGACCCGGCCGAAGCCGCGCCCGAAATCCTGTCAAGGGGGGACCGGCCGGTATACCGAACCGGCCGGGTTCCGCGGAACCGCCCGCCGGTGGCGGAGCCGGGCTTCAGGCTCCTCGGTCCTTCCTCGCCTCCGTCCGCTCCACCCAGGCCCGCGCCACATCGTGCAGGGCCCCGAACGTCAGCCGGTCGCCTCTCCAGCCCCCGCCTCGCCGGCCCCCGCCCCTCGTCGCACCGTCCTGGATACCTCCACCTCCGGCGCGCTGCGCAGGGTCTGGAGGACCACGCAGTAGCGCTCGGTGAGGCGGACGAGCGTGTCGAGCTCCTCGTCCGTGGCGTCGGTGTCCAGGTCGAACCGGAGCCGGATGTCCCGGAACCCGACCGGCGCCTCGCGGTCCACGCCCAGCGTGCCGCGGAAGTCCAGGTCGCCCTCGGCGTGCACGACGCCCTCCCGGATCTCGGTCCCGAGCGCGGTGGCCACCGCGTTCATGGTGACGCCGGCGCACGCGGCCAGGGCCTCGAGCAGCATGTTGCCCGAGCAGGCGTGGACCCCGCTTCCACCGGTGGCCGGGTGGAGGCCGGCCTCGACCAGGGCCTTTCCGGTCTCGACCCGGCAGGTCACGTTCTCGCCCAGCCGGCCCTCAGCCTCGAGCGTGATGACGGCGGCCTCGGGGTCCTCCCGGTAGCGCTCCTTGAGGGGCGCCTGGCGGGATCGGAGCTCGTCGGATCTCACGGCGTCTTCCTCCTCAGCTTCCCGGCGGCTTCTGGCCCGCCACCCACTTGATCGTCCGCCCGGCGGGGATCGGGTCGTCCGGCTGCATCTGGTTCATGATCGCCAGGGTCTGGACGTCCACCGGCGATGCCCTGGTCCGCGCCAGCTCGGTGATCGTGGTGGCGTGGTCGGGGGTGTACAGCTCCACCCGCATGGGCTTCACGTTCAGCGCCGACGAATCCGTGAGCCGGTCGAAGCTCCCCATCGTCGACTCGAAGGGGGAGCGGTAGCGGGAGAGCGACCCGGCCGTCGTGTAGCCCAGGATCCTGTAGACGTGCCCGCCGTAGCCGATGAACGCGGCCTCGCCCTCCACCTGCCCCTGCTCGGTGCTCGCGCTGAACAGGCCGGTCGTGGCCGGGAAGCCGTGGATGGTGGTGCTCGAGACCCGGCTGGCCTGCACGCCCTGCGAGGAGAAGAAGGCCCGCGCGGCCGCGTCCTGGGACCCCGCCGAGTCCGCCAGCGTGAGCTCGAGGATGGCGTCCTGGTCGGGGCTCTGGGCCGCGACGGCCGAGGGCATGTTCTGGGTCTTCCATCCGTCCGGGAACTGGACCCGGAAGGCCAGGTTCGGGTGGAGGAAGAGGCCGCCGCGGAAGAAGCCGTCCCGGGGGTCCGACCCGAACACCATGCCGTCGATGTGGCGCAGGTAGGCGTCCCGGGACACCCGTCCACTCCTCTCCGCCGGAGGGAGGGTGTCGATCTGCCGGCGGATGTTCTGGACGCGGTCGGCGGGGGCCGGGTGGGTCGCGAGCCACGAGGGCACGCCGCTCCCGCCTGCCGCCGCGCTCTGCCGGTCGAGCATCTGGAAGACGCCGATGGCCTGGTAGGGGTCGTAGCCGTCCTTGACGGCGTAGCGGATCCCGAGCGCGTCGGCCTGGTTCTCGTCGTCGCGGCTGTACTTGAGGAAGAGGACCTGCAGCCCCGCCCCGAACAGCTGGCCGTACTGGCGGATCGGCTTCACGAAGATCGAGCCGAGGCCCAGGCCGAGCTGCGCCAGCTCCTGCCGGCTCATCTGCTCCACGGAGTGGCGCGCCGTGACGTGGCCCGACTCGTGGCCCAGGATGATGGCCAGCTGCGCTTCGTTCTCCAGGTAGGGGAGGATGCCGCGCGTCACGAAGATGAACCCGCCGGGGAGGGCGAACGCGTTCACGACCGGCTCGTCGGCCACTTGGTAGCTCCACGGGAGATCGGGGCGCTCGGAGACCTGCGCCAGGCCCTGGCCGACGCCGCTCACGTAGGCGGCCAGCGCCGAGTCCCGGTAGATCCCGATCGTCTGGCGGACCTGCTGGGCGCCCTGGCGCCCCATCTCGATCTCGCGTCCCTCCCCGATGAGCGAGAGCTGGGACTCGCCCGTGGCCGGGTTGGTGGCGCAGCTCCCCAGCGGCGCGGCGGTCGCCGCGACCAGGGCTGCCATTGCGAGGGTGCGGAAGCGCGAAATCCTCATGGTGTGGGCCTCCCTTTCCAGTCTCCGGCCGGCGCCCGGCCGGTCGGGTGGCGGCCGAACGTCATCCGCCCGTGGTGTCCCAGCTCAGGCTCTCGTGGATGTCGTGTCCGCAGAAGGTGCCGTCGATCGTGCGGGTGCGGGCGTCCGGGTCGAGCTGGCTCGTGAGGTCCACCTGGCAGGAGCCGCTGGTCCCGTCGGCCTTCACCCAGGTGAAGCCCCCCTTCAGGGAGAGCGTCTGCACGCCGCTCGGAAGCCCGTCCACACGCATACGGTGGGCCTCCAGGGTGAGATTCGGGTTCCCGGTGACCGTGATGTCATGGCCCCGCACCGTCAGGACGCAGGCGTCGTGGGTCACCGTGGCCCGGAAGTCCGCCGTGAGCGTGCGGGTGCTCGTGTCGTAGGTGTGGTCGACCCGGCCGTCGACCGTGAGCGTGCCGCCGAGCCGGCAGTCGCGCTCGGTGTGGAAGCTCGTCGAGCTCGAGAGGACGTCGGGCGAGGGCGCGGCGGCGCCGGCGCCGCTCGTCCCGCCGCCCACGTCCGCCAGGGCGCCGGTGCGTGCGGCGACGTCCAGCCGGCCGGTCTGGTCGCCGATCACCTGGTTGCCCGAGCCGTCCATCGTGGCGGCCAGGTCCCGGGCCTCCGCCGCGCTCAGGCTGCCCTGCGCCGGCCCCGTCGAGCCGCCGCCGCAGGCGCCGACCGCGGCGGCCAGCCCGACGACGCACATCGCCGTCCATGCCGTCCTGGCCATGACCCGTCCTCCTTGTCCTCGCGCCCAGAATGGGGGATCGTGGGAGCCGCTCCCCGATCGCTGCAAGATAGACGCGAGGCGGCGGGGACGCGTCACGCGGCGAGCGGCAGGAGGTGGAGTGGAACGAGCGGGCGGCGGCCGGGGCGGACCCCTGGCCATGGACCCGGAGACCATGCGGAGGCTGGGCCACGAGGTGGTGGACCGGATCGTGGACCGGTGGGCGGGGCTGGCGGAGCGGCCCGCGCTCGGGACGGCCGGCCGTGAGGAGATGGAGGCGCGGCTGCGGGAGCCCCTCCCGAAGGCGGGCGAGCCGATCGGGCCGCTCCTCGAGCGCTTCTGGAAGGACGTCGAGCCGTTCGCGGCCCGGCTGGACCACCCCCGTTTCTTCGCCTTCGTCCCCGGCTCCCCCACCTTCGCCAGCCTCCTGGGGGACTGGCTCGCCTCCGGGTGCAACTTCTTCGCGGGCACCTGGCTGGAGGGGGCGGGTCCGTCCGAGCTGGAGCTCGTGGTCCTGGAGTGGCTGCGGGAGTGCGTCGGCCTGCCCCGGGGGAGCGAGGGGCTCCTCACGAGCGGCGGCTCGGCGGCCAACCTGGTGGGGCTGGCGGTGGCCCGCGAGGAGCGGCTGGGCGGCGCCCCCGAGGGGGTCGCCTACCTGTCCGACCAGACCCACTCTTCGGTGGACCGGGCGCTCCGGATCCTGGGCTTCCCGCGGTCGGCCGTCCGGCGCCTCCCCTCCGACGCGGACTTCCGGCTGCGCTCGGAGGCCGTGCGCGGGGCCGTGGCCGAGGACCGCGCGGCCGGCCGACGGCCCTTCTGCGTGGTGGCCACGGCCGGGACCACGAACACCGGGGCCGTGGACGCCCTTCCCGAGCTGGCGGACCTCTGCCGGGAGGAGGGCCTGTGGCTCCACGTGGACGGCGCGTATGGCGCGCTGGCCCGGGTCACCGTGCGCGGGCGGGAGCGGCTGGAGGGGCTGGAGCGCGCGGACTCGCTCGTCCTCGACCCCCACAAGTGGCTGTACGTGGGCTACGAGTGCGGGTGCCTCCTCGTGCGGGAGCCCGGCGCCCTCGAGCGCGCCTTCCGGGTCCTCCCCGACTACCTCCAGGACCTGGAGGCCGCGGAGGGCCGGGTGAACTTCGCGGACCGGGGCCTCCAGCTCACCCGCCGCGCGCGGGCCGTGGCCCTGTGGCTGTCGATGAAGCACCACGGCCTGGCCGGGCTTATCGCGGCCATCGACCGCACCCAGCACCTGGCCGAGCTGGCCGCACGCCGGGTGGAGTCGGAGCCGGAGCTGGAGCTCGCGAGCCCGCCGCGCCTGGGCGTGCTCACCTTCCGCTACGCGGGGAAGGGGGGCGGCCCCGCGGCGGGGAGCGGAGCCGGCGCCGCCGAGCCCGCAGCCGACCTCGAGGCCCTCAACCGCGGCATCGTCGAGACCCTGCAGGACGAAGGACGCTTCATGATCTCCTCCACCCGGCTCCGGGGCCGCTACGTCCTCCGGCTGTGTCCCCTCAACTGGCGGACCTCCCCGGACGACCTCGGCGCGCTCCTGGACGAGGTCCTGAGGATCGGGCGCGAGAGGGCGGCGTGAACCGGCGCCCGCGCCGCCTCGTCCTCGCCGGCCTGTCCGCCGCGCTCCTGGCCGCGGCGGCCGCGCCGGGAGCGGCCGCGGTCCGGGCGGCGTCGGCCCGCCAGGGCTCGCCGCCCCGGCCGCCGGCCAGGCCCGCGCGTGCCGACACGACCCCGAGCGACACGACGCCCGCGGCCGCCGCGGCGGCGGACACGACCCCGGCCGACACGGCCGCCGGACAGGAGAAGCCGCCGAAGATCCGTCCCTACCGCGACGTCGTCCCGGCCACCGCCGAGCGCCAGGAGGGGGTGTTCGCGGCCGACCGCGTGGGCGACACCCTGTACTACGAGATCCCGCGGGAGGAGCTCGGCGCCCCGTTCCTCCTGGTCTCCAGGATCGCCCGGGCGCAGACCGGGACCGGCTACGGCGGCCAGAAGCTCGGGACCCGCGTCGTGCGCTGGACGCGCCACGGCGACCGCGTGCTCCTCCGGAGCGTCTCGTACGAGATCGTGGCCGACAGCACGACGCCGATCTACCGGGCCGTGAAGGACGCCACCCTCGAGCCGGTCATCGCGGCGTTCGACGTCGAGGCGTTCGGGCCCGACAGCTCGTTCGTGATCGACGTCACGAGCCTGTTCACGACCGACGTCCCGGAGCTCTCGCCCCGGAAGCTCCTGGGCGCGAGCTCGCTCGACTCGCGGCGGAGCTTCCTGGAGAGCGTCCGGGCCTTCCCCCGGAACCTCGAGGTGGAGGCCATGCTCACCTACAGCGCGGACACGGTGAGCGCGTACGGGTTCGCGCCGAACTTCGCGAACCCGCCCCGCGTGGGGACGATCTCCGTCGTCGTCCATCACAGCATGGTCCGGCTCCCCGACCGCCCCATGCGCCCGCGGCTGGCCGACGACCGGGTCGGCTACTTCGAGGTCCAGCAGTACGACTTCGGCCGGGACGAGGACCGGGCCCCGCGGCGGAGGCTCATCACCCGCTGGAGGCTCGAGAAGAAGGACCCCTCGGCCGCCGTGAGCGAGCCCGTCCACCCGATCGTCTTCTACGTGGACCGGGCCACCCCCGAGAAGTGGCGGAAGTGGATCGTCCGGGCCGTGGAGGACTGGCAGCCCGCCTTCGAGGCCGCGGGCTTCCGGAACGCGATCGTGGCCAGGATGGCGCCGAGCGAGGCGGAGGACCCGGACTTCAGCCCCGAGGACGCGCGGTACTCGGTGATCCGCTGGCTCCCGTCCAGCATCGAGAACGCCCGCGGCCCCAACGTCCACGACCCGCGCTCGGGCCAGGTCCTGGAGGCCGACATCCAGGTCTACCACAACGTCCTCAAGCTGGCGAGGGATTGGTACTTCGTGCAGGCGGGCGCCGCCGATCCGCGCGCCCGGCGCCTGCCGCTCCCCGACTCGCTCGAGGGACGGCTCATCGAGTACGTGGTCTCCCACGAGGTCGGCCACACCCTGGGCCTGCCGCACAACATGAAGGCCAGCTCGGCCTACCCGGTCGACTCGCTGCGCAGCGCCACCTTCACCGCCCGCCACGGGGACGAGGCGTCGATCATGGACTACGGGCGGTTCAACTACGTGGCCCAGCCGGGCGACGGGGCCTCCCTCGTTCCGGTGATCGGCCCGTACGACCGATTCGCCGTCATGTGGGGCTACCGGCCGATCCCCGGGACGGCCGGGCCCGAGGCCGAGCGCGACACGCTGGACGCCTGGGCCCGCCGCCAGGAGGGCCACCCCGAGCTCCGCTTCGGCCCCGGCTTCGGCGCCGACCCGAGCGCCCAGATGGAGGACCTCGGGGACGACCACGTGGAGGCCACCCGCCTGGGCCTGAAGAATCTGCGGCGCGTGTCGGGGATGCTCCTGGAGGCCACCGGGCGCCCCGGCCGGAGCTACGACGAGCTCGAGGACATGTACCGGAGCCTCGTGCGCCAGTGGTCCACCGAGCTCCGCCACGTGGTGGACGTGGTGGGCGGCGTGTACGAGACCCGGAAGCACTACGGCCAGGAGGGCGTGGTCCACGCCCCCGTCCCGGCCGGCCGCCAGCGCCGGGCGGTGGACTTCGTCCTCGAGCACGCGTTCCACGTGCCCGACTTCCTGGTCGAGCGCGACGTCGTGCGCCGGTTCGAGGCGTGGGGGTCGGTGGACCGGATCGAGGGGGAGCAGGCGTCCCTCCTCGAGGACCTCCTCTCCGACGACCGGCTCCGGCGCCTGGGGGAGGCGGAGGCGCTGGCCGGCCCGGGAGGGGACGCCTACCCGCCGGGCGCGCTCCTGGACACGGTGCGGGCGGGGCTGTTCTCCGAGCTGCGCCGCGGAGGCGAGGTCCGGATCGGGCCCTACCGGAGGAGCCTGCAGCGGGCCTGGGTGCGGATCCTCACGTTCAAGCTGCAGGCCGACAGCGACATCGGGGCCCTGGCCCGCGGAGAGCTGGAGGCCTCCCGGGACCGGATCGAGGACGCCGGAGGCCGCGCCGGAGACCGCATCACGCGGCTCCACCTGGAGGACCTCGCCCGCCGGATCGAGCGCGCGCTGCAGCCTCCGGCCGGCGGGTCCTGAGGGGCCGCCGGCCCGTGACGCTCCTCCGCGCCCCGCGACGTTCCCCCCGCGCCCCGGGGCGCGGGGCTACTCCGGCGCGGCGAACGCCGTGTCCGGGACCGCAGTGTCGGCCACCACGCCCCCGAAGAGGATCCTCATCCCCCCGCCCTCGAAGCGCCGGTCGGTGGCCAGCTCCAGGCCCTGGGGCCCGAACGCGCGCCAGTCCGTCCACCAGATGACGGGGCCCTTCTCTTCCTGTCCCTGCAGCCGGTAGCGCCACGCCGCCATGCGTCCGGAGTCCGGATCGAGGAACGCCCAGTACTGGTCGTTCGTCACGCCCAGGCCGGACTCGAAGGTGAGGTGGACCGTCGGATAGGCCGCGCTGTCCGGCAGGAGCGTGCGCCCCTCGTACGCCAGGTGCACGCCCGGGTCGCCCCACTTGAGCGGCATGAGGAGCCAGTAGGAGTCGTTGATCGCGATCGCGTACGCCCGGCGGAGGGCGGAGTCGCGGGCCGCCCCCTCCAGCTTCCGGCCTCCCACCCACGCGTCGCCCTCGGGCGGCGTCGTGTCGGAGCGCATGCTCTGGAAGTCGAACAGCGCCAGGAAGGGCTGCCCGTCCTGGGGTGTGAAGGAGAGCCGGTAGCGGCCGGACCAGCGGTCCCAGCGGTGGGCCCGGTCGGCCACGGTGTCGCCGCCCCGCTCGACGATCCAGTCGAACGCCAGGTAGCGGGTGCGCTTCCACGCCGCCTGGCCGCCCTCCGCGCTCATCAGCCGGCAGGCGAAGTACGAGGCGGAATCGGCCGGCGTGCCCGCCGCCTTCGAGCAGTCGGTCCCGGCGCTCCCCGCCGTGGCCGCGCCGCCGCTCCCGGAGCCGCCGGCGGACCCTCCTCCGCCCGACCCGCCCCCGCAGGCCGCGATCAGCAGGACGAGGGCTCCGGTCGTCAGGCCGCGGGCCACGCTGGACATGGGCGTCTCCTCTCGATGGGGTGTCAGGTCTGGATCTCCTCGATGTCGGCGTCCCACTGGATGTCGACGCACGGGGTGAGGGTCACGGCGACCGGGCAGTGCTCGCGGTGCACCTCCAGCGCCCGCTCCGCGGCCTCCCGCTGCCCGGCGGGGACCGCGATGTGATAGTGGACGTGGATGCTCGCGATCCGGAGCGTGCCGTCGTCGTCGATGATGCGGCCCTCGACCTCGGAGCTCAGACGGTCGGGGTGGCTCGGTATGCCTCGTGCTTCCAGGGCTCCGCCCAGGGTGCCCGTCAGTCACCCGCCCGCCGCGGCCACCACGTGGTCCAGGGTGGTCGGGATGGGCTCGGCGGTCTCGGCCCCGTAGAACTCCCGGATCTCGCCGTGGACGCCGAACTCCAGCGGCTCATCGAAGGGCTCGATCCACGCCTTCCGGTGGGGGCCCTCGAGCTTCTGGATGCGTACGTGCGAGCGATACAGCGGCTCCTCGGTCGTGCGGCTCATGCGTGCCTCCGGTCCGTGTCGTCTTTCGGCGCGTGGGCCGGGTCGGGCCGCCCGGGCCCGACCCGGCGCCTCCATCCCGAGCAAGGGACGCGCCCGCGGCGGAGTTCCGGGACGGCGACCCGCGTCAGCCGAGCCCGAGCTCGGCCTGCTCGTCCGAATCCCCGGCGGCGTCGGGAGCCGGCTCCTCCCGGGCCCCGCCATCCGACCCCACCGTGGCCGCGCCGGCAGAATCCTCCTCGTCCGCCGCTTCGGCCGTCGGCCCGGAGCGGAGCGGGTGGATCGTCGCCACGTCGTCGCCCTCGAGCCGCCCCAGGACCCTGAGGCTCGCGTCCGACCTGTCCCGGACCCCGAGCTCCGAGACGGCGGTCGTCCTCAGCTCGCCGGAGCGGAGCTCCCACACCACCGAGTCCCCTGGATGGACCTCCAGGAGCCCGACCAGCTCCCCCGCCTTCGCGGTGTCGGGAAGGATCGCCGCGCCCTTGCCCGCCCGGCCCTGGAGCCGGAGGTCGGTGAACGGGACGCGCTTCCCGAAGCCGCGCGATCCGGCCACGAGGAGCTCGGCGTCCCGCCGGGGGGCGAGCCCGCTCACCACCCGGTCGCCCGCCTCGAGGTCGATCCCCTTGACCCCCTGGGCCGTCCGTCCCATCGGGCGCACCTCGTCCTCCGCGAAGCGGATGGCCTGCCCCTCGCGGGTGGCCAGGACGATCTCCCGGCCGCCCCCGGTCGTGAACGCCGCCAGGATCCGGTCGTCCCCCGAGAGGCCCGCGGCTATGATGCCGCCGGACCGGACGTTGGCGTACTCCTCGAGCGCCGTGCGCTTGACGTGGCCGCCCTCCGTCACCGTGACCAGGTAGCGGTCCTCCGAGAAGCTGTCGACCGGGAGGAGAGCCACCGGCTCGTCGCCCTCCTCCATCTCCAGGTAGCCGGCGAGGGGATGCCCCCTGGAGCTCCGCGTGCCCCTGGGGAGCTCCGCCAGCGGGAGCGCGTGGGCGTGGCCCTTCCGCGTGAGGACCAGGAGCGTGTCGCTGCCGCGGCACAGGACCGCCTGGCGGACGAAGTCGGCCTCGCGCTCGGAGAGGGCCTCGGCGCCGGCCAGCCCGCCCGTGCCGCCGCGGACCGGCTGGGCCTTGAGGTAGCCCCGCCGGGTGAGGAGGACGAGCGTGGCGCCGCTCCCGCCGCCCTCGGGCAGCGGGAACTTCCCCTCGCCCTCCAGGATCTCCGTGCGGCGCGCGTCCCCGTAGGTCGCCTCCAGCTCCTCGAGCTCGGCGCACAGCGCGTCGCGGCGCGCCTCCTCGCTCTCGACCAGGTGGCGGAGCTCCTCGATCGAGGCGCGGAGCCCGGCCAGCTCGTCCTCGAGCTTCTGTCGCTCGAGCCCGGTGAGGCTGGCCAGCCGCATGGCCAGGATGGCCTCGGCCTGCCGCTCGCTGAGCCCCATCTCGTCCTGGAGGGCGCGCGAGGCGGCGGGCGGATCCTCGGCGGCGCGGATGAGCTCGAGGACCCGGTCGATGTCGCCGAGCGCGGCGAGGAGCCCCTCGACCACGTGCGCCCGGTCCTCGGCCTCCCGCAGGTCGCGGGCGGCGCGGCGCGCGATGACCTCGAGCCGGTGGTCCACGAAGCAGCGGAGCGACTCCGCGAGGTCCAGCTCCTCGGGCCGCCCGTCCACCAGCGCCAGGTTGATGATCCCGAAGGTGTAGCGGAGCTGGGTCTTCTTGAAGAGCGCGGGGAGGAGCTTCCTGGGCTCGGCGTCGCGCTTGAGCTCGATCACCAGCCGGATCCCGTCCCGGTCGGACTCGTCCCGGAGGTCGGTGATCGCGCCCATGCGCCCCCTCCGGACCTGCCGCGTGATCTGCTCGATGACGCGGGACTTGTTCACCTGGTACGGGAGCTCGGTCACCACGATGGAGCTCTTCCCGTAGCTCCCCTCCTCCACGTGCATGCGGGCCCGCATCTCGACCAGGCCGCGGCCGGTGCGGTAGGCCTCGTCGATCCCCTCGCGGCCCCAGATGTAGCCCCCGGTCGGGAAGTCGGGGCCCGGCACGTAGGCCGTGAGGTCGTCCACCGTGGCCTCCGGGTTCCGGACCAGGTGGACCGTGGCCGCGAGGAGCTCCCGCAGGTTGTGGGGCGGGATCTTGGTGGCCATGCCGACCGCGATCCCGTCCGACCCGTTCAGGAGGAGCTGGGGGAGCCGGGTCGGGAGCACGGTGGGCTCCTCGAGCCGGTTGTCGAAGTTCCCGGTGAAGTCGACGATCTCCCGGTCCAGGTCCTCCAGGAGCTCGGTGGAGATCGCGGCCAGCCGTGCCTCCGTGTACCGGTAGGCCGCCGCGCTGTCCCCGTCGATCGAGCCGAAGTTCCCCTGGCCGTCCACCAGCGGATAGCGCATCGAGAACTCCTGGGCCATCCGCACCAGGGTGTCGTACACCGCGCTGTCGCCGTGCGGATGGTACTTCCCGAGCACGTCGCCCACGACGGTCGCACTCTTCTTGTAGGGTCGTCCGGGCAGGAGACCCAGCTCCCACATGGCGTAGAGGATCCTGCGGTGGACGGGCTTGAGCCCGTCCCGGGCGTCGGGCAGGGCGCGCTGGACGATGACGCTCATCGAGTAGTCGATGAACGAGTCGCGCATCTCCTGCTCGAGGAAGCGAGTGACGATCCTCTCGTGCTGTGCCGACGTTCGTACCACGGTTCGTCCCTGGGCTGGCGGGGGGTTCGGCTCCTGTTCGGTCAACGTGCGGCGCGCCCCGCCCCGGGACAAGGGCCGGCGGTGCCCGGAGAGGGAGAGACGGGAGGTCGATGAGCGAGGAGAAGCTGCCGAGGGCGGCGTTCGCGGGCCTGTTCGTGGCCAACGGCGCGGCCATGCTCGGGCTCGGGATCATCCTCCCCATCCTCTCGCCCTACATGGAGCGGCTGGGCGCCACGGGGTTCGTGGTGGGGCTCGTGTTCGCCGGCTACGCCCTGGCCCGCGGGATCCTGGGGCCCCTGGTCGGGCGCATCTCCGACCGGATCGGCCGCAAGCGGATTCTCATCGGCGGCCTCCTCCTGTACGCGGCCCTGACCCCGTTCTATCCGGCCGCCTCCTCGGTGGCCGTCGTCGCCGGGCTGTGGTTCCTGCAGGGCGCCGCCTCGGCCATGGTCACGCCCATCGCCCAGTCCTACATCGGAGACATCACGCCGGAAGGGCGCGAGGGCGAGATCATGAACCTGTTCTACGTGAGCCTGTTCTCCGGCGTGGCCGTCGGGCCCTTCCTGGGCGGCTGGATGGCCGACCACGTCTCGGGGTCCGCCCCCTTCTTCGCCATGGGCGCCGCGGCCCTCGTGGCCGTCGTCCCGGTCCTCCTCGCGGTCCCCGGAGGGAAGCCGCCGGGTCCGGAGCCGGAGGAGGGCGAGAAGCCGGAGCCCGGGACCCGCGCGGTGCTCGGGTCGGTGCTCCGCGACCGGCCCGTCCGCGGGATCCTGGCCTACATCACCACGCGCGGGTTCTACCGCTGGGGCTTCAACAGCTTCTTCCCGCTGTTCGCGATCGGTGCGGTCTCCCTCACCCGGAGCCAGGTGGGGCTCCTCCTGAGCGGCTACATGCTCACGGGGAGCGTCCTCCAGTATCCGCTGGGGCGGTTGGCCGACCGCTGGTCCGGGCGCCGCGCCGAGTTCGTGGCCGTGGGCGGCCTGGCGGCCGCCGGGTCCATGGCCGCCGTCCCCGCCGCCCACCGCCTGTGGAGCCTCCTCGCCCTCGTGCTGGCGATGGGCGTGTTCAGCGCCGTCTCGCGCGCCTCGGTCGTGGCCGTGCGCACCGAGCGGGGCCGGCGCTACGGCCAGGGCGCGGTCACCGGGGTGTACACGGCCGGACTGTCGGCCGGGCAGGTGGCCGGCCCCGTGGGCTTCGGGGCCGTCGTGCCCGTCCTCCACATCACGGGGGCGTTCGAGGTGGGGGCGGCAGCGGGCATCCTGGGGACTGCGGCCGCGTGGTGGCTCCTTCGAGGGCACGGTCCGCCTGGTCCAGGTGGCGCCGCTGGTGCGCCGGCCGCTAGGTTGGCGCCGCGCATGGATGCCCCCGGCCGAACCCCCGTCTTCCGCCGCAGCTCGGCGCCGCCGCGCCGCGCTCCGGCGCCGCCCGCCGCGTCGCGACTCGCGCTCGCCGCGGGCCTGGCGGCCGCGTGCCTGCTCGCGCCGCCGCCCCTCGCCGCGGCCGATCCGGGTCCGCCCCCGCCGACGGTGCGCATCACGGTGGGCGACTCGGGCATCGCCATCCCGGACCTCCTCCCGCCCGGCCTGGTCCGCCTGCGGCTCGTAGGGGAGGGGAGCGCGGCGCACAGGGTCGTGCTGTCGCGGCTCCGGCCCCGGCAGACGGCTTCGTCGTACCTCCAGGGCGCCGAGCGCTGGCTCCGCGGCGGCTCCTTCGACCTGTGGGGCGAGGATCCGGGGAGCCCCGGCATGGTGGCGCCGGGGGACAGCACCGAGGTGGTGGTGCGCCTGAACCCCGGCCACTACGTGATCGCCTCGTGGACGGACGGCCAGGGCGGCCCCGTCCACATCCGGGAGGGGACGCGCGCCACGTTCGAGGTCCCCGAGCCGCCGGCCGGGATCCCCCGGGCGGCGGCGCCGGACCCGGACGTCACCGTCCGCGTGACCGACTACGACTACGTCCTGTCCGGCCCCCTCACGGCGGGACGGAACGTCGTCCGGATCGTGAACCGCGGGCCGCAGGAGCACGACTTCCAGGTGGCGAGGCTCCGGGACGGACGGACGGTCGCCGAGGCGCGGGCGTGGCTCGAGGGCGCCGCGGCGGAGACGCCCCCACTCGAGTTCGTGGGCGGCCTGGTGGGGATGTCGCCCGGCCACGAGGGCTTCCTCGAGGTGAGACTGATGCCGGGCCGCTACGTCCTCCTGTGCCTCGTCCCCGACGTCTCGGACCGGAAGCCCCACCTGGACCACGGGATGCTGACGTCGGTCCGGGTCCGTCCGCGCGGCGACGGGGTGGCCGGCGGACGTCGTTGAGCGGGCCCGCCGCCGCGCCTAGCTTCGCCATGCCCAGGACACGCAAGAGGGAGGTCCCATGCTGGTCGGCCTGACGGCCCACATGCTCCGCGCGATGGCCCTGCTGACGCTCCCGGCCGCCGGGACGCCCGCGCTCCCGCCGGCCCCGGCGCCCGCGGCCGCTCCGGTGTCTTCCGGGGGGCCCGCGCCGGCCGCCGCGGACACGATCTGGCAGCAGCGCGTGGCCTATTCCACGCAGGCCGTGCTGGACGAGGACTCGCAGCTGCTGCGCGCGGCCGAGGTCGTCCGCTACCACAACGCCTCTCCGGACACGCTGCGCCGGCTGTACTTCCACCTCTACCTGAACGCCTTCCGGCCCCACAGCCTGTGGGCGCGGAACGAGCAGCGGTCCGAGTTCCCGTTCGACACCCTGACGGACCCGAACTACGGCTACGAGCGGATCCGGGACGCGGCGCTCGTCCCGTGGGGCGGGCAGGCTGCGGGCGGCGCGGGGGCGGCCGGGGCGCTCACTCCCTCCTATCCCTTCGCCCCCGACTCGACGGTCGTGCGCTTCGACCTGCCGCGGCCGCTCGTCCCCGGCGATTCCCTCCGGCTCCGGATCCGGTGGGACGCCCGCCCGGCCACCCTGTGCCGGCGGCAGTGCCGGCAGGGCCGCCACTGGGACATGGCCCAGTGGTATCCCCGCGTGGCCGTGTACGACACGGCCGGCTGGGAGGACCACCCCCTCTACCCGCAGGGCGAGTTCTACGGGGAGTACGGCACGTACGACGTGACCCTGGACCTGGCATCCGACCAGGTGGTGGGCGCCACGGGCGTCCCGGTGGACGGCGACCCGGGATGGACGCCCGACGGGACGAGCCCCGACTCGGCCGTGGACTACCAGCGGGACTGGTACGGCGAGGTCCGGCCCGAGGACGACCCGGGCCTCCTGGACGGCGCCGCCGGGTCCGGGCGCAGGCGCGTCCGCTTCCGTGCCGAGCACGTCCACCACTTCGCCTGGAGCGTGGATCCGGAGTACCGGTACGAGCAGGACCACCTGGGGAAGTCGGTGGTCCGCGTCCTGTACCGGCCCGGGGACCTGGACTGGGACCTGGGAGCCGCGGCGCGCCGGACCGTGCGGGCGCTGCGGTGGCTGGGGGGGATGTACGGCCCCTACCCGTGGCCGCAGCTCACCAACCTCCACCGGCTCGAGGGCGGGGGGACCGAGTTCCCGATGGTGGTCATGAACGGCGGCCCGGGCCAGGGGCTCATCACCCACGAGACGAGCCACCAGTACAACATGGGCATCCTCGGGAACAACGAGTGGAAGGAGGGCTGGCTCGACGAGGGCATGGCCAGCTTCCTGACCAGCTGGTTCGCGACCGAGCACGGCGTGCCGCACGTGTGGAGGCGGACGATGCAGGCGATGCGGGCCCGGGAGGCCGCCGGGCGGACGCAGGTGGTCTCGCAGGCCTCCGAGGACTTCACCGACTACGGCATGTACGGGTCGATGATCTACGGGAAGGGCTCCGTCGTCCTGCGCATGCTCCGCTGGCTCGTGGGCGAGGACGCCTTCCGCCAGGGGATGCACGCCTACTATCTCCACAACCGCTTCCGTCACGTCACGGGCTCGGACCTCGAGGCCGCCATGGAGGATGCCAGCGGACGGAAGCTGGACTGGTTCTTCCATCAGTGGCTGCACACGACGTGGACGCTGGACTACGCGGTCGCCGAGGCGAGCACGCGGGCGGTGGGCGACGGACACTGGCGCACCCGCGTCGTCGTGACCCGGCAGGGGAAGGCCTGGATGCCGGTGGACGTGGCCGTCGGCGACACGACGGTCCGCCTCGACTCACGTGACGCGCGCCAGACGGTGAGCGTCATCACGACCGGGAAGCCGGCCTCCGTGCAGCTGGATCCGGAGGGGGTGCTCCTGGAGACCGACCGGAGCAACGATCGCCAGAACCTTTAGCGACACACGAAAGGAGACGCCTCATGCGTGCACGCAGCGGAGGATGGGTCCTCGGACTCGGCGCCCTGGTGGCGCTGGCCGCCCCGGCGGCGGCCCAGCAGGCGCACGCGGTCTCACCCGAGCAGGTGACGCGGACCGTGGACGGGGCGACGACGAGGTCGCAGGCCGACCGGGCGGCCCTCGAGGAGCTCCTGGCCCGGCCGCAGACCGAGGCCGTGGCGAACCGGTACGGCCTGGATCTCCAGCGCGCGCGGGAGGCGGCGGCCACGCTCGACGGGCGGGAGCTGGCCCGGCTCGGGAGTCGGGCGCGCCAGCTGAACGAGGCGCTGGCGGGCGGGGCCGACATGATCGTCATCTCGTCCACGACCCTGATTATCGCGCTCCTCGTCCTGATCATCATCCTCGTGGCGTGAGCCGGGCAGGGGCCGCGGCGCTCGCCGCGGCCCTGCTCCTCCTGGCCCCGGCCGGGGCCAGGGCCCTGACGCCGACCGCGGTGGGCGCCCCCCCCGTTCCGCGGTCCCATCTCTCCGTCGACACGACGGCCGGACAGGCCGTCCTCGACGTCCCGTACGTCTCCCAGACGGAGGAGCTGTGCGGGGGCGCGGCCGTGGCCATGGTCTTCCGCTTCTGGGGGCGCGCGTCGCTGGACGCACAGGCCTTCGCTCCCCTCGTCGACGACAGTGCGCGGGGCATTCGCACCGGCGTCCTCCAGCAGGCCGTCCGGCGGCTCGGCTGGAGGAGCCTGGCCTACCGCGGCAGCCTGGAGGGCCTCCGGGACCAGGTGGGCCGCGGCCGTCCGCTCATCGTCCTCCTCCGGGTCTCCCCGGACCGCTGGCACTACGTGGTCGTGGTGGCCGTCGGGGAGGACCGGGTCCTCGTGCACGACCCGGCCCGCGCGCCCTTCCAGCCCATCCCGATTCCCGAGTTCCGCCGGATGTGGGAGCCCTCGGGCCGCTGGACCCTGCTCGCGCTCCCTCCCGTGGGGGAGCGCGGCGAGGCTCTCCCCGACCTGTCCGCGAGCCCGGACTCGGCGGCCGGCGGGGAGACGGCGCGGGACACGGCCGGCGCCGCGCCACGCGACTCGGCCCGGGGCGCGCCCGCGGAGGAGGGCCCGTGCGCGGCGGGCGTGGCCGCCGGGGTGCGGGCGGCCCGGGCGGACAGCCTGGAGGTCGCCGCGCGACGGCTGCGGGCCGCGGCGGAGACCTGTCCTGCCTCGCCGGCCCCGCCCCGGGAGCTGGCGGGCGTCCGCTTCCGCCAGGGGCGCTGGGACGAGGCCGCCGCGGAGGCCCGGCGCGCCCTGCACCTCGGACCGGGAGACGCCTACACGGTCCGGCTCCTGGGCGGGGCCCTCTACATGGCGGGACGGAGGGGCGAGGCCCTCCGGGCGTGGAACGCGCTCGGGGAGCCGCGGGTGGCGGCGCTCGACGTCTACGGGCTCCGGCGTGTCCGCTACCGGGTCGTGGCGCGGCGCGTCGACCTCGCCGCGGACAGCGTGCTCACCCCGCGCGCCCTGGCGCTCGTCCGGCGGCGGCTCGACGCCACGCCGGCCTTCGGCCGGGCGCGCGTGGACTGGCGTCCGACCGGCCGCGGGCGTGCGGACCTGCGCGTGGCCGTCTTCGAGAAGCCGCCGGTGCCGGGAGGGCCGCTCGGGCTCGTCGTGGCCCTGGCGGCGGGCCTCCCGGAGCGCTCCGTCCGGCTCCCCGCCGGCTCCCTCGCGGGCGCCGGCGAGACCTGGACGGCCACGTGGCGCTGGTGGGAGGAGAGGCCGCGCGTGGCCCTGGACCTCCGGGTCCCGGACGCCGCGGGAATCACGGGGACCTGGGAGGTCGAGGGCGCCTGGAGCCGTGCGGCCTTCCGGATGGCCGGCGGTGGGGGCGCGGCCGACACGCTCCGGGAGGAGCGCTGGCGCGGAGGGCTCGCGCTGTCGGCGTGGGCGAGCCCCCATCTCCGCTGGCGGGCCGGCCTCTCCCTGGACCGCTGGACGGGGCTGGGGACCGCGCCGGGAGCCGCGGCCGGCCTCGCGCTCCTGGCCGCCGGGGACCGCGTACGTGTCGCGGCCGGAGCCCGGGGGTGGTCCGGCCCCGATCGCGCGTTCGGGACGGCCCGTATCGAGCTCGGGTGGCGGACCTCGGGCGAGCCGCGGGGGCTCGTGGCCTCCGCGCGCGCGGGCCTGGACGTCGCCTCGGCGGGCGCGCCGCTCGACACGTGGCCCGGGGCGGGAACGGGGCACGCGCGCCCGGCCCTCCTCCGGGCACACCCCCTGCTGGACGGCGGGGTGGTGGCCGGGCCCGTCTTCGGTCGGCGGGTGGCGTCCGGAGGGGTCGAGGCCACGGCCTGGGCGGCGGGCCCGGGCCCGCTCTCCACGGGCGCCGCCGTGTTCGTGGACGCGGCCCGGGCGTGGCGCCGTCCCGGCGGCGGCTCGAGCCCCGCGGAGGTCGACGTCGGGGCGGGGCTCCGCCTCGCCCTGCCGGTGGCGCGGGCGCACCTCCGCGTGGACGTCGCGCACGGCCTGCGCGACGGGGAGAACGCGGTCTCGGTGGGCTGGGAGGGCGGATGGCCCGGGAGCGGAGAGCGATGATCGGCCGTGGGATGGCGGTCCTGGCGGCCACGGGGAGCGGCACGTTCCGGCCCGGTCGGACGCTGGAGGCGGGGGTCTCGGCCGACCTCCGCCGAGGGCCCTCAGCCGACCAGCAGCTCCCGCGTGGCTTCCTGGGGTGGCGTGGGATCGAGGGGAAGGGAGAGGGTCAGGGCGCGGACGTTCCGCTTCTCGGGGAGGTGGAGGAGCAGCGCGCCCTCGGGCACCTGGCCCTCGGCCAGCTCCCGCGCCCGGCCCTCCCGGTCCACGACCACGTCCCGCCCGGGAAGCAGCCGTCCCGCCAGCCATCGCCCGTAGGCGATCCACGCTTCGACCGGGTCCCCGTCGCCTCCGCCCGCCTCGCCCAGGTCCCGCTCGTAGCGGCGGACCGCCTCCTCGTAGGCATCGGAATCCTCCTCGCGGAGGCGGCGCAGGAGGTCCCGGTACAGGGCCCTCGGGTCGGCCATCGCCCGCCTCTGAAGGGCCTCCTCGAGGCTCACCGCGGGTCCCGGCCCCGGAGCGCGTCCGCCGGCCCCGTCCCCCGTGCGCGCAGCGTCACTCGCCGGCGGTCATCGAGTCCAGGAACTCCTGGTTGCTCCTGGTGCGCTGGAGGCGCTCGATCAGGAACTGGACCGCCTCGGCCGGCGGCATGTCCGAGAGGAAGTTCCGGAGCAGGTACATCCGGTTCAGCTCCGTGTCGCTGAGGAGGAGCTCCTCCTTCCGGGTGCTCGAGCGATTGAGGTCCAGGGCCGGATAGATCCGCTTGTCGGCGATCTGCCGGTCCAGGATGACCTCGCTGTTCCCCGTTCCCTTGAACTCCTCGAAGATGACCTCGTCCATGCGGCTCCCGGTCTCGACCAGCGCCGTGGCCACGATCGTGAGGCTCCCGCCCCCCTCGATGTTCCGGGCCGCGCCGAAAAAGCGCTTGGGCTTGTGCAGCGCGTTGGCGTCCACGCCCCCCGAGAGGATCTTGCCGCTGTGGGGGACCGTGGTGTTGTAGGCCCGGGCCAGCCGCGTGATCGAGTCGAGGAGGATGACCACGTCGTGCCGGTACTCCACCAGCCGCTTGGCCTTCTCGAGCACCATCTCGGCCACCTGCGTGTGGCGGTCGGCCGGCTCGTCGAACGTGGAGGAGATGATCTCCGCGTCGACGTGCTCCTCCATGTCCGTGACCTCCTCGGGGCGCTCGTCGATGAGGAGGACGATGAGCTTGCACTCGGGCTGGTTCTCGAGGACGGAATTCGCGATCTTCTGGAGGAGGATGGTCTTCCCGGCCTTGGGCGGGGAGACGATGAGCGACCGCTGTCCCTTCCCGATCGGGGCGATCAGGTCGAGGATCCGCATCGAGATGTCCCCGTCGGAGCGCTCGAGCGTCAGGCGCTCCTCCGGATAGCGCGGGCGCAGGTTGTCGAAGGCGATCCGGTGCTTGGCCTTCTCCGGGTCCTCGCCGTTGACGGACTCCACCTTGAGGAGCGCCAGGTAGCGCTCGCCCTCCTTGGGCGGCCGGACCTGGCCCAGGACCGTGTCCCCCGTCTGCAGGTCGAAGCGCTTGATCTGGGAGGGGGACACGTAGATGTCGTCCGGCCCGTACAGGTAGTTCCAGTCCTGGCTGCGCAGGAAGCCGTAGCCTTCCGGCAGGATCTCGAGCACCCCCTCTCCGCGCAGGACGGTGTCCGTATCCAGGAGACTCTGCTCGATGCGGAAGATGAGGTCCTGCTTCCGCAGGCCGGAATAGTTGTGGATGCTCAGATCGTCGGCCATCTCGTGGAGTTCGCCGATCGATTTCGACTTCAGCTCTGCAATGTCCACCAGGAGTGCTCCCGTGAGGGCTGGGGTGAGTGGCCGGGTCGGACCTGGACCGCGGGGTCGGGTACCGTGGCGTCCGTGTCAGCTGCCGTCCGCTCGTGCGGATCGTGAGAGGGTCCTCGGGGCGACGGAAGAGCGAGGCTGGAGCGGCGGGCGCTCGAAGGGCCCGGCTGGCTATCCTACTCTAATCCGACGCGCCGTGTGCGGTCAAGAGAGGACCCCTCTCGGCCCGATCCGGCCTCCCTTCGTGATGCCTCTCGGCCCGCCCGTCGCGTCCCCGATTAGAACAACTTGACCAAACCGTGGTCACTGAGTGTATTTTGTATACCCAGACGCGAAATCGCAAGTTCCGGGGGCGAGGCGCCCCGGCCGGGAGGGTCCCGGACCGGCGGCCGATCCCCGGCGAGAGTTCTCCCGGACCGAGGCAGGAGGAAGGCATGGCCCGCCACAACCGTCAAGCCAAGGGTGTCGACCAGCACGGCGAGCTCTGGCACATCAGCTACCAGCCCGACTGGATGAAGCGCGTGAAGATCTCCAGGGAGCTCCCCGACGGCCGGCGACGCTCGACGGTGACGCTGTTCAAGAACGAGGCGGAGCAGGCCGAGGCCGAGCCCGGCAGGGTGGTGCGGACCCGCATCGCCGCGGCGGACGGGTCGGCGGCGTTCCAGGTCTCCCTGGAGGACGACGAGGACATCGTGGAGCGCATCGTCGTGGTCACCCGCCGGAAGCGCGGGCGGCAGGACGAGGAGGTCCACTTCGTCCTCCACGGCGACCTGGACCCGGCGGAGGACTGAGCCGCCTCCGTCGGGCCGTCGCCGTCGCCCTCCTCGGTACGGCGCCGGTCGACCCGGCGGTCGCGGTCAGAAGAGCCGGAAGCGGATCCAGCGCAGGGGGTCGGCCAGGAGCGCGCTCCTGAGGCTGTCGACCCGGGCCCTCATGAGGGACAGCTCGCGCTCGATGGCCCGGTCGTGGAGCGCGCGCCCCGCCGTGCCGCGTCCGGCCTCGAGGCCCTGCTCCAGGTCGCGGGCGCGCCCGGCCAGGCTGTCGAGGACGGCCGCCAGCTCGCGCGCCCGTCCGGCCGCTCCCTCGCCGCCGCGCCCGTCCGGCCTCCGGGGACCCGCCTGGAGGGCCCCGAGCCTGCGTGTCACCCTCCGGGCGCGCTCCAGCAGGTCCGTGTCCTCGAGGAGCCGGGTCGCGGTCCCTCCCCGCGCCGCGCTCGCGAGCGCTCCCGTACGCCGCGCATCGCGCGAGAGCCTGCGGAGGACGTCCGGGTGGCGGCGGAGGGAGGCCAGCGTGCCCGGCCCCTCCTCCAGCCGGCGAGCCAGCTCGCGGCCGCGGGGCCGGAGCGCCCGGAGCCGCGCGCGCAGGCTGTCGGCGCGGGCCATGACCTCGCGCGGCGTCACCTCCGGCCGGGCCGCCAGGGTGTCCCCGAAGTCGTAGGGCGCTTCCGCGCTGTGGCCCGGCTCGACGGACAGGACGGCGGGGGCGAGGAGGGCCGAAGCCCGGATCGTGGCGCTGGCGTCGGCCCGGAGCTCCTCCGCGGCCCCCGGCTCGAGCACGGCGTCCACGAGGACCCGCCCACCGCGCGCTCCCGGCGGGCGGAAGTGGAGGGCCGTCACCCGGCCGGCCGGCACGCCCGCCACCCAGACCTCGCTCCCGACCGCCAGGTCGCGGGCCTCCTCCGTCGTCACCACCAGCCGCGGCCCCTCCGTGACCTCGCGGCGCAGCGCGTCCATGAAGAAGACGGTCACCAGGAGGAGGGCGAGGGATGCGAGCAGGGTCACGCCGACCCGGAGCGACCTCCAGCTCGGCGTCCGACCCTCGCGGCTGCCAGGGGCGCTCACGCCGCCGACTCCCGCCTCAGAACGTCCAGTACAGGCTGACCATCAGCCGCTGCGCGTGGCGCGTGGCGCCCGTCCGGTCGGTGGGCTCGAACAGGCTCTGCAGGCTGGCCGTGTAGGCCCGGAGCTCGGCGCGGGCGCCGAACCGGGGTGCGATCCGGCCCTCGAGGCCCCCGCCCACCTCGAACGCGTTCTGGGAGCGGGTGGGGAGATCCGGCTGGCGCGGGTCGAACACCAGCGTCCCCGCCCCGACGGTGGCGAACGGGACGACCCCGATCCGCTCCAGCGAGGGGAGGGCGAGCCGGGGCTCGGCGGCCACCTCGAGGAGGTAGCCGTGCACGTCGGTCGCGCCCGCCGGGTCCTCCACGCGGGTGGGGAGGTAGGCCACGCCCAGGCGGACCGACAGGTAGCGGAGGAGCTGCCGGCCCACGTCGATCCCCCACGCCGCGTCGTCGCCCGGCACGCGGGACCGGGACTGGTCCCACATCAGGGCCCCGGCCGAGAGCCCCAGCCGGAACTGGAGGGGCGCGGGCGCGATCTCCGGCTCGGCCGGGCCTGCGGTGTCCGCGGGCGCCGTGCCGGCGGCCGGAGCCGGGCTCCCCTGCTGGGCCCGGAGCGGCCCGGCGGCGACCGCGAGCGCCAGCGCCAGGGCGCCGGTCAAGGCCGCGGGCGGTCGGCCGCGGCCCGGCGGCCGACGCGTCGTCGGAGCCTCGATCGGGTCGGTCGGCTCGGTCGGGCTCGGCATCGTCGGCGTCTCCTGGCTCGAGGTGTCGGCGCGTCCGCTCATCGCTGCCCCACGGAGGCCATGAGGTTGGCCCTGGCCACCCCGTAGTCGTGCAGCGCCTGTGCGTGGTTGGTGCGGGCCTGCGTCACGGCCAGCTCGGCGTCGTTCAGCTCGACCTGGGTCGAGAGCCCGTTCCTGAAGCGCGTCTCGGCGATCTGGAGGGCGCGCTCCGCCCGCTGGACGTTGGCCTGCGACGCCTCGATCCGCTGCCGGGCGGCCTGCAGGTCCTGGTAGGCCTGCTGGACCTGGAGACGGATGTCCTGGCGGAGCTGCTGGAGCTGGAAGCGGGCGCTCTCCTTCTCGGCGGCGGCCTGCTGGACCTGGCCGGAGCGCTTGCGGCCGTCGAACAGCGGCACGCTGAAGGCCAGCCCCGCCGTCGCGGACTGCGTGAAGTCCTGCTCGGGCGGGAGGAGGTCGCCGGAGGACGCCCGACGCTGGACGCCCGCCGTGAAGCTCAGCGTGGGCAGGGCCGAGCGCTTCTTGGAGATCAGGTTCTCGCCCTGGAGGTCGACCCGGATCTTCTCGGCCCGCAGGTCGGAGCGTCCCTCCTCGGCCATGGCCAGGTACGTGTCCAGGCTGGCGGCCGTGTCGGCCGGGGCGGGGAAGCTGTCGGTGAGCGCGATCGGACGGTCGAGCGGGATGCCCACGGTCCGCTTGAGCCGGTTCAGGTTCAGGGCCAGCTGGTTCCGGGCCCCGATGAGCGGCGGCCGCAGGTTGTCGACCTCGACCTGCGCCGTCAGGAGGTCGAACTCGGACGCCGTCCCGGCGTCGTAGAAGTCCTGGACCTGGGCCAGCCTGCGCCGGGCCTGCTCGAGCGCCTTCCGCTGGACGTCGACGAGCGAGCTGGAGAGGAGCACGTCGTAATAGGTGGTGCGCGCGCTCAGCGCCACGTTCGTCCGCGCGGCCTCGATCAGGTCCCCGGTCGCCTCCCGGCTCATGCGCGCCGCCGCCCGGGCCGGCCCCAGCGAGAAGTCGAAGAGCGTCTGGCTGAGGGAGAGCCCGATCGTGTACTCGTTGTCGTTCCCGATCGTGATCTGCTGGACGCCCTGCGGGGAGTTGAAGAAGAGCACCGGCTTCTGGATGTTGCGCGTGTAGCCGAAGGTGGCGTCGATCTGGGGCAGGGCGTCGGCCCTCACCTCCTTGACCAGGCCCGCGGCCTGCGCCTGCCGGGCCCGGGCGATGAGGACCTGCTCGTTGGTGGTCGTGGCCCGGCGGACGGCCTCGTCGAGGCCCAGGCGGAGGGTGTCCGCCTCCTGCATCCCCGCCGCCGCTCGGAGCCGCGCCGCGCCGCGGCCGGCTTCCGCCTCCTGGGCCCGGGCTCCCGAGCCCGTGATCGCAGCGGCCGCCAGGGCCGCGAGCGCGAGCCGCCCTCTCCAGGGCGCGGCCGGGGCTCGTCGGCGCACGCGGCCGTCCGGTCCCGGGCGATCGTATCCGTGCTGCATGCTGTCTCCCGTGGTGTCGTCGTGTCGGAGGTTCTCGCGGTCGTGCCGGGCGGCGGCCCGGAAGCCCCGGCCTCCGCTCCTGCAAGGCGCACGCCCCCTCATTCGGGCGTGATCTCCACTCCTCCGTTCCCCGTCCTCCCGTGGAGGAAGAAGATGAGGGGGAGGGCCACCGCGAACACGATGGCCATCAGGTAGAAGACGTGGTTGAACGCGAGCATGGCCGCCTGCCGGCTCACGATCCCGTTCAGGGCGGCCATCGCCTTCTGGCGGGCGATCTCCGGAGTGGCCCCGAGGCTCTGGAAGCCGTGGGTGGCGCTCTCGATCCAGGAGGCCACGGACTGCCGCGCGTCGGTGATGTGCCGCCCGAGCACCACGTGGTAGCCGGTGCGGCGGTCGTCCAGCTGCGTCGCGGCCAGCGCCACGCCGGCGCTGCCGAACACGCGGCGGACGACGTTGTAGAGTCCCGTCGCATCGCTCATCTGTGCCTTGCGGAGCTCGGCCACCGCGGCCGTGCTCAGGGCCACGAAGATGAGCGCGAAGCCCACCCCCTGGATGACCTGGGGCCAGAACAGGTCCCAGAAACCCACGTTGATGTCGAGCTGGCCCAGCTTCCAGAACGCGATCACGCTGAGGATCAGGCCGCTCCCGATGAAGAGCTTGGGCCCCGCCTTGTTGTACAGACGTCCCGCGATCGGGAAGACCACCCCCATGGCCAGGCTCCGCGGCATGAGCGTCAGGCCCGAGTTGAAGGCCGGATACCCCAGGAGGTTCTGGAGGAAGAGGGGAAGGATGAAGATGCTGGCGTAGAGCCCCACGCCCAGGATCCCTCCGATCAGCGTGGCGGAGGCGAAGGGCACGTTCTTGAACAGGCGGAGGTTCACGGCCGGCTCATCGGCCTTCCGGAGCTCCCACCAGATGAACGCCGCCAGGCCCACGAGCGCGAATCCGGCCAGCCACCTGATGAGGTCCGATTGGAACCACTGCTCGTTCTGGCCCTTCTCCAGCATGACCTGCAGGCAGCTCAGTCCCACCGCCAGGAAGCCCATCCCCGTCCAGTCGATGGAGACCTCGCGCCGCCGCGCGTAGGGCGGGTCCTCCACGAAGTAGTTGACCAGGGCCAGGTTCACGAGGCCGACCGGGACGTTGATGAAGAAGATCCACGGCCAGCCGTAGTGGTCGGTGATCCAGCCGCCCACCGTGGGCCCGAGCGCCGGAGCCAGCACCACGCCGATGCCGAAGATCCCCATGGCCGTCCCGCGCTCCTCGTGCGGGAAGTTCTCGAGCAGGATGGCCTGCGAGAGCGGGATGAGGGCGCCGCCCCCCACGCCCTGCAGGACCCGGAAGACCACCAGCTCGGTCAGCGACGTGGCGGTGCCGCACAGGGCCGAGGCGACCGCGAAGAGCATCACGCTCAGCATGTAGTAGCGCTTGCGGCCGATCTTGGCGGAGAGGAGGGAGACGAGGGGCATCATGTACCCCTCGGTCAGGATGTAGCCCGTCGACACCCACGTGATCTGCTCGACCGAGGCGCCCAGGCTGCCCTGCATGTGGGGGAGCGCCACGTTCACGATGGAGATGTCCAGGACGCTCATGATCGTCCCGGTCATCACGGACATCGTGACCAGCCACTTGTTGTGGCTGGGGGTCCACTGGGAGGCGCCCGATCCCGCTCCGGGACCCGGCGAGGAGGATGGGCTTCGGGCCACGCTCAGCCGCCCTGTCCGGGGGCGTCGTCGTGGCCGGCGTCGATCTGGGAGGCCACCGGGGCCCCCGCGTCATCCTGCGAGCTCCCGGTCTCCACGTGGGGGACGGCCGACAGGCCCGGCCACAGCGGGTGGGCCGGGTCCGCGTCCGAGTCGATCCAGATGCGCACCGGGACCCGGCGGACCACCTTCACGAAGTTCCCGGTGGCGTTCTCGGGGGGGAGCAGGCTGAAGACCGCGCCGGTCCCCGGCTGGAAGCTGGCCACGTGCCCCTGGAAGGTGATCCCGGGATACGCGTCGATCTCGATCTCGACCTTCTGGCCGACCCGGATGTCGTGGAGCTGGGTCTCCTTGAAGTTGGCGTCCACGTACATGCTGTCCTGCCGGACCAGCTTGAGGAGGGGCTGGCCGGGCTGGACCACCTGTCCCGGATCGACGCCCTTCTGCGCCAGGACGCCCGCCGCCGGCGCCGTGAGCGTGGTCCGTCCGAGCTCGACCCGGGCGTCCTCGAGCACCGAGCGGGCCTCGTCGATGCGGTCGGACTCCAGCTGGATCTGCGCCTCGAGCCGCCGGATCGTGGCGCGGGCCCGCTCCACCGAGGCCCGGGCGACCTGGAGCCTGGCCTCGGCCACCTTCCACGCCGACCGCTTGTGGTCGAAGAGGCTCTGCGAGATCGAGCCCGCTTCCAGGAGCCGGGCGTAGCGCTCCTTCTCGCGCGTGGCCAGGGAGTCCTGGGCGCCGGCCGCCCCGAGGTCGGCCCGGGCGGCCGCGAACGCCCGACGCTGCTCGTCGAGGGACGCCTCCGTGGCCCGCTTCTGCGCTTTCGCGCTCGCCAGGGCCGCCGACCGGGAGTCCACCGCGTTCCGGTAGTCGGTGGGGTCGATCGTCAGGAGGGGCTGGCCCTCCCGCACCGTCTGATGGTCGCTGATGAACACCCGGACCACCTTCCCGGCGACTTGCGGGCTGATCGGCACGATGGTGCCGCCCACGTAGGCGTCGTCGGTGCTCTCGTGGGAGAAGGAGTAGATCAGCCTGGGGCCCAGATAGGCGCCGGCCAGGACGATCAGGGCCACCGGGACGATGCGGAGGGCCCACTTCTTCACCGTGGCCCAGCGGTCGTCGCCGTCGCCCGCGGCGTTCGGGGTCTCCGGCATGTCGTCGCTTCGCTCGTCGGTCACGTTGCGTTCCTCTCCGTGGGGTGCTCGCCGGACGCCGAGGACGCCCGTTCGGTCTCCTTCCAGGTCTCCAGGCCCGTCTCCATGCGCGCCACGACGTGGTCGTAGAACGCCTCCATGCGGGCCAGGCGCTCCGCGGCGCCCTCGAAGCCCTCGTCCCCCTCCTCACGCGTCTCGAGCGCCAGCCGAGCCTCCCGGGTCACGTCCCGGATGCGCCGCCGGCGCTCCAGGGCCGTCTCCACCAGGTTCCCGAACGGGTCGTCCGGCATCTGGTGGTAGACCCTCTGGTCGCCCGGGAGCCCGGTGCGCTCCAGCAGGCCCCGCGACTCCAGGTAGCGGGTGCTCATGCTCACGCCCCCGCGGCTGATCTCGAGCGTCTCGGCCAGCTCGTCGCCGGAGCAGGGCCCCCCGCGCACGACCATGTACGCGAACACGCGGGCGGCCGTCCGGGCCAGGCCCTCGCACCTGGCCTCCATGCCCATGCGCTCGATGAACTCCTCGACGACCGTGTCCAAACCCTCTTCTCCCTCGATGGGAACGACTCCTGCAGGGGAGCCCGCCTGCGGCGCGTCCCGCCGCGGCGCGCTCCCTCCGCTTTATTTCAGAACGTTCAATACAGATTGAAACTCGACCGGTTCCGACGTTATGCGAGAGCCGTGCCGCAGGGGCGACAGCTTTCATCGTCCCCGTGGCGGGCGTAACGTGGGACGATGCGACTCCTCGAACCCATCCGGTGGATCGGCCGCGGAGCGGCGGCGGTCGCGGCCGGCGCCGGCCGGACGGCCGCGTTCGCGGGAAGCGTGGCCAGGGCCGCGACCGAGGTGCGGACCTGGCTGCCCGAGCTCGGGAGGCAGGCCCGCAGGATCGGCGTCGACTCGCTGCCCATCGCACTGTTCATCGCGCTGTTCACCGGGATCGTCCTCGCGCTGCAGAGCTCCTACGCCTTCACGGGCGCCGTGCCGCTCTACTTCGTGGGCACGCTCGTCGGCAAGACGATCATCCTGGAGCTTGGGCCGGTGCTGACGGGCCTGGTCCTGGCGGGCAGGGTGGGCGCCAACATCGCGGCCGAGATCGGCACCATGCGGGTCACCGAGCAGGTGGACGCCCTGGAGATGCTCGCCTACGACCCGCTGGCCTACCTGGCCGTGCCGCGGGTGACCGCGGGTCTCCTCACGTTCCCGATCGTCGTGGCCTTCGCCATCGGGATCGGGGTCGTGGCCGGGTGGGCCACCTCGATCGGCCTCCTGGACCTGTCGAGCCAGGAGTTCGTGCGGGGCCTTCGAATGTTCTACCGTCCCTTCGACCTCCAGTACGCGCTCATCAAGTCGGCCAGCTTCGGGGTCGTGGTCACGGGCGTGGGATGCCTGTTCGGCTACACGACCAGCGGTGGGGCCGAGGGCGTGGGGAGAGCGACCACCCGCGCGGTCGTGGTGGCGTGCATGACGATCCTCGTCCTCGACGCGTTCTGGGCCATGGTGCTCCTGTGATTCGCCTGGAAGGCCTGGAGAAGGCTTTCGGGGACCTGCGCGTCCTGGACGGCTTCAGCCTCCAGGTGGAGACCGGCGAGACGGTGGCCGTGATCGGCCGTTCGGGCGTCGGGAAGTCGGTCCTCCTCAAGCACGTGGCCGGACTCATGCAGCCGGACGGGGGCGAGGTCTGGGTGGGCGAGGAGCGGGTCGACGGCGCCTCCCGGGCGGACGTGAACCGCGTGCGCCTCGAGATGGGCTACGTCTTCCAGTTCGCCGCCCTGTTCGACTCCATGACCGTGGCCCAGAACGTCGGCCTCGCGCTCCGGCGCCACGGGATTCCCGAGGGGGAGATCCCCGAGCGGACCCGGGCGAGCCTGGACCGGGTCGGACTCGCCGGCTGGGAGGACCGTTACCCGGCCGAGCTGTCGGGCGGCATGCGCAAGCGGGCCGGGGTGGCGCGAGCCGTCGCGCCCCGCCCCCGGTATCTTCTGTACGACGAGCCCACGAGCGGCCTCGACCCGGTCACGACGTCGATGATCGACGAGCTCGTGGTGGCGCTGAAGGAGGACCTGAAGGCCACCAGCATCGTCGTCACGCACGACCTCCGGAGCGCGAGCAGGGTGGCCGACCGCATCGCCCTCCTCCGGGAAGGGAGGGTGGCGTGGATGGGGACGGCCGCGGAGATCCGGGAGACGGACGATCGGGCGGTCAGGGCGTTCGTGGAGGGAAGGAGGGAGCTGTGGCCAGGAGACTGAGGGCGCCCCGCGCGGGCCGGCCCCCGGCCCGTCCCGCGGGGAGGCCGGAGCGGCACGCACAACAGGGAGCCGAGAGGTGAAGCGACGCGACGAGATCGTCACGGGGGCGTTCGTCCTCCTCGGGATCGCCGTCATCGTGGCGGGCGGCCTGTGGCTGTCACAGAACCGGTGGGGCGGAGACTACCGGACGATCCGGGCGCGCGTGAGCTCGGTCGGCCAGCTCCGGCCCGGGAACGTGGTCACCGTGCGCGGCGTGGAGGTGGGACGCGTGCAGCACATCGCCTTCGCCGACTCGGGAGTGGACGTCGTCCTCCGGGTGCAGGCCGACGCTCCGCTGCCGTCCCACGCCGAGGTCCTTCTGCGGCCACGGTCGCTGTTCGGGGAATGGGGCGCCGCCATAGTGCCCCGGGACGCCTCGGCGGCGCCGCCGCCGGACTCCTCGCTGGTGACGTCCGACTCGGTCCTCCCCGGCGCGACCGCCACCGACTTCGCCCAGCTCAGCGACTACACGGCCGAGATCGCCCGGAACCTCCGGACGATCACCGACCGGGTGCAGGTAGCCTTCAACAAGCAGACGGCCGCCAACCTGGCCCAATCGATCGACAACTTCGAGAAGGCCAGCTCGGACCTCGTGGCCCTGCTCGGCCGCCAGCGGGAGAGCTTCGGCGGCTTCGCCGAGGACATCGCGGCGGCCGGACGCATGGCCCGCCAGGCCAGCTCCGACCTCGACTCGACCCTGTCGCGGCTCGAGGAGGCCACCTCGGGGGGACAGCTGCAGGACATCTTCGCCGACGTGCAGTCGGCCTCGAACTCCATGTCCGACGTGGCGACGCAGCTCCAGACCACGAGCCGCAGCGTGAACACGACGGTGACGCGGGCCGACAGCCTGCTCACGAGCTTCCAGGACCTGGTCGGAGGCGTGAACCGCGGCGAGGGCTCGCTGGGACAGATCGCCAAGGACCCCGCGCTGTACGAGAACCTCTCCTCCACGCTCGTGGAGCTGAGGGCGCTCCTGGACGAGCTGAAGCGGAACCCGGGCAAGTACTTCAAGTTCTCGGTCTTCTGAGGGCGGCGGGCCGGCGGTCCGGGCCCCCCTGGACCGCCGGCGCCGTCGGGCCCCGGCCCCGGACGGCCGGGCGGGGCCCTCCGTCAAGAGGCCGCCGGCCGCTTTCCGAACCGGCCGGCCGCCCCTCCCTCCCCGCCTCCCCGGCCCGGCATCCTCGCGGGCGAGCAGACGTCAGGCGTGCACACCGCATCCGCGAGGAGGTCCGCATGAGCCGTTCGGTGAATCGCGTCACGCTGGTGGGGAACGCGGGATCGGACCCGGACGTCCGGGAGACCGGGAAGGGAACCCGGGTGGCCCACGTGTCCCTGGCCACGAACCGGACGTACGAGGTCGACGGGGAGGAGCAGCGCCGCACGGACTGGCACCGCCTCACCTTCTGGGGCCGGGCCGCCGAGGCCGCCGAGCGCTACGTCCGGAAGGGCACACGGCTCTACGTGGAGGGCCGGATCGAGTACGGATCGTACGAGCGCGACGGCGTCACGATCCCGACCGTGGACGTCGTGGTGCACGACTTCGTGTTCCTGGACGGACGCGGACCGTCGGACGCCGTCGCGGCGCCCGTCGGCGCCACGGCCGGAGACGAGTCCGAGGACGAGGCGTCCGGGTTCGAGATCGACTGAGCCCGCCGGCGGGCGGGGCCGGCGCAGGCCCCGCCCGCTCCCCACGTTGCGCCCCTTCCGCACCTGCGGCACATTGTGCCGTCTCGACGGCCCAGAGCGTCATCCGCATTCGAGCCACCCTTCACATTCCGAGCAGGAGCGGCCATGCCGGGGGGCTCCTCGTTTCCGCACCCCGACGCCTTCGATGCCTCCGGCTCCGGGGAGACGGCCACGCGGTCGGAGGAGGATCCGCTCCTGGCCGGTCCGGAGCGCAGTGCGACCATCCTGGTGACCGGCGGCTCCGGCTTCCTGGCTCGCCACCTGGTGCCGCGCCTCCTGGGGAGGGGCCACAGGGTGCGGGCCGCCTGCCGGAGGGGCGCGGGGCCGGCCGGCCGGACGCCGCGGGGCCTCGAGTGGGTGAGCGCGGACCTGACCGACGGGGCGGACGTGGAGGGGCTGGCCGAGGAGTGCGAGGTCGTGGTGCACCTGGCCGGCGGCCCCCTGGACGATCCGGTGGCCGCGCGGCGGGTGGAGATCGAGGGGACGCGGAACCTGGTCCGGGAGGCGGACCGGGCGGGCGCACGCAGGGTCGTGCTCGTGAGCGCCCTGGGCGCGGAGGAGGCCGCCGGCCCCCTGTTCGACGTGAAGCGGGCGGCGGAGGCCGTGGTGCGCTCGGCCCGGGCGGAGCACGTCATCCTCCGCCCCTCGGTCGTGGTGGGGCCCGACGACCACGTGGTCTCGGTCCTGGCCCGGGCCCTGCGCCGGGGGCCGGTGCTGATGCCGGGGGGCCGCGTGCGGGAGACGGGCGTCCTCCAGCCCGCCGCGGTCGAGGACGTGGCGGAGGCCCTGTGCCAGGCCGTCGAGCGTCCGGACCTGGCGGACACGACGCACCGCCTGGCCGGTCCGGATGCCCTGGCCCCGTCCGGGGTGGTCCGGGCGGTGGCGGCGCGCCTCTCGCTGGTCCGGAGGGTCATCCCGCTCCCGCGGTGGACGGGCCGACGCCTCGAGGGGCTGGCCGACCGCACGGGTCTGACCGCCCCGGCGGCTATGCGGGCGCTCGACGTCCGCGCGCTCCCCGGGGAAGTGGAGGACGCCGCACGGGCCCTCCGGCGGGTCTTCCACCTCGAGCCGCTGCCGTTCGCGGTGGCGCTGGACGATTACCTCTGACGAGCGAGCAGGCGATTCCGTGAGCACCGGCGTCCACAGGCCCTCCGCCCCCGCCCGCCGCGGCTGGCTCCACCAGCTCGTGGTCCTGGCCGCGTTCGCGGTCCTGGCCGTGAGCGTGCGGAGCGTGCTGTCTCCGTTCGTCCTCTACCTGCTCTTCCTGTACCTGGTGTGGCCGGCCCTCGCCTCGTCCCCGGTGGCGGTGCGGCTCGCCGCGGCCGGATCGGCGCTCATGGCCCTGTGGGTGGCGCAGACGGCCGGGCTCCTCCTGGCCCCCTTCATCCTGGCGCTCCTCCTGGGCTACATCCTGGATCCCGTCGTGGACTGGATCGAGGGGCACGGGCTCCCGCGCTCGCCGGCCATCTGGATGCTGGCGCTCCCACTCCTCGGGATCCTGGCCCTCCTGGTGTTCGTGGTGATCCCGGCGGTGGCCGACCAGGTCTCCCAGCTCATCTCGAACGTGCCCGGCTACCTGCGGACGCTGGAGACCTGGGCCGACCATCTCCGGGCCTGGGTGGTCGGCCTCGGGATCAAGGGGCTGGACGAGTCGACGGTGCCCCGGCTCCGCGACGTCGACGCCCAGGCGCTCGTGAACTATCTCCAGCAGCGGCAGTCGGAGCTGGCCGAGGGCGGCCTCCAGGCGGTGCTCGGCCTGGGCCGGGGCATCGGAGCTGTGCTCACGGTGGTCGGGTACCTCGTGCTCCTCCCGATTCTGGCCTACTACCTCCTGAGGGACTGGGACGGCCTCCGGGAGCGGCTGGCCGAGCTCGTCCCGCCGGGCTCGCGGGCGCAGGTGCTGGGCTTCGCGGCCGAATACGACCGCCTGCTGGGCCGCTACCTCCGGGGCCAGCTCTTCCTGGCCGCCTGCGTCGGGGTCATCATCGGCGTGGGCTTCTGGATCCTCGGCTTCCCCTACGCGCTCCTGCTCGGTCTCCTGGCGGGCGTCCTGAACTTCGTCCCCTACCTCGGGCTCCTGGCCAGTCTGGCCGCGGCCGTGCTCATCGCGGTGTTCAGCGGCCACTTCCTGGGCGGCCTCCTCAAGGTCGCGGTCGTGTTCGGGGCGGAGCAGGTCATCGAGAGCGTCATCGGCCCGCGCATCGTCGGGAGCTCGGTAGGGCTGCACCCGGTGTGGGTCATCCTGGCGCTGGCCCTGTTCAGCTTCTTCTTCGGCTTCGTCGGCCTGTTGCTTGCAGTCCCGGCGGCCGTGTTCCTGAAGCTCGTGCTGTCGGCTGCCCTCCGTCGCTACCGTGCCTCGCGGTGGTTCCGGGGCGGGGACGCCGGCACGCAGGTCGACCGGACCGGAGGAGTGGCCGAGGACACCGGAGGCGTCTGACCCGGATGGGAGAAGAGACGACGCAGGCGAAGGAGGGCGAGCATCCGGGGACCGCGCACGATCCCGGCTTCCTGACCTTCTCGAACCTCCTCTCGCTGAGCCGGGTGCCGCTCGGCTTCCTCTTCCTGGTGGTGAGCGACCGCGCCTGGCTGGCGGTGCTGGTGGCGGGCGGGGCGGCGACCGACCTCCTGGACGGGTTCATCGCACGCGTGAGCGGGACGGTCTCGGAGCTCGGGGCCCTTCTCGACCCCTTCTGCGACAAGGTCTTCGTCCTCATCGGCCTCCTGTCGTTCCTGCCGGGAGGCCACCTGGATTGGGCCGCCTTACTGATCCTCGTCCTCCGGGACGTCTTCACCGGAGGCTCCTACCTGGTGGGCCGCCTGGCGGGTCGCACGCTCCCTTTCCGCTCCCGCCTCGGGGGAAAGCTGACGACCGGCCTGCAGGTGCTTACCTTCTTCGCGCTCCTCTTCTGGCCGAAGGCGGTTCCGCTGCTCGTCGTCCTCGTGGGCGCCGCTTCGGTGTACGCCATCATCGACTACGGGACGTACAGCACGCGGATCAGCCAGGCCCGCCGCGGCCACTGATTCCGACCTCTCGGAAGGGACGAACGCACACGTGAGCTCAGAACCGGTCGACGTCACGATCATCGGGGGAGGACCCACGGGCCTGTACGGCCTGTTCTACGCCGGCATGCGGGGGGTGAGCGCCCGGCTCATCGACGTGCTCCCGGAGCTCGGGGGACAGCTCACGGCGCTCTACCCGGAGAAGGACGTCTACGACGTGGCGGGCTTCCCCAAGGTGCTGGCCAAGGACCTGGCCAAGGCGCTCGTGAAGCAGGCCACCCAGTTCGACGCCGAGATCTGCCTGGACGAGAAGGTCGAGTCCGTGCGCCGCGAGGACGACCACTTCGTGCTCGAGACGGACCGGGAGGAGCGCCCGACCCGCACCGTGGTGATCGCCGCGGGGAAGGGGGCGTTCCGACCGCGCCGCCTGGACGTGCCGGGCTTCGACCAGTTCTGGAAGCGGGGCGTGTGGCCGCACGTGCACGACCCGGAGGCGTTCCGCGACCGGCGGGTCCTCCTGGTGGGAGGGGGTGATTCCGCCTTCGACTGGAGCTGGGCGCTTCGCGATGTCGCGGAGCGGATCGTGCATATCCATCGGTCGAACCGGTACCGCGCCCACGACCACACCGTCGGCCTCGTCGAGGCGGCGGCCGAGAAGGGGGAGATCGATCTCCTGACCTACCACGAGGTCGAGGCGATCCACGGCCGGGAGCGGATCACCGGCGCCACGATCTACGACAACCGGACCGAAGAGCGAGTGGAGCTCGAGATCGACGACGTGCTCGCCCTCATCGGGTTCGTGCCCAACATCGGGCCGATCGCCGAGTGGGGGCTCGAGCTCGAGGGAAACACGATCCGGGTCAACTCGCGTATGGAGACCAACATCCCCGGCATCTACGCCGCCGGGGACATCGCCAACTACGACGGCAAGCTCGAGCTCATCTCGACCGGGTTCGGCGAGGCGGCCATCGCCGTCAACTACGCGGTGCACCACGCCGACCCCGACGCCAAGGTGAGCCCGGGCCACTCGACCAGCTCGGCGGCCTTCCGGGAGAAGTGACCGCCGGCGACGAGGCGGGACGAAGGAGACGTACGTGAAGCGCCACATACGGACGAGAGGGGAGGCTCCGGTCCGCCGGTCCGCCCGAGGCGGGCTCCTGCGCTCCGGCCTGCCGGCCGTCGCGGCGGCCGCCGCGCTGGTCGCGGGGGCGTGCGGGGGCGGAGGCACGGACGGCGGAGGCGCCCGCCAGCTCCCCGTGGAGACCGCGATCGCGCGGGCGGACACGGTGTCGGTCGAGCTGAGCTCGGTGGGCTCCCTCCAGGCGCAGACGTCGGCGCAGGTGGCCTCCCAGGCGGCCGGGCAGGTGGCCGCGATCGAGGCGCGCGAGGGCTCGAGGGTCGAGCACGGCGAGGTCCTGATGCGGCTGGATGCCCGCAAGCTCCAGGCGCAGCTCCAGGCGGCCGAGGCCGCCGTCGAGCGCGCCCGCGCGCAGGCCGAGAACCTCGAGCGTCAGCTGGAGCGGAACCGGGAGCTCCGCCAGAAGGGGGCGATCTCCCGGCAGGCCTTCGACGACCTGCAGTCCAGCTACGACGCCGCACGCGCCCAGCTCCACCAGGCCGAGGCCGACGCGGCGCTGGCGCGCCGCCAGCGCCTGGACGCGAACATCCGGGCGCCGTTCGCGGGACGGCTCGGAGAGCGCACCTTCGACGTGGGCGACTACGTGCGCGAGGGAGATCCCCTGTTCACCGTCACCGACGACGACACGCTGGAGGTCCGCTTCGAGGTGCCGGAGAGCTACTCGGACCGGCTCGAGCCCGGAAGCCCCATGCAGGTGCGGACGCCGGTGGTGCCGGGCCGATGGTTCGACGGCGCCGTCTCCTTCGTGAGCCCCACGGTCGACCCGGTGAACCGCACCGTGACCCTCAAGGCGCAGGTGCCGAACCCGGACGGCCGGCTGCGGGCCGGCTCGTCGGCCGACGTGCGGCTCGTGCTGGAGCGGCGGCCGGGCGCGGTCGTCCTCCCCGAGGCGGTCCTCGTCCCCCGCCAGGGCCGGACGCTGGTGTTCCTGGTGAGCGGCGGAAAGGCGGTCCGGCGCGAGGTGACCGTGGGCGTGCGGACGGCCGGACGGGTCGAGATCCGGAGCGGGGTGACGGCGGGCGACACGGTGGTCACGGCCGGCCAGCAGCGCCTGCAGGACGCGGCCCCCGTCGCGATCCAGGGCCGGGCGGCCGGAGGCTCGCCCATCGCGGCCGACACGGCGGCCGGGACCGACACCGCGGCGTCGGCCGGCACCGGCGCGACCTCGCCCGACACCGGGGCCGCACGGGCGGACACGGCCGCGCCCGACCCCCCCGGGACCCCGCCCGGGGACGGAGGCTGAGCCGTGTTCCTCCCCGACACCTCGATCAAGCGGCCGGTCCTCACGCTGGTCGTCTCGCTCTCCATCCTGCTCGCGGGCTGGCTGGGCTACCGGGCCCTGGCCGTGCGCGAGCTGCCCAACGTCGAGTATCCGATCGTCAGCGTCTCGACGGCGCTGCCCGGCGCGAGCCCGACCGTCGTCGAGACCAACGTCACCAAGCCCCTCGAGGAGCAGGTCAACACGATCGAGGGGCTGAAGACTCTGACCTCGATCAGCGGTGAGGGCGCGAGCCAGATCACGGCCCAGTTCGAGCTGAGCCGGGACGTGGACCTGGCCCTCCAGGACGTGCGCGCCAAGGTGAGCCGGGTGCGGGGCCAGCTCCCGGAGGACGCCCAGGAGCCGGTCATCCAGAAGGTCGACCCGAACGCACAGCCCATCATCTGGCTCAGCGTCCAGAATCCCGACCTGACCATCACGCAGGTCAACGACTTCGCGGACAACGTCATCAAGCAGCGGCTCCAGCGGATCTCCGGGGTCGGGAACATCATCCTGGGAGGCGAGCAGCGGTTCGCCGTCCGCATCCGCCTGAACGCCCGCGAGCTGGCGGCCCGTCACCTCACGGTGGACGACGTCCAGCAGGCGCTCCTCAGCGAGAACGTGAACCTCCCCTCCGGGAGGATCGAGGGGAAGAGCCGCGAGTTCACCGTGCGCACGGAGGGCCGCTTCCCGACCGCGGACGCGTTCAACGACCTCATCGTGGCCACGCGCGACGGGACGCCGATCCGCATCCGGGACGTGGGCGTGGCCGAGGCGGGCGTCCAGGACGAGCGGACGCTGGCCCGCTTCAACGGCGAGCCCACCGTGGGCGTCGGCGTCGTCAAGCAGTCCGACGCCAACACCGTGGCCGTGGCCGACCGGGTGCTCCAGGACCTGGACCGGATCCGGGCGCAGGCTCCCGCCGGCTACAGGATCGAGGTCGCGGTCAACAACGCGGACTTCATCAAGGAATCGCTCTCGGAGGTCCGCTTCACGCTGTTCGTGGCGTTCGGCCTGGTGGTCCTGGTCATCCTCCTCTTCCTGAGGAGCTGGCGGGCCACGTTCATTCCCGCGCTGGCCATCCCCGTGTCCATCGTGGGGACCTTCGCGGTCTTCTACGTCCTGGACTTCTCCATCAACACGCTCACGCTCCTGGCGCTCGTGCTGGCGATCGGGATCGTGGTGGACGACGCCATCGTGGTGGTGGAGAACATCTATCGGCACATGGAAGAGGGGGAGTCCCCCTTCGAGGCGGCGCGGAAGGGCTCGGCGGAGATCGCGTTCGCGGTCATCGCGATCGCGATCACCCTGGTCATCGTGTTCCTGCCCATCGCCCTCATCAGCGGGATCGTGGGGCGGCTGTTCCGCGAGTTCGGCCTCGGCGTGGCGATCTCGGTGCTGATCTCGGCCTTCATCGCGCTCACGCTGAGCCCGATGCTGAGCTCCCGGATCCTGAAGCTGGAGGAGCAGCGGAACTGGGTGTTCGAGCACATGGAGCGGCTCCTGGACCGGGTCACCGAGGTCTACCGGGTCACCCTGGAGTGGGCCCTCGAGCACCGGTGGACCATGGTCGGGATCGCGGCGGGGAGCCTCCTGGCCAGCTTCTTCGTCATGGGCGTGATGGGGAAGGAGTTCGTCCCGCAGGAGGACCGCGGCCAGTTCATCGTGACGTTCGAGGCCCCGCAGGGCGCGACCCTGGAGTACACGGACCACTACCTGCACCGGATCGAGGACATGACCGCCTCGACCGAGGGCGTGGACCGCTTCTTCGCGGCCATCGGCCTCAGCATAGGCGGCCCGCCCTCGGTGAACTCGGGCCTCCTCTTCATCCGTCTGAAGGACCAGCGGGACCGAAGCCAGCAGCAGATCATGAACGAGCTGCGCGGGAAGCTCTCCACGCTGGCCGGCGTGGACGCCTACGCGATCGCGCTGAGCGGCCTCCAGACGGGCGCGTTCGGGAAGCCCCTCCAGTTCGTGATCCAGTACCCGGACCTCGACACCCTCGGGATGTACGCCGACAGCATGGTGGCGCGCGCCTCCCGGATCCCCGGACTCCAGGGCGTGGACTCGGACCTGGACCTCAACAAGCCGCAGCTCCAGGTGACCGTGGACCGGTCCAAGGCCTCCGAGCTGGGCGTGAGCGTGGCCGAGATCTCGAACACGCTCCAGATCCTCCTCGGGGGTCGCCACATCGGGGACTTCGAGCGCGGCGACAACCGTTACTGGGTCGTCGCCCAGCTCCAGGACCGCTTCCGGGCCAACCCCGAGGACCTGCGGTCCATCTACGTCCGCTCCCGGAGCGGCGGCCTCGTCCAGCTCGGGAACCTGGTGGACGTGCGGGCGGGCGTCGGGCCCAACGTGGTGAGCCACTACAACCGCGAGCGCTCGGCCACGATCGGGGCCAACGTGTCGGGCACGTCCCTGGGGGCCGGCCTGGGGCGCGTGCGGGCGCTGGCCGACAGCCTCCTCCCGGCCGGCTTCTCGACGGACGTGGCCGGCCAGGCGCAGAGCTTCCAGGAATCCTTCGCCAGTCTGATCTTCGCGCTCGCGATGGCCGTGGTGGCCATCTACCTGGTGCTGGCGGCCCAGTTCGAGAGCTTCGTCCACCCGTTCACGATCATGCTGGCCCTGCCCCTGGCGCTCATCGGGGCGGTGGTGGCGCTCTACGCCTTCGGCATGACCCTGAACATCTACAGCATGATCGGGATCATCATGCTCATGGGCCTGGTGACCAAGAACTCGATCCTGCTGGTGGACTACGCCAACCAGATGCGCGAGCGGGGCGAGGAGCGCCGCGATGCGGTCATGCGGGCGGGAACGGTGCGGCTGAGGCCCATCCTCATGACCTCGGTGGCGATCATCTTCGGCGTCCTCCCGATCGCCCTGGCCCTCGGGGCGGGCGCCGAGTCCCGCCGGCCGCTGGGCGTGGCCGTGGTGGCGGGGATGTTCAGCTCCACCGCCCTGACCCTCCTCGTGGTCCCCGTGTTCTACGAGATCATCGACGACGGGCTGCTGTGGACGGAGGCCCGCTACCGTGACGTGAAGCGGCGGGTCTTCGGGGGAGGCGGCGGTGGAGGAGGGGAGCCGGCGCCGCCGACGCCTTAGAGTGTCCTGTTCCCGAGTCGCCGCGAGAGGTTCATGGCCCTGGCCAGATCTTGGCGGCTCCGATGACCTGTGCCGGGGTGCGGCCTCGAGTCCAGCGGCCCGTGTGGGCTCGGCCGAAGTTGTGGAAGTCGAGATAGCGCTCCAGATCCTGGCTAGACCCGTGTAGCTGGGCACCGGACAGCGGGCGAAGGCCGGCTTCCAGCACTCCTCGAGGATCGTGCCCTGGAGGCGCTCCACCCAGCCGTTGGTCTGCGGACGGTGGCTGCGGAGGCAGTCCATCTGCACCAGTTCGCCCGGCTCGTCGACCTCCAGGTGACGGGGCTCGGGGCCGGGCCGGGGTCCGGGCTCGGGCGGCGCCGCGTAGCCCGCCATCCGGCTCGGTCGCTTGCCCGGGTGTTGAGGCCGTGTCGCCGGAGCACCCGGTAGACGCCGCTCGCCGAGATCGTCACCGCGCCCCACTACTCCCGGGTTATCGTCCGAAGACGGAAGCGACAGACGACATTCCCTGGATCACGGCGATCCTCCTTCTGGCTTGAGATTCCCTGGACAGGTCTCAAGGCCAAAGCATGCATCGCCTCCCAGGGGGATGCCTCCCCATCGCATCATCTCAGACACAGGACACCCTAGAGCGGCGCAGGGGCTGGACACGAAGTACGAACAGGGTATGAATTGAGACGCAACGCAGCAATTTTCGAATTGTGAGCCGAATGCTCCTTGACGCAGGTTGGTTCCAAGCGAATGATTATCTGAGAATAGGGGTACATGTTGGGCAGCGTTATAGGCGTATAGCATTGGAGATTGGATGGTTGTAGGATCTCCAGCTGAATTTCTCCTGCACGATTGTCCGGGAATGGATCGCGCAATCGGTCTCAGCCCGCTCGACCCGGTCGTGCCATGACCGTCGCACAGCCCAGCACGGAGGTGCTGTTATGAGGATCCGACCCAGCTCTCGAACAACTCTGTGCTGCACGGTGATCATCGCCAGCATGGGCATGGCGTCCGCGTGCTCCGACCAGACGGGACCCACGACCTCGGGCTCTGCTCGATCCGCCTTACAGGCTATACAGGCTGGTCAGCAGAATCCTCCTGTGTATCACCCGGCTGAGCAGCCCTTTTGGAACCTCGCTCAGCTCGTTTCCGCCAGCGCCGGCTTCTTCTTTGACACGGTTTCCGGCAACGTAATCGTGTCGCTTGCAGACACGAGCATCTCCGCTGCAGTGAGGTCCTCGCTTCATTCACAACTTGCTGGCTTGGTTAGGGAGTCAAGTGCACGGCATCCAGGGGCAGGGGCCGTGGTTCGAAAGGTTCTGTATTCCTATTTGCAGTTGCGCAAGTGGCGTGACCAACTCGAGGGCGTCCTGGACATGTCGGGCGTCTACTGGCTGGATCTCGATGAGGTTCGGAATCGAGTGGTCTTCGGGATCGATGAGCAAGCCGATCGGGCAGCTATCAAACGAAGCATTCTGAACGCCCACGTTCCCGAGGGTGCTGTGGCTCTTGAGAGCGGCGCCGGTCCGCTGCAGTTGTACGAGACCCTTGACGACAGAATTAGGCCTATCGAGGGCGGGATCAAAATCCAGCACTACGATCCGGGCCCGAGCGAGGTCTATGATTGCACATTGGGCGCCTTGGCTCTCTGGCAGGGAAAACGGGCATTCCTGACGGCGTCGCACTGCAGCAGAAATCCCTTCTTTGTAGACAGTACCAAGCAATATCAGAACCGCTACCCGATTACGCATCAAGACTCGTTGGCCATCAGTTCGATAGGTCAGGAGGTGGCGGATACTGTAAACGCGTGTCCAAAACACAGCCATGCTACATGGTGCAGCTATACCGATGCAGCGGTGTATCAGTTTACGGGTGACACCGCCAATTGGGTGCTCGGGCGAGTAGCATTACCAAGCCTTGGTTGCTCTCCGGGTCCTTGCGGTGTGGTACAGATCGACTCCACCCACCCAAACTGGGCTATCGATTCTACCCACAACGTTACCGTCGTTGGAGACCTGGTAAGCGTCATCGGTGAGAAGAGCGGGTGGAACCAGGGCTTCGTTCAGAAGACCTGTGTGGACACATATGTCAGTCAGGTTGCAGAGCTTCTTTGCCAAGAGGCAACGGACTTTGTAGCTGACTCTGGTGACAGCGGAGGCCCTATCCTGCTTCACATCGACAACCCGTCTCAGGATACGTCGGTCACCTTGGGCGGCATCTTCGTTGGAAAATCCCAAAAATATTCCGTGTATACTCCATGGAACAACATTTCTGCCAAGTATACGCCGATTTGGGTCAGCGAACAGCCATAGATCCGCGCGGGCAGAGTGGCCTGCAATATCGAGTGGGTAGAAGGCCAGGGGAAGATACTACGAGCGGGCGAGCGTAGCCGTGCTTTCAGAGACTGAATTCATGCACACCGACCGGCGAAGACTCGGTCCCTACGTTGGGCATCGAAGTTGTGGGGTGTCGAGGGCGGCGCTCGGCTTCGTCGTTCTGTCGGCGTTGTCACTCCCAGCGAGGCTTGTCGCCCAGGGCGCCTCGCCGGTCCAAACCGATAGGAAATCCTACATTGCCCGCGCCCAATGGCCGGACCGTGTCGGAGAAGCAGTGGTGGGTCGGTACGCCTTCAAGGTTGTCGCCACCCTCCACAACCGGACCAGCGACACTCTCTATCTCGAGCGCTGTCGGCCCGACTCACCGACGCCGGAGTACAGCCTCGTGGTAGCCGAAAAGCCTGACGAGGATGCTGCTTGGGACCCTACGTGGGCCTGCGCCGGTTTCTACTGGCACGAGCCGCTGGCCCCCGGAGCCGCTCGGACCGACACATTCCCGATCTCCGGTCCGAACATGTGGGAGGAAGGAAGCGGGCAGCCGATCGGAGTCCTCAATGGCCGCTTCCGCTTGAAGTACGGCCTTCGGATGCGAACATGCCCGGACTCCCGCAGTAGCTGTAGGGCGCCGGACAGCCTAAGCATCTCGAACGCCTTCGACGTGCGAATTGCTCCGTACAGACGCGGACACACCAAGCAGCGCTCGACTAGAGTGTCCTGTTCCCGAGTCGCCGCGAGAGGTTCATGGCCCTGGCCAGATCTTGGCGGCTCCGATGACCTGTGCCGGGGTGCGGCCTCGAGTCCAGCGGCCCGTGTGGGCTCGGCCGAAGTTGTGGAAGTCGAGATAGCGCTCCAGATCCTGGCTAGACCCGTGTAGCTGGGCACCGGACAGCGGGCGAAGGCCGGCTTCCAGCACTCCTCGAGGATCGTGCCCTGGAGGCGCTCCACCCAGCCGTTGGTCTGCGGACGGTGGCTGCGGAGGCAGTCCATCTGCACCAGTTCGCCCGGCTCGTCGACCTCCAGGTGACGGGGCTCGGGGCCGGGCCGGGGTCCGGGCTCGGGCGGCGCCGCGTAGCCCGCCATCCGGCTCGGTCGCTTGCCCGGGTGTTGAGGCCGTGTCGCCGGAGCACCCGGTAGACGCCGCTCGCCGAGATCGTCACCGCGCCCCACTACTCCCGGGTTATCGTCCGAAGACGGAAGCGACAGACGACATTCCCTGGATCACGGCGATCCTCCTTCTGGCTTGAGATTCCCTGGACAGGTCTCAAGGCCAAAGCATGCATCGCCTCCCAGGGGGATGCCTCCCCATCGCATCATCTCAGACACAGGACACCCTAGAGCTCGTGGAGCGCCGCCCCGGCGTCCACGAACAGGTCCCGCAGGTGGTCGTCGCAGGTGAGGTAGAGGACCTGCCAGCCCGCCTCCGCCAGGTCGGCGGCGGCCGCCACCAGCCGCTCCCTCCGGGCCCAATCGGCCGTGAGGAAGGCGTCGTCCAGGAGGAGGAACCCCGGCTCGTCGATCCCGGCGGCCTCGAGGGCCGAGCGGGCGAGCCCGGCGCGGAGGACCAGGTGGACCTGGTCGCGGGTCCCCCGGCTCACCGCGCCGACGGGCAGGGCCCGCCCCTCGCGGTCCTCCAGCACCAGCCCTCCCTCCTCGTCCCTGGACAGGGACCGGTACCGGCCCGTGATCCGCTCCAGGAGGCTCCCGGGCGAGAGGGGGCCGCTCCGGTCGAGGGCTTCGGCCAGCCGACGCTCCAGCACCTCGTCCATGGTGGCGAAGATCCGTCCCGCCAGCTTCCCCGCCCTCCAGTCGAGCTCGAGGTCGCGCACCTCGCGTCGCGCGGAACGGAGCTCGGTGAGGACGTCCTCGGGCGTCTGGAGGCCCGCCTGCACGAAGGCGTCGCGGAGCTCCCGGTAGGCGGCCCGCGCCCGGGCCAGCTCGCGCTCGACGCCGGCCCGCTCGGCGGGGTCCCACTCGGGGGCCTCCTCCGTGTCCGCGGGAGGCTGGGCCTCCCAGCTCTCCGGGTCGGGGCCGGCCAGCTCGGCGAGCGAGCGCTCGACCCCCTCCAGCCGGCCCGTCAGCTCGCGCCGGGCCTCGTCCCGCGATTCGGCCTCCTCCAGGCTCGCGGACCCGAGCTCCTCTCCCAGCTCGGCGATCCTCTCGTCGATGGCCCGGCGCCGGGCGGCGGCCTCCTCGGCTTCGTGCCGCGAACCGGCGGCCCGCTCGCGCGCATCCTCGGCCCGCTCGGCGGCGGCCCGGGCCTCGCTCTCCCGGCGCGCCGCCTCGACCTCGAGGCCCTGGAGGCGCCCGGGGATCTCGCCGACCTCCGTCACCTCGAGCCCCGCGTCGCCGGCGTCGTCGAGGAGGGCGCGGACGCGGTCGGCCCGGCGCTCGCGGGCGGCCTCGCCCTTCTTCCTGCGCCGCCGCCACACGATCACCACGATCGCCAGGGCCACGAACCCGACCAGGAACGGGAGCGCGATGGGGGTGAGGAGGTGGGAGGGCAGGAAGAGGGCCACGGCCAGGAGCACCAGGAGGAGGCCCACGAGGACCTGGTAGACGCGGGTCGAGGTCGGGGAAGGCTCCCTCGCGGCCTTCTCCGGCTCCGCCGCCAGGCGGGCCGCCCGCCGCCCGAGATCGGCCTCGCTCGCCTCGGCCAGCTTCCCCCGGAGCGACGAGCCCTCGCCGGAGGCCGCCTGCTTCTCCGCCTCGCGCCGCTCGGCCTCCGCTTCGGCCTCCTCCGCGGCCTTCCGGGCCCGCTCCCGGCGGCGGACGAGCTCTCCGTCACGCTCGGACTCCAGCTCGCGCCACTCGCGCAGGGCCTGGCGCGGGAGGTCCGGGAGGCCGGAGAGACGGGTCCGGAGCGTCTCGCGCTCGCCGGCCAACGCCGCGATGCGCGCCCGCCGCGCCCGGTCCAGCTCTTCCTGGCGCTCGTCCAGCCGGGCGATCCGCGCCTCGGCGGCGGCGGCCTCGTCCAGGCGCGCCTCCAGCTCCTCCAGGCGCTCGATCCTGTCCAGGAGCTTCCGGTGGCGGGTGCGGGGGCCGGGGCTCCCCCGGTCGCTGGGCTCGCCCCCCGGCGTCAGCCTCGCCTCCCGGTGGACCGCCTCCCGCAGGGTGTCCACGCCCCTGGGCAGCCCCGCCAGGAGCTTCTTGAGCTCGGCCCAGAACTCGCCGCGGTCGGGCCCCGGGAGGTCGAGCTCGCCGGAGCGGACGCAGAAGAGGCCGGCCAGGGCGGCGTGGTCCAGGTCCAGGAGGTGGAGGAGGGAGGGGGAGCCCGGGTACTCGAGGATGTCCCCGCCCAGCCGCACGTCTATCCGACCGTCGGCGTCCGACGGGTCCCCGAACCGGTCCACGCCGGGAAGCACCGTCTCCAGCCGCGTCCCGGTCCTCCTCTCCCAGCGGAAGAGCTGGCCGACCAGGAAGTCCAGGAGCGTGGTCTTCCCGGCCTCGTTCGGCCCCCACACCACGGTGAGCTCCCCGGACGGCTCGAGCTCGAGCGCCCGAAGCGGGCCGAACTCCGGCACCCTGACGCGGAGGATCCGCACGGCCGCTCCCCTCCCGTTATGCCTTGAGGGCGCGAGCGGCGAGCTCGAGCGCGCGCCGGCCGACCTCGGGGTCGGGCCGCTCTTCGTCCGCGCGCTCCCGCTCCAGCCGCTCGTCCAGGCGCCGCCGGAAGTCGCGGAAGAGGTCCGCCCGGGCGGGGTCGAGCCCGACGCTGTCCAGGTCGAAGGCCAGCTCGCGGAAGGAGCCCCCCATCCGTCCCGCCAGCGATTCGGTCTGCTCGCGGAGGGCCACCTCGCTCATCCCGGCCAGGATCCCGTCCAGCCGCACGCGCATCGAGCACGCGGGGTCGGCGGCCGACTCCAGGTCCCGCTCGAGCGCGTCCAGGGCCTCCTCCTCCTCGAAGGGCGTGAGCCAGCGCTCCAGCCGGGCGCGGTAGGGCACCGGGAGCCGCACGGCCTCCAGCCGGGCGCCGTCCGGCCCCACCTCCACGAGCACGGCGCGCCGCGGGCCCCAGGCGTGCGAGCCGACCGGCGAGGGCGAGCCCGCGTAGGCCGCGGCCGCCTCCCCGATCTCGCGCACGGCGTGCTGGTGGTAGTGCCCGAGGGCCACGTAGACGGCACCGAGGCCGCGCAGCTCGGCGGTCCGGACCGGGAAGTAGGGCCCCGTCTCGTCCGCCCGGCTGTCGTCCAGGATGTGCGGGGCGCCCGCGTCGATGAGCGTGCCGTGCAGGACGAGGACGGCCGGCGGGCCGCCCTCCAGCCGCCCGGCCACCTCCCGGCGGAGCCTCCCGAAGCTGATCCGCTCGGCGGGGAAGGGGACCCCGACCAGCCGCACGTCGCCCAGGCGCGCCTCGGCCACCGGCTCGCCCAGGAGGAGGTGCGTGCGCGGTCCCCAGTCCTGGCCGGGCCGGTAGGCGGCGCGGTCGTGGTTCCCGGGGAGGATGTACACGGGCCGGTCGAAGGCCTCGAAGGCCGACCGGACGTCCCGCCGCAGCGCGGCGTGGTCGGCGCCCCGGTCCAGGAGGTCGCCGGCCACGAGGAGCGCGTCGACGTCCCTCTCCCGTGCCGCGGAGAGCACGGCCTCGAGCGCCTCCCGGCGCTCGGGATGTCCGGCGGCCAGGTGGAGGTCCGCCGTGTGGAGTATGCGCGTCATCGTCCTCCGGTGGTGCGTTTCGAGAAGCTCGTCCGGGTCGCGGGTCCGGCCGCGTCGCCCCCGCGGCGGAGGCCGGATCCGACCCGGGCCCCGCGGAGCGGCCGGCGAGCGGGTAACATACGGGAAAGACGGCTCCGATGCGCGGAGCCGGAGAGCGTCGTTCGAGGAGGGAGGAGCTCGTGGGAGAGCCCAGGATTCCGAGGCTGCCTGAGCGCGACAACGCCCCCGCCATCCAGCGCATCTTCGACCGGGTGCGCGAGGAGAGGGGCAACGTCCCCAACATGTTCCGCGTGGTGGCGCGCCGGCCGGAGCACTTCACCACCCTGGTGCGGCACTTCGGCGCCGTGATGCGCCAGGGAACCGTCACGCCGGCGCTCAAGGAGATGCTCTCGATCCGCGTCTCGGCCCTCAACGGGTGCGACTACTGACTGGCCTCCCACACGCAGCTGGCAGCTGCGCTGGACGTGGGAGAGGAGAAGCTCCTGGACCTGCAGGAGGAGGCGCTCGATCCCGCGCTGTACGGGCCCGCCGAGGCGGCCGCCCTGGCGTTCGCCGAGGCGATGGTGCGCGACTCGAGGGCCGTTCCCGACGAGACGTTCGCCCGCCTGCGGGATCACTTCGACGAGGGGGAGGTGGTGGAGATCGGGCTCGTGGTCGGCCTGTTCACGTACTTCAACGCCTTCAACAACGCGCTCGGGATGCCTCCGACCGCCCCCAGCCCGTGGGTCAGGAAGTGAGCCGGCCGGCGGCCTCGCGGCCGGCCGGCCCCGCCACGGGCCCGGCCGTCGGGTCCTCGGGGACGGGCTCGCCCCAGCCCAGGAACTCCTCGATCCGGTCCCACTGCGCGGCCGCGTCCTTCTGTCCGAGCTCGATGAGCCTGCCCAGGTAACTCTCCTCGAACAGGACGTAGCTCACGAAGTCCGAGGTGCGGCCCTCCCGGCTCCCGAGCCCTCCCACCAGGTAGCGGATCGTGCGTGGGAGCTGGCCGGCGTGCTCCGCGGCCAGCTCTCCCAGGTCCCGGGACGGGCGCAGGAGGAGGAGCTCGACGCGCCGGAACTGTCCGGCGGGATCCCCTCCGTCGCCGCACCGCTCCAGGAGCGAGTTGATGCGCTCGAGCCTGACCGTGTCCACGTCCAGCGTGTCCAGGAAGATCGAGTTGAACAGGAGGCCGACGACCTGGGCCGGCGGCGGGTAGCCTTCGATCACGGGCAGGCGCGCCTCGTCGGTGCTCCGCTCGTAGCGCGCGGAGACCGAGAGGATGCGGTCGGCGCCCAGGTGGACGGCCGGCGCCAGGGGGGCCGACTGCCGGAGGCTCCCGTCCCCGTAGTAGTGCCCGTCGAGCCTCTCGGCGGGAAAGAGGAGCGGGAGGGACGAGGAGGCCATCGCGTGCGCGACGGTGAGCCGGTCCCGCACCGCGCGCCGGTGCGGCCGCTCCCACATGTCGACCGAGGGGCCCGCCTGCACGAACGTGACGGTCCGGCCCGTCTGGTACGAGGTGGCCGAGACCGCCGCCGCCCTGAGGTTCCCATCGCGGATGTTCTCGTCGATGCCGGAGGGATCCACGCAGTGGCGCAGGAACTGCCGCAGCGGATCCGTGTTCACGAGGCTCCGGGCCGTCGGGCCCAGGCGCGTTCCGCCCGAGGCCAGCGTGTAGCCCCAGCGGATGGCCGTGGTGAGCAGGGTCCAGGGGTCCGAGCGGAAGACGCGGGGGGTGGTCAGGCTCCTCCACTGGCCCTCCATCCCGGCGGTCGACTCGCCCAGCGCGCCCCGGTGGGCGGCCAGGTAGAGGGCGTTGATCGCGCCGGCGGAGACGCCGGTGACGATGGGGATGTGGCGGTCCGGGTAGCGCCGCCCCACGTAGCGGAGGATCCCGACCTGGTAGGCGGCCCGGGCGCCGCCGCCCGAGAGGGCGACGGCGAGCCTCGGATCGGCCTCCTCTCGCTGCCCGATCGGCCGCGCTCCTAGCTCCCCGGGCCCGCGGCTCCGCCCGACCGCGGGGCGGAGCCCGCCGCGCCGGCCGGGAGGAGCGTGGCGTGCCAGGCCTCGCGGGCCGGAAGCTCCCAGCGCCCGCGCCGGAGCTCCCCGACCCGCTCCACCGTCAGGTCGAAGACCGTGGTCGAGCCGTCCACGCGGCCGCGCCCGGCCATCTGGCGGAACTCCGTCCGCGAGGCGCGCTTCACCCGGTCCCCGTCCTCCGGATCCCGGTACCACACGGGGGAGGCGTCGCGGAGGCGGATGCCCAGCTCCGACTCCAGCTCGCCCAGGCGCCGGGTGAGCGCGTCGATCGAGCACCCGGACGCGCCGGCCGCGCTCTCGTCGACGGCCACGAGGAGGAACCGGTCGTGGCGCCACTCGAGGCCGACGGCCAGGTCGGCGCCGTGGGCCGTCCAGCCCTCGAGGAAGTCCGTCATGGCGTCCAGCAGGCGGGAGGTCTCGGCCGGCTCGGGGGCGCGGTCGGCGGCGAAGCACCACATCCGCGCGTCGTCCGGGAGCGTGTCGAAGGCTGCAAGGCTCATAAGGGTCCGGGTTCGAGGGATCGCATCGGCACGGCGGAAAAGATAGAGCCGGCCGCGCCCCGCTTCCAGCGCGGGGAGGGTGGGCGCGGCCGGGTCGGGGTCCCGGGCCGGGGGGGAGCGCCGCGGGGGCTACTCGTGCCGCAGGGCCTCGATGGGCTCGAGCCGGGCGGCTCGGCGAGCCGGCCACAGGCCGAAGAACAGGCCGATGGTCAGCGAGAAGGCCACCGCCAGGAAGATGGCGCTCGGCGAGACCTCCACGTTCCAGTTGGCCGCCGACGCCAGCACCATGGCGCCTCCGCCGCCGAGGAGGATTCCCACGACGCCGCCCGCCAGGCACAGCACGAGCGCCTCGAGGAGGAACTGCGTGAGCACGGCCTTCCTCGTGGCGCCCAGCGCCTTCCGAAGCCCGATCTCCCGGGTCCGCTCCGTGACCGAGACCAGCATGATGTTCATGATCCCGATCCCGCCGACGATGAGGCTCACGAGCGCGATCCCCGCCAGGAGGTAGGTGAACGTCTGCGTCGTCTCCTGCCGGGTGCCCAGGAGCTCGGCGCGGTCGGAGATCCAGAAGTCGTTGTCCTGCCCGGGCCGCAGCTTGTGCGCGCGCCGAAGGAGCTCCTCCAGATTCATCATGGCCACCGATTGGGGCATGGTCTCGGGCACCTTCACGTCGACCTGGTCGATCCTCTCCGTGCCCATGACCCGGAAGCGCGCCGTGTTGAGCGGGATGAAGAGCTGCTCGTCCTGGTTGAACCAGCCGCCTCCCCCCTTCGTCCTGAACACGCCGATGACCTGGAACGGGACGTTGGCGATCGAGATCTGCCGGCCCAGGAGCTGGGAGGCCGTGCTGTTCAGCACCTCCGGCACCGCGCCGCCCAGGACCACGACGCGGCGGCGGCCCTCGTTCTCCTTGTCATCGAAGAACCGGCCCAGGTCCATGTCGTAGTTGTTGATGTCCGGATAGGCCTCCGTCGTGCCCACGATCCGCATGTTGGCGTTCGTGCGCTCGAACTGGACCTGGGAGCTGTTGTCCATGTTGGGCGCCACCTCGAGGCCCTCCGGCCCCCGCCGCTGCAGGAGCTGGGCGTCGTCGATGGTGAGACGCGCGTTGCCCGAGCGGACGCCGTGGAACCAGCCCTGGCCCGGACGGATCGTCAGGACGTTGGCCCCCAGGCTGGCGATCTGCTCCTCCACCGCCCGCTGGGCGCCCTGTCCGAGCGCCACCATCGTGATCACGGCCGCGATCCCGATGATGATCCCGAGCATCGTCAGGAAGGAGCGGAGCTTGTTGCTCCGGATGGCGTCGATCGCCACGCGGACGATCTCCCAGATCAGCATCGCGTCACCCGCTAGTCGTTGTTGCGGCTCACGCCCGGCACCGCGCTGCGCTGCCGGAACCGCTGCAAGAGCTGCTGCTGCTGCACGAGGGAGAGCGGAACCTCGAGGACCTGGTCACCCTGCTGCAGGCCGGCCAGGATCTCGGTGTAGTCCAGGCTGCTCAGGCCGATGCGGATCGGCTCGAGGGTGATCCGCCCCTGGGCGTTCTGGACGAACACGAAGGCGTCCTTGGGCGCCGCCGGGTCGGACTGCGCCTTCTGCTGCTGGTCGCGCTGCTGCCGGAGCCGCTCCATGAGCTTGCGGCGCTGGTCGACGCTCAGCGACTCGAAGAGCTTGCGTCGCTCCTCCTGGGACATGCTCCTGAGCTTCTCGGGCGAGGGGAGGTCGTCGTCGGGGGCCGCCGCCTGCCCGGAGTCCGCCGGGCGATCTCCGGCCGAGGCCTGCGCGCTCGAGTCCCCGGTCGCCGCCGGGGAGCCCTGCGTGGACGCGGAGGCCTGGAGGACGGACGCGTCCATGCCCAGCGCGTTCACGAGCTGGCGCGCCTCGTCGGGCGTCTTGATCCCGGCGTTGGGGAGGGCCAGCACGCTGTCCCGCCGCCCGATGACGATCGTGACGTCCGCGTTCATGCCCGGCATGAGCAGGTTCTGCTTGTTCTCGATCCGGGTGAGGACGGCGAACTGCGTGACGTTCTGCTGCACCACGGCCTGGGGCTCGACCTTGAGGACCGTGCCGTGGAAGGCACGCTCCGGATAGGCCTCCACGGTGATCTGCGCCGGGAGCCCGGGCTTCACCCGGCCGATGTCGATCTCGTCCACCAGGGTCCGGACCTGGACCTGCGAGAGGTCGGCCATCTGCAGGAGCGTGGTTCCTCCGGTCACCATGTTCGTGGAGGTGATGATCGTGCCCGGCTCGACGTCCTTGGTGATGATCGTCCCCGACATCGGCGCCCGGACGGTCGCGTCGTTGAGCTGCTTCCGGGCCAGCTCGAGGTTCGTCTGCGCCTTGACCAGGTCCGCCCTGGCGGTCGCGTCGTTGAGGATCGCCGTCTGCAGCTCGTCCTTCGTGATCGCGCCCGAGTCGGCCAGGGCCTGCGAGCGCTCCAGCCGATCCGCGGCGATCTTGGCCTGGGCCTGGGCCACCTCGAGGTTGGCCTTGGCCTGGTCGTAGGAGTTCTGGACGTTGCGCGGATCGATCCGGGCCAGGAGCTGGCCCTTGCTCACCACGTCCGCGATGTCCACCGGCATGTCCAGGATCTCGCCCGAAGCCTGCGACTTGATGTCGATGGTCAGGATCGGCTCGATGGTGCCGGTGGCCTCCACGCTCGAGACGATGTCGCGCTTCTGGGCGGTGGCCATCTGGAAGTCGGTCGCGGCCTCGCTGGCCTTGCTCTGGCCGCAGGCCGCGGCCAGGGCCACGAGTCCCACGAGCGCCGTGCCGCCGAAGAATCTTCTGATCATAGGGTCTCCCGGGGGGTCCCGGTCCGATGTCGGTGTCGTCCGGGGCCGGGGAGCGGTGCCCCCCGGCCCCTCGTCGGTTTCGTCCGAGCTGTCCGTGCGAACCGTCGGGCGCGACCGGTCAGTTCGGTCCCTCGCCTGCATCAACACCCGAACCGGCCGCGACGTTGCCGCCGGGGAGGGGGGTGGTTCCGGGGAGGGCGCCGCCCAGGAGCGCCTCGAGCTGGGCGATCCCGATCTGGTAGTCGAACCTGCGCTGCACCAGGTCCACCTGCGCCTGGTTCAGGTTGATCTGCGCGGACTGCAGGTCGAGGATCGTGGCCAGCCCGAGCCGATAGCGCTCCTGGGTCACCCGCAGGTTCTCCTGGCTGAGCTCGACGCTGGTCTGGGCCAGGTCGGCGCCGACGGTCGCCGTCTGCACCTGGTTGTACGCGTCGTCCACGTTCTTTCGGAGGGACAGCTCGGCCGAGCGCTCCTGCGCCTGCGCCGCGTCGGCCTGCGCCCGGGCCTGGAAGAGCTGGCTCTCCCGCTGGAACCCGTTGAACAGCGGGATCGAGCCGGTCAGACGGATCGACCAGCTCCTGTTGCCTGGAGGGAAGTCCTGCGCCTGCCACGAATAGCCGCCCGACAGCGACAGCGTGGGCAGGTAGGAGGACTTGGCCGCGTCCACCTGTGCGCTGGCCGCCGAGGCGGAGGCCCGGGCGCTCTGCACGCTCGGGGCGCGGCTCATGGCCAGCGACTGGATCTGGTCCCGGTCGTAGCTCAGGGTGTCGACCTGCAGCGTGGCGCCCGCCGCCGGCGCGACCGGCTCCTCCACCCCGATCGCCTGGGCCAGGGCGAAGGTCGCCGACCGCGCGCTGTTCCGGGCGTTCAGGAGCGCGAGCTTGGCGTTGTTGAGATCCACCTGGGAGCTGAGGAGGTCCGAGCGGGTGGCGCGGCCCAGCTGGAGCTGCTGGCGCACGAAGTCCACCTGGTCCTGCTGGCGCTTGACCCGTGCCGCCTCGACCGAGACCAGGTCCCGGTTGGCCACGGCGTTGTAGAAGGTCGTCTTGACGTCCAGGAGCGTCTGGTAGCGCGCCTGGCGGTAGCTGGCCTGCTGGGCCTGGACGTCGAGGTTGGAGCTCTTCATCTGGCTGAAGCGCCGGAGCCCCGTGAACAGGTCGTAGCTCCCCGAGAGCTGGAAGCTGTAGCTGGTCCGCGTGAGCGCCTGCTGCGTCGGGTCCAGCCGGGCCACGCTCGAGTTGGAGTAGCCGTAGCCGGCGCTCAGGCTCGGGAGGAAGCTCCCGTACGCCGCCAGGCGCTGGTACCGGGCCACGTCCAGGCTCGCCTTCGACTGCCGCAGCGACGGGTTGTTCCTCATCGCGACCTCGAGCGCCTCGTCCAGCGAGAGCTGGCGAGCCGCCGGGCCGCCCCCCTGGAGGGTCGTGTCCGGGCTCATCTCCTGGGCCCGGGCTCCGCGCGGGCCGAAGCCGCCGGCTCCCAGGAGCAGGAGGGCGAGGAGGGAGGCGCACGTCCGCCGGGCCGACGCGAAAGCCATCGTCATGGGGTCTCCTTCTCGATCTGTCTCTGCGGGTGTGAGCGGTTCGCGAGCGGTCAGGGCGACGAGTCCCGCCCGGTGGCCGAATCGCCGCCGGTCTCCGGGTGCGTGGACGGGATCGAGCCCTCCCGCGCGCCGCCATCGTCGCGGTGACGGTACTCCTGCCGGAGCAGGCTCCGGTACTGCTGGACCTGCTGGGGGGTCAGGACGTCCTCGATCTCGGACCTGGCCGAGTCCACGATCGCGCTGTAGCGCGGGTGGACGTCCTGCCAGATGGCCTTCATGCGGGCACGGTAGTGGTCCAGGATCGTCTCGATCCGGGTCCGCTGGTCCTGCGAGAGGTCGAGCTCGGAGGCGAAGCGCTCGATGACGGGCCCCCGCTCCCGGTCGGACCGCCGCCCGGAGGTGGCGTGCGGCCGGTCGAGGACCCGGCGGTCGAGCGCCACGCCGCCGGCCAGGCCGGCCGCGAACGTCAGGCCGAGCACGATGCCGACGCGGATGCGCGATCCCCCCAGCACGGTCAGGGTTCCTCACGCCGGAGCGTGGCCTCGAGCACGCCGTCCCGGCTCGGCTCGCTCCGGCCCAGGAGGAGCGCCGGGGGCGCGGCCTGCAGGGACGGCCGGACGAGCGCCTCCATCTCGACCCTCTCGGGCTCGGGTCGGGGCGGGGACGCGTCGTAGGCCAGCCAGGCGAAGAGGAGCGCGATCGTCGCCGCGATCGGCGCCGCCAGGCCGGACCAGCCGGCCGCGACGTCCCACCACGACGGGGGATGTCGCGCGGCCAGGATCGGCGCGGCGGCCTGGAGGATGGCTCGCCGCATCCGGGCGTGGGCGACCTCGTCGGGCCTCAGCGGCGCCAGCCAGCCGGGCCAGCCGTCGTCCCTCGGGCGGTCGTGGATGCTCATGATTCCTCGTCCTCTCCCCGCCCCAGGATCTCCCGGAGCGACTTTCGCCCGTGGTGCACGTGGGCGCGCGATGTCCCCGGCGCTATGTCCAGGATCTCCGCGATCTCGTTGTGGCTGTAGCCTTCCAGGTCGTACAGCGTCACCGCCGTCCTCTGCATCTCGGGGAGACGCGCCAGCGCTTCCAGGAGCGTCTCCCGGTCCAGCCTACGGAGCGTCTCGCGCTCCGGATCCGCGGGTCCCGCCGCCCCGATCGGTATGGGATCGTGGGCGCGGAGGCTCTCGTGCCTCCGGAGGTTGAGCGCCGTGCTCCGGAGGACCCGATAGAACCACGGGCCGAACGGGCTCCCGGGCGAGAGATGGTCGATCCGCTCCAGGGCCCGGATGAACGCGTCCTGCACGGCATCCTCGGCATCGTGCCTGTTTCCCAGGATCCCAAGGGCCACGGCGTGGGCACGGTCCACGTACCTGTCCACCAGGACCGCGAAGGCGGCCTCGTCGCCCTCCTGGGTCCTTCGGACCAGCCCGGGCTCTTCGGCATGCTCCGCCTCGCGGTCGGGGTGTGCGCCGGCGGCGGGACGCTCGCCCGAGGGACCGCGCTCCTCCGGAGCCGGCTCGCCCACGTCGCTCATCCTCGCTGCGCTACCAAGAACACTCCGTCGCGCTCCCGTGTTGAGTGGCGCCCTCTCCCGGCCCACCACGCCTGCAGGCGCCGGACCACCGCCCTGCGCCCGACGCACCCCTTACTACGGGACCGGGGGCTCCCCAAGTTTCCGGGACGCCGGATCCCGCGTCCAGCGGCGCGGGCGGCGGGAGCGAGGCGGAGAGCGACGGCGGAGGAGACGTGAGCGGATCGGACGGAGAGGGGGCCGGGGCGGACGGGACCGCGGCCGACGAGGCGGGGAGCGCGAGCACCGACGCGCGCGCCCCCCGGACCGGCGCGAGAGTCGGGGCCCTGCCCCCGCTCGGGGCGCACGTCTCGATCGCGGGCGGGCTGCACCGGGCGGTGGAGCGCGCGGCCGAGATCGACGCGACCGCGCTCCAGCTGTTCACGGGCCAGCCGCAGCGCTGGGCCGAGCCCGAGCTGGACGAGGAGGACGTCCGGCGCTTCCGGGAGGCCCTGGACGCCTCGCCGATCCAGGTGACCGCCGCCCACGACAGCTACCTCATCAACCTGGCCTCGCACAGGGAAGACCTCCTCCGGAAGTCGCGGGCGGCCTTCGGGGCCGAGCTGGGCCGCAGCGTTCGCCTCGGGCTCGACCACGTGGTCACCCATCCGGGGAACGCCACGGGCGGCGACCGGGAGGCGGCCCTGCGCCGGAACGCGCGGGCGCTGGGGGAGGCCCTGGCCGAGCACCCGGGCGCGACGACCGTCCTGGTCGAGACCACGGCCGGCTCCGGCACCGCGCTCGGCTGGCGGTTCGAGGAGCTGGCGGCGCTCCTGGACGCCGTGCCCTCCGAGGCGAGGGACCGGGTGGGCGTGTGCCTGGACACGGCCCACGTGTTCGCCGCCGGCTACGACCTGCGGGACGACTACGATGCGGTGATCGAGGCGTTCGACCGGATCGTCGGCCTCGGGCGGCTCGGGCTCCTCCACGTCAACGACTCGCGCGCCGAGCTCGGGAGTCGGGTGGACCGCCACGCCCACCTGGGCGCGGGCACGATCGGGGAGCGCGGCTTCGCGAGCCTGATGCGCGACGAGCGGCTGGCCCGGGTGCCGCGCGTGCTCGAGACGCCCAAGGAGGACGACCCCCCGGCGTCGGACCGGCGGAACCTGGACTTCCTGCGCCGGGTGGCGGGGGAGCGGTCGTGAGCGTCGGCGACGCGGGCGCCGACGACGCGGGCGTCGCGGGCGGCGGACGCCCGCGGCCCGTGACGCGCGGACCCCGGGGCTCTTGTACCGCCGCCGCAGCGGTCGCATCTTCACGGGGCCGGCGAGCGGCCGGCCCCCGGAGCCCCGGGGCCGACGGCACCGTCCCGGCCCGGGCCGGGACGCCGGCGCGGCCCGCGGTCCCGGAGAGCGACCTCCCCCGACCAGGCGAGCAACCGTGACAGAGGAAGCCCCCAGCTCCCCCGCCGGAGGGGACTACCAGCTCCCCAGCGGAGAACGGGCCGTAGCGGGCCGCACGCTCATCGAGGAGAGGCTCCGCGGCCTGCGCCGGTCGGTGGACCGCGACCTGGCCCCGGTGGACGTGGTCCTCCGCCCCACCAAGCCGTCCTCGCGCACGCACCTGTTCGAGGAGGCCTGCGACCTGTACTGGACCGAGCTGGATTGGGAGGAGCAGACGGGCGAGGAGTCCGTCGGCGAGGGCGAGCTGACGGAGATGGTCTTCCCGGGGCTCCTGGCCTTCATCGACGCGCTCCTCCCCCGCAACCCCAACCACGAGCCGGACCGGGACCGCGAGCACCGCGACGTGGCGCACGACTTCCTGCTGTGGCTGGCGGCGCGCCTGGTCGACCTCCGCTCCGAGCGTCCGGAGGACGACGCCGAGCGTCGCCGGCACCGCCGACAGGAGCTCCTCACCGACGAGCTCATCGACCTGGTGGCGTGCCGCCTGTACGGACTGTCCTCGGACGAGGTGGAGCGCATCCAGGAGCGCTGAGCGCCCCCCGGCGGGGCCGCCGCGCCGGCCGCGCCGGCCGCGGCTCCGCGCCCTCCCCGCTGGACGCCTTCTTGCAGACTCCCTACGTTCGGATCGCGGCCGGTTCCGGCCGGCCGCCCAACCCATTGGCGTGACGTGGCTTCCGGGCCCGAGTCCCGGCCGCGGACGCGCAGGCGGCACCACCACGGCGAAGGACGCGAACGTGAAGTCCATCGTGTGCATAAAGCGCGTCCCCGACACGGAGACGCGCGTGCGGATCGGGTCGGACGGGGTCTCCATCGACCCCTCCGGCGTCAAGTACGTCCTCAACCCCTACGACGAGTTCGCCCTGGAGGAGGCCATCCGCCTCGAGGAGGAGGCGGGCGAGGGCTCGGTGACCGCCATCTGCCTGGGTCCCCCGGCGGCGACCGAGTCCCTGCGGACCGCGCTGGCCATGGGCGCGGACGACGCGGTGCTCCTGAAAGGCGAGCCGTCGCACGACGGGCTCGTGACCGCGCGGGCGCTCGCGGCCGAGATCGAGGGACGCGACTTCGACCTCCTCCTGTTCGGGAAGCAGGCCGTGGACGACGACAACATGCAGGTCCCGGCCATGGTGGCCGAGCTGCTGGGGCTCCCGTGCGCCACGGTCGTGGTGGAGCTGAAGGTGGACGGCGGCCGCGTCAGCGCGGTGCGCGAGGTCGAGGGCGGGCACGAGACGGTGGAGTTCGATCTGCCCGGCGTGGTGGCCGCCCAGAAGGGCCTCAACGAGCCACGCTACGCCAGCCTGAAGGGCATCATGGCGGCCAAGAAGAAGCCGCTCGAGCAGAAGGAGGCGGAGCTGTCCGGGAGCGACCTCGAGCTGGTGTCGCTCTCCGAGCCTCCCGAGCCCGAGGCCGGCGAGATCGTGGGCGAGGGGGCCGACGCGGTCCCCGAGCTCGTGCGGAAGCTCCGAGAGGAAGCGAAGGTGCTGTGATGGCGGGCGTGCTGGCGGTCACGGAGACGAGAGCCGGGGCCCTGAGGGGCGTCTCGCGAGAGGTGGTGACGGCCGCCCGGTCGCTGGCGGACGAGATGGGGGGCGGGGTGGACGCGCTGGTCCTGGGCCCGCCCGGGATCGGGGAGGAGGCCGGCGGGCTGGGTGCGTTCGGCGCCGACCGGATCCTCGTGGCGGAGGACGAGGCCTTCGGCGCCTACGCGCCCGACGCCGCCCTCCGGGCCATCGAGGAGCTGGCGGGCGCGAACGACTACGGCGCGGTCCTCCTGGCCGCGTCGGCGCGGGGGAAGGACCTGGCGCCGCGGGCGGCGGTCCGCCTGGGCCGGCCGCTCGCCACCGACGTCACGGAGATCTCGGTCGAGGACGGCCGGCCCGTGGTCGTCCGTCCCCTGTACGCCGGGAAGGCCCTCGCCAGGCTGGCCTTCTCGGGGGCGCCGGCGCTGATGACGATCCGGCCCAACGTCTTCCTGCCCCGGGAGCGGGAGGGCGAGGGGGCGGTGGAGCCCCTGGACGTCGCGGCCGAGCCGTCCCGGGGCCGGGTGCACCCGGTCGAGAGCGGCGGACAGGGCGAGCTGGACGTGGCCGAGGCCCGGATCGTGGTCTCGGGCGGCCGAGGCATGGGCGACCCGGACAACTGGAGCCTCCTCGAGGAGCTGAAGGACGCCCTCGGGGACGGGGTGGCGCTCGGCGCCAGCCGGGCCGTGGTGGACGCCGGATGGCGCCCCCACGAGGAGCAGGTCGGACAGACCGGCAAGGTCGTCACCCCCGAGCTCTACTTCGCCATCGGGATCAGCGGGGCGATCCAGCACCTTGCCGGCATGCGCACGGCCAAGGTCATCGTGGCCGTGAACAAGGACCCCGAGGCGCCGATCTTCGACGTGGCCGACTACGGCATCGTCGGTGACCTGTTCGAGGTGGTCCCCAGGCTCACCGACGAGATCCGCGTGGCGAAGGAGAGCGGTCCGGGCGTGAAGCGCCGGGACTAGCCCCAATACTGTTGTATTAGTATTCTCCAAAGATGCATATGGTGGGGACGCGCCAGTGGGTGCCGGGCTGGCGGTTGCGGTGCCGGGTGGGGTAGGTGCTCATCTTGCGCTTGACAGCCCGTGGGTTGTGACGGCCGCGGCTGGAGGAGACGCGCTCCTCGAGGATCTCTTCGAGGACCCGCTCATGGAACGTGTTTCTTTGCTGAGGGAGGAAAAGCGCTGTACGAAGGCAGCTTGCGCCGCACCGCGCGGACGGTGTGGACGAAGGAGACGGCGTCGGGGTCGAGATCGGCCCGGAGGGCGGCCTCGTGCATGAGCCTGCACACGGCGTAATGAGCGAGCAGGAGGCCGTAGAACTCCTAGGCGACGAGCTCGGGGGTGCGGCTGCGCAGGACGACCCGAGGGCCCCGCAGGTGGACCTTGAGCTCGTCGAAGGCGGTCTCGATCTCCCAGCGCTCGTGGTAGAGCGCCGCGAGCTCGGCGGCCGGCGCCTCCTCGGGCTCGAGGAGCGTGGTGACGAGCCGGTAGAGTGGGCACCGCGCGAAGCGTGGTCCGGCGTCCTCGAGCCCCTCGAGCCGGTACTCGATCACCCGTACGGGGAGGCCGTGGCGGTCCTGCTTCCGGTCCCCCGGGGCGAGGGGTAGGTCTGGCTGAGGTACGAGCCGTCGGGCAGCCGCTCCATGCAGGGACACACCCGGTTCTTCGGGATCCGCCAGAGCAGGTCGGCCCCGGTGGAGGCGGCCTGCTTCCACAGCTCGTAGCCGCAGAACTGGCGGTCCGCCAGGCACAGCATGCCGGGCGCGAGCCCGGACGCGACCCCTGCCCGCCCGGGCCAACTCGGTCTCCGAGCTTGCGTAGGGGCCCTGCCCGGCGCCGAAGAGCACGTGGGTGCCGCACTCGAGGAGTGAAACGAAGCGGAGCTGAGGGAAGCCGCTCCTTCCCCGAGAGGCTCCCGGTCGGCCGAACGCCGCCTCGTTGCGGGGAAGATCCGGCACGTCCAGCGTCGCGCCGTCCAGGCTCACCAGTCGACGCCCCGCGTACCAGGCGCCCCGGGTCTCGGGCGTGGCGATCGGGCCCACCAGCTCCTCGTAGAGCTTCCGCAACGGCTCGGCCCCCAGCCGCGTGCGGGCCCGCGAGATCGACGACTTGCTCACCGTCCCGATGGCCTTCACCGGCAGCCCCAGCCACTCGAGCCCCTCCAGCAGGCACCGGAGCACCTCCCCGTAGGAGACCTCCATGAACAGCGCCAGTGCCACCACGTAGTAGACCATCACGTGCATGGGCAGCTTGCGCCGCCGCTCGCTCTCACGCCCCGTCTCCTCGAGCACCCGACGCACTTCGATCTGAGGGATCCGCTCGCTGATCGCCCCCAGGCTGATGTAGTCCGTCAGCCGCGCGCCGCCCGGAAGCTCCGCCCCCGTCCGTGCCATGGGCTCCTCTCCCCGCAATAGTACCCTTCCTTCCGAGAAGATCCCATGGCTCCGTCACTAATACAGGTTCCTCGCTATTTCGTGTGGGTAACGTTGGGGAGCTGAAAATCGAGTTTGCCGGCGATCAGGTAGCTCATGACGATGAGGTTCCGGCTCGTCCGGTAGCCTCGAGCCTTCGCCTTGGCGGCCTGGATCAGGCTGTTCAGCCCCTCCATGATCCCGTTGTCCACGAGGGTGGTGAACCAGCGAAGTACGCCGTCCCAGTGCTCCTTGATGGTCTTGGCCACCTTGATGACGGGCCCAAGCCGGCTGGGTGGCCCAGAAGTACCACTGCTTCAGGAACGGCTCGGCGAGCTCCGGCGGCTGGGTCCAGAACTCCTGGAAGGAGCGTTTGATCCGGTAGGCGCGGGCCGTCTTCAGGTGGCTCTTCGAGGGCCGGATCTCGGCGAGCTTTGCCTCCTGCTTCTTCGTCAGGTTCTCCGGGTTCTTCAGCCACAGGTAGCGGGTCTTCTTCAGCTCCGGCCGCCCCTTCTGCTCCTGGCGCCGGACCTCGTCCACCGCCGCGTTTAACAGCTTCATCACGTGGAACTTGTCGAAGGTGACCCCGGCGTCGGGGAAGTGCTCACCGATCCCCTTGAGATACGCCGCCGACATGTCCAGGCAGAACTCCTCTACCTGCTCGGGCGTGCCGCCGTGACGCTTGAGGTCCGCGGCGAAGGTCTCCAGCACCCCCGCATCCCGGCCCTCGGTGGCGTAGAGCAGCCGCCGCTCTCCGAGGTCCAGGAACAGGCTGATGTAGTGGTGGCCCCGCCGGGCTGACGTCTCGTCCAGCCCCACCCGGCGCACGCCGGAGAAGTCCGCCCGGCTCCGGGCCTCGCCCACGTAGTGGTGGAGCACCCGCCAGAGCCGGGTGTCGTGTTCCCCCACCAGCCGCGCCACCGCCTTCACCGGCATCTGTTGGCAGAGGGTGAGCAGGTAGGCCTCCATGAGGAGCGTGAACCCGCTGTTCTTCCACGCCCAAGGGACCTCCACCTGCTTCACTCCGCAGGCGGGACACTCTACCCGGGGCACCCGTGAGAGCAGGTAAGCCTTGTGCTGGAAGAAGTTGAGATGGCGCCACCGCTTCTCGGTCGTGTCGTAGGCGGGACAGTTCGCCCGCTCACGCTCGGGGCACCGAAACCTCGCCCCCGGCGGGAAGTCGAGCCGGAGCTCCAGCCGCCCGCGCTCGGGATCGAAGGAGACCTCCCGTACTTGCCAGGGCGGGGTGAGGCCGAGGGCCTGACCGAACAGCTCGCGCTTGTCCATGGATCGCCTCCGGGGCGACGGGGTGAGAGCACCCGAAGGGCGGCCGGGCCGGAAGCCTCCCTGAAAAAGCCACCGGCCCAGTCTCCCCCCGCTTCCGCCCGCATCATAGCCGCCGGACCCCGGCTCCCGGAAGCGATCCTCACCACCTTACCAACGATCCGATTGCGGCATAGTTACCCATTTGGATCAGCGAGGAGCCCTAATACAACAGTATTGGCGCTAACCCACGATACGCGGCGGGAGCCCGGCCCTTCCATGGTATCTAGGGAAAGCCAGCATGTAGCGGCTGTTCTGTTGACGCTCCGATGATAGCGAGGCTTAGGCTATAGAGCGTAAGGTTCAGCACGCCTTGAGAACACAGAGGAACCGCTGGTGTGTAGTCGGTCTGGGCGCTGACGCCGCCGGCCACCCAGCAAATGGAGACGCACATGCGGGTGAAGGCCTACGCCATCGACTTGGTACTCGTCGTCTTGGCTGCAGCAGCCGTTGTGTTCATGGGTCTCACATTCTTCACCAGGCAAGATACGCCCCACCCGATGTCGGGCGCATCGCCCACTGGTGATGCGTTGCTGGGCAAGAAGGAGCCTACCATTCAAGCGCTCGCTCCGCACGGCTCCGTAGCCGCAGTAGCTCTGGCGGACCAGCCGGCATATGAACTAGCGGTGGTCTTCCGAACAGATTGCCCGTATTGCGAGCAGACCGCAGATACCTGGTCATCCCTGGCCGAGGGTGTTCGCCGCCAGCACGGTCGTATTGTCGCGGTAACGCCTAATGCCACGGGATCGGCTCAGGCTTGGCTTCGCCGTCACAGTCTGCGCGTTGATAAATTGATCGTTCCCGTGGACGCAAATGACCTCGTGACCAAGTGGAGCGTAACCAGTGTGCCGCTAACTCTAGTCCTAGATCCCTCTGGAGCCATCCGCTTTGCGCACTATGGCGTACTGCGTAGCCAGGACGCAAAGGCGGCACTTGAGGCTCTCGTGACGCCCCCCCCGAACTCGTAGCTCTTGGCCCAGGGCCAGGGCATTACTGTCCCCTCCCGCGAGAGGTTTCCAATGCGAACCATGCTGCGGCGAGCCGCCGTTCTCCTGATAGCGGTGTCAGGCCTCGAAGTTGGACATGCCCGTAGAGCGGAAGCATATCCGCCCTTGGTCTGTTCTGCCGCCTGTGCCGCCGGGGGAGTGGTGTGCTGTCTATTCATTGAGGGCGCATGTTACTTCTGCGCCAGCAATTATGACATATGCGTGGGGACCTGTACGGTACTCTAAAGCTGACGTGGCAGTCGACATCGATGTTCACGCCCGTTGCGTTCCGTAGCCGTTCCGGCCGAGGACGTACGATAAGCCACAGAGCTTGGGTATCCCAAGCTCGCAGAGTGGCATTAGCCGCATTGGCCGGCCTGCTTGGGTGCGGTCGAGGCGTTGGCCCGCATGATGCAGCGGTGTCGAACGGGCAGGCCGGCCTGTTCCCGGCTCTCAAAGCCTTGCCGGTAATGCAGATTGTTGTGCCCACCACCATGAGAGCTGGTGAGGCACACTTCATCGATGTGGCTCTGGATTCAAGCCAGAGTGTATACCTACTTGATGAGTCAAGTCGAAGTGTAAAGGTGTTCGATCAAAGCGGCCGGTTCGTGCGGTCCATGCGAGCCGAATCCAACACGACCCATGATCGTACGGTATCTCGCATCCTAGTCTCTGGCGATGGGCGCGTATACCTCCCAGACCCACTCACCCGAAGCGTGGATGTGTTCGGTCCGGACGGTACGGTTGAGGCGGAGTTCCATCTTCCCTCTGGTAGCATACCCACGACTTGGGATGTATTGGCTTCTGGGGACTTAGTCGGTACGTTCTCTCCGATTCCTCCCAATGGAAGACTCAGCCTCCTCGCGTTCCGACCGCCATTGGGACGGTCCGAGACGATTGCCGCTTTATCGGGCCCGCAGCCCGGCATTTTCGGGCACTGGCGCCCCAGTCTGTTCGAAGCGCAAACGATTTGGGCTCTTGCCCCTGGGGACAGCATCGTGGCGGGTGTCAACACTCAAGCAACCATCAGCGTCCTGACGCCGACGGGAAAGTATGCACGCGACTTCCACGTTGGGCTGACCGCTCGCTCCCTGACCGGCGGCGAAAAGCGAGTCACGCGCAACGTGTTCCGCCGGATGCTGCGGACCAGTGGCATGCCAGCCAGTGTCGCTCAGGCCTCCTCATGGCTTACGAGCACTCCTGATATGTATCCTATCTACTGCAGGATCATGGTCGACCCCAAGGGAGTACTCTGGCTGAATCTGCCAGCGACTGCATACGATCTCTCTGGGCGAACCCTTGGCAGTTTCTCACCCCGTCAGCTGGGCTCCGAGCAGTGGGACTTGTTCACTCTCGACGGAGTTCCTCTAGGTAAGGTGCGCTTCCCATCCTCTTTTGTTCCAACGTATGTTCGCGAGGACCTCATCGCCGGCTACTTTCGTAATGACTCGCTCAGCAAGGTGCTAGTTGTTGAAGAATTTCGCATACAGCTTACTCGTGTGAATGGCGATCATGATCGTTCCTGAACAAAGGCACTCGGCGAAGGCAGATTCGGCTGCGACAGAGAAGGGCTCGGTGGCGGCACCTCTCTTAGACCGTGTGTCCAGACCGATCGTTCGAGCCGTATTTTCATGGCTTGATTCGGCGTATGTACTGATACAGGTAGTTCTGAAGAGTTATGGACTTGCGAGTCTGTCGAAGCCGGAACCGCCGGAGCTGTATGCCGATGGTAAGCGATTTCTGGTGCTGCCTGAGCAATCGGGCCGTTGGCCTCGACTTTGTATTCCGCTTCCGGAAGCCGCACTCTTTCAGTTCTCAGCTGAGGGATTCTTTCAGCGACGCGCCATCTGGACGGTTGGCGCCTCGATAACTGAGGTTTGCGCGCATTTTGAAGATGTATTGGCTGATGAGGCCGTAACTAAGACACGACGGATTGGGTCTTGTCGATTCGAGCTTTGGCAGAATTCCATACGTGCTGAGGTCAAGGCGGCAGTAGGGCCAGACGGCGTGGTGCGGATGGCGGTTGGCCAAACCATGAAGGCTGTCAAAGGGCGAGAGAAAACTGCGGACGACCTACGTCTGGAGAGTGATGGCGACCCCCATGCGCTTCCAAGAGATGAGAACCGGACCTAACGTCAATACTGTTCTCGCGCTCAACCCATCGTTGCAACACCCTCGGGGAATCGGAGTCTGTGACTCGACCCGAGAGGAGCGACGGTGCCTGGAGCGAGACTCACGCTGGAGGAACGAGAGATCATCTCCCGCGGGCTGGTGGCCGAGAGGTCCTGCCGAGCGATCGCCCGGGAGCTGGAACGCCCGGCCTCGACGGTGAGCCGGGAGGTGGGCCGAAGCGGCGGCCGGACCCGCTACCGGGCGTGTGCGGCCCATCGGGCGGCGCAACCAAGGGCGCGTCGTCCCCGCCTGCGCAAGCTCGAGCGGTGTCCGAAGCTGCTCCGAGAAGTCGAACGCCGGCTGGAGAAGCGGCACTCGCCCGAGAGACCCCGCATCGGCTCGCCGAGGACTTCCCCGCCGACGAGGACATGCGGATCAGCCACGAGACCCTCTACCGGGAGCTGTATCTGCAGGGCCGCGGGGCGCTCGGGGCCGAGCTCACCGAGGCCCTGCGCACGGGCCGGGCGCGGCGGCGTCCGAAGGGGCCCAACCCGGGCCGGGGCAAGCGCGGCAAGCTCACCGACGTGGTGGAGATCTCCGAGCGGCCGGCCGAGGCCGACGACCGGGCGATGCCCGGCCACTGGGAGGGGGACCTCCTCCTGGGGCGCTCGGGCCGCAGCCAGGTGGGCGTGATCGTCGAACGGAGCTCGCGCTTCGTCCAACTGGTGGCGCTGCCGGAGAACCGGAAGGCACGGACGGTGCGCGACGCGATCGCCGAGAAGATCGCCGAGCTGCCCGAGTAGCTGGCCCGGTCGCTCACCTGGGACCGGGGCAAGGAGATGGCCGAGCACGTCCGCTTCACCGTGGACACCGGGGTCCAGGTCTACTTCTGCGATCCCCACAGCCCGTGGCAACGAGGGACGGCCGAGAACACGAACGGGCTGCTGCGCCGTTACTTGCCCCGCAAGCTCGACTTCTCCACCCTCTCCCAGCAGGAGCTCGACACGATCGCCGCCGAGCTGAACGAACGACCTCGAGAGACGCTGGACTGGAAGACGCCCGCTGAGCGATTTGCCGAGTTCGTTGCAACGACCGGTTGAGCGCGAGAACAGTATTGGGACTAGCCCCCGGCCAGCTTCTTCGTCACGCAGCTCGTGAAGCGGCCGAACATGAAGTCGGCCACGTTCTGCACGATGCCGCCGCGGCCGAAGGAGGCCAGGCGGCCGGACAGGCTCACGGACTGTTGGACGCTCACCCGCGTGCCCCCGCCGTCCAGGGGCTCGAGCCGGCTCTCCATGTGCATCTTCACGCTGCCCGACCCTTTCTCGTCCTTGCCCTGGCCGGACATCTCGACCTCGCGCGCCTCCTCGTCCAGGCGGTCGAAGCGCATCGTCCCGGTGAAGGTCACCCCGATCGGGCCCAGCTTCATGGCCATCTCGCCCCGGTAGGTCCGCTCATCGACCTCCTCCAGGACCTTCGCTCCCGGGAGGCAGTCGACCACCCGCTCCGGGTCGATCAGGAAGGCCCACACCTCCTCGGGCGGCTGCTCCACATCGAACGTCTTCTCGATCGTGATCGCCATGCGGTGCCTCTCCGGGTCCGGGTCTCGGGGCCGACGCGGGAAACCTCGGACGGCGGGACGCCCGGCGTCAACCCGGGACCGGGTCCGGCGCCGGATCGGCCCGCGACCGGGGGCCGTCACGCCACGGAACCCCCCGGCCGGCCGACCGGTTGACCGCACGGTGGGCGGAGCCCCACGTTTTTCAGGGCCAGGAGGTGGCCACCGCGGTCGCCGAGAGCCGGACGCCGCCGGGCCTTCCGAACCGGGCCTCGAGCCCGACGTCCATCCCCACCCGATGACCTGCCACAGTGAACGCACACCAGGCCAGGACGGGAGCGAGCGTGGAAGAGGCCATCCGACAGGTCGCCGAGGCGCTGGAGGCGCAGGGGTACGTGGCCGACCGGGACATCGCCACGGCCGTGCACCTGGCCCGGCGGCTCCGGAAGCCCCTGCTCGTGGAGGGGGAGGCCGGGGTCGGGAAGACCGAGATCGCCAAGGTCGTGGCCGCCGCCTTCGGCATGGAGCTCATCCGGCTCCAGTGCTACGAGGGCCTCGACGTGAACACCGCCCTGTACGAGTGGGACTATCCTCGCCAGATCCTCCGCATCCGGCTGGGCGAGGCGGAGGGCGCCTCGGCCCGCGAGCTCGAGGAGACCATCTTCGACCGCCAGTACCTCCTCGAGCGTCCGCTCCTCCAGGCGATCGGCCGCGAGGAGCCGCCGGTCCTCCTCATCGACGAGATCGACCGGGCGGACGAGGAGTTCGAGGCGTTCCTCCTCGAGCTCCTCTCCGACTTTCAGGTCACGATCCCCGAGCTCGGAACCCTGCGCGCCAAGAGCCGGCCGTACGTGGTTCTCACCTCGAACGGCACGCGCGAGCTGAGCGACGCTCTCCGCCGCCGCTGCCTGTACCTGTGGGTGGACTATCCCTCTTTCGAGAAGGAGCTGAGGATCCTCCACGCGCGCGTGCCGGAGCTCCGCTCGGGGCTGGACGAGGAGGTGGCGCGCTTCGTGGAGCGTCTCCGCGAGGAGAAACTCTACAAGCGCCCCGGGGTGGCCGAGACGCTCGACTGGGCCCGGGCCCTGGAGGATCTCGGCGTCGAGGACCTCGAGCCCGCCACGGTGCGGGCCACGCTGGGCTGCCTCCTCAAGGACCGGATCGACATGGAGTCCATGGGGCCCGCGGAGGTCGAGCGGCTCCTGTCGGCCGCGCTGGCCGGTCCGACCGGCGGGGACGGCGGGGACGGCGCCGCGGGGAGTGAAGCCCGCGGCGTCGGCGGCGGGATGGGCGGCGGCGAAGGGAACGGGCAGTCGGGGGGCGGATGAGCCCGGACCGCGGACGGCGGAGCGGCCCCGAGCTGGAGCCCGGCCGGGCCGACCGCTGGGTGGTCGGCCTCGCGCGGGCCCTGCGCGCCGAGGGTGTCGGGTGCACCCTGCCCGAGTCGCTGGCCGCGCGGGATTCGCTCGAGCACCTGGACCTCGGCGACTCGCTCGACGTCTACTTCGGCCTGCGCGCGGCCCTCCTCTCCGATCCCGCGGACATCCCGGCCTTCGACCGCTGCTTCTGGGCGGCCTGGGGCACGCCCGGCCGCGCGCGGTCGGCCGGGCGGGGCGAGCGGAGGCGCATCCGGCGGACGGACGAGGGCGGGCGCCGCGAGGCGGGACGGCGGACGGGCGCCGGCGACCCGAGCGTCCTCGAGCGCCTCTCGGGCCGGGCGACCCCACCGTCCTCGCGGGCCGGGGACCGCGTGGCCGAGACGAGCGCCTACAGCCCGTCCGAGGGCCTGACGCGACGCTCCTTCGCCTCCCTGGACGAGCGCGGGGTGCGCTCCCTGGAGCGGATCCTGGACCGCGTGGCGCTCAAGCTGGCCACCCGCCGCACCCGCCGCACCCGGCCCGCCCGACGCGGTGGGAGGGTCGACCTCCGGCGGAGCCTGCGCGGGGCCGTGCGCCACGAGGGCGAGCTCGTGCGTCTGGCGCGCCGCGTCCGCCGGGAGGAGAAGCCGCGCATCGTCCTCCTGTGCGACGTGAGCGGCTCGATGGAGCGCTACAGCCGCTTCCTCCTCCGCTTCATCCTGGCCCTCTCGCGCGTCGACGACGTCTCGGCCTTCGCCTTCAGCACGCGCCTCCTGGCGCTCCGGTCGGCCCGGCGGCCGCGGTGGAGGCGGCCGTCCGAGGCCCTGGAAGCCCTGGCCGCCCGCATGGAGGCGTGGCCGGGCGGCACGCGCATCGGCGGCTGCCTGGAGACGTTCGTGGAGGAGCACGGCCGCCGGCTGCTGGGACGGAAGACCGTGGTCGTGATCCTCTCGGACGGGCTCGACCGGGGCGATCCCGCGCCGCTCGAGCGGGCCATGCGGGCCCTCCAGCGGCGCGCCCGGAAGGTGATCTGGCTCAACCCGCTCCTCGGGACCCCCGGTTACGAGCCGGAGGCGAGGGGGATGAAGGCGGCGCTGCCGTACGTGGATGAGTTCGCCCCCGGCCACAGCGTCGAGGCGCTCCGGGACCTGACCCGCATGATCCGCCTGTAGCCGAGCTCGGGCGAGCTCACCCCAGCAGCGTCCCCCGCACCGGGTAGCCGGCCTCGCGCATGACGGTCCACGCCACGGCGGCGCCGGCGAACGTCACCAGGGCGTCGGTCACGTCCACGAATCGGGAGCTCACGAGCACCTGACCGGCCTCGAGCACCAGGGAGAGGGCGAGCGCGGGCAGGAGGCCGGACGCCGGTCCCTCGCGGCGGAGCGGCCACGCGGCCAGCAGGCTTCCCACGGGGACGAACAGCAGGAACGAGATCGCCACATCGCTCACGCTGTACAGGTCCGAGCGCGACCCGAGGCTGGCCATCGGAAGGAGCCGTCGCCAGGCGAGGCCGCCGGACGGGAGCGCCAGGCCGAAGGGCCGCCACGCCCACAGGGCGAGCACGACGGCGTACGCGGCCAGCAGGAGGAGCACGCGGGAGCGCCCGCGCCAGCGGCGCGTCATGGCGGGGACGTACCGGGCCGCCGCCCGGGCGCCGGCGCCGATCGCGGCCGCGTGGACGAGCACGGCCCCGAGGACCACGGGCTGGGCCAGGACCAGGTGGACCGTCTCGCCGCCGACGGCCAGCACCGCGCCCCCCGCCGCGGTCCACGCGGCCGCCCGCCGGTACTCCATCCCGCCCTCGACCAGCGCCGCGACCGCCAGGAAGCCGGCCGGCAGGAAGAGGAGCGCGTCGAGGAGGGGGAGATGGAGGAGGGAGCCGGCGTCCAGGTGGCGGAGGCTCCAGGCCAGCCGCCCGACGGGGCCGCCGTACGCGCCCGGCCTCCCGCTCCGCATCAGGGGGAACGCCGCCTCGAAGGCCACGGCCAGTCCGTAGGCTCCCGCCAGGTGGGAGGCAGGTACGCCCAGGTAGGAGCGCCGGCGCCGCTGGAGCCGGGCGCCGGCCACGAGCCCGAGCGCGACGAGCGCTCCCAGCGCCGAGCCCGCGGTGTTGGTGAGGACGTCCAGGAGGCTCGTGGTCCGCGTGGGCACGAAGACCTGGGCCGCCTCCAGCGCCACGCTGAGGAGGGCGCCGGTCACGGTCGCCAGGAGGACCGGGCGCCGCCGCCGCCCCGACCGGGGGCGGGCGGTCAGCGCCCACAGGAGGCCCCAGCCCGCGAACAGGACGACGTTGCGGACCGCATCCACGACATCCGAGGGCGAGAGCTCGGGGCGGACCGCCGCCGCGAGGACGCTCCGGACGCCCTCCGGCGGCATCCGGAGCACGAAGGGCGACAGCGTCGCCAGGAGGAGGATCGCGGCGTAGGCCAGCCGCGACCCCGATCCGAGGACGAGGCGGAGGAGGCCCCGGCGGCCGCCGGTCGCGCGGGGCCCCGTCCCCGCTTCCGGTCGCCTCAGCCCGCCGCCGCCCGCATCACCGCGCGGGCGGCGATGACCTCCGTCATGGACCGGCGGTAGTCGGCGGAGGCGTGGAGGTCGTCCTGGGGGCTCTCGATCGCGTCGCCCGCCCCGCGGCAGGCCACCCGCACCGCGTCCTCGTCCGCCGGGTCGACGCCGGCCAGCGCCTCCTCGGCCTCCCGCAGGCGCAGGGGCCGGTTCCCGGCGCCGGTGACCGCCAGGCGCGCGGCGCGGCAGGTCGCGCCGTCCATCTCCAGGACCGCGGCCACGCCCACGAGGGCGAAGCCGGAGGCCTTCTGCCGCAGGTACGCGTAGGCCCCGGCCGAGCCCTCGCGGGCCGGGATGCGGGCGCCGGTCAGGATCTCGTCGGGGCGCAGGGCCGTGGTCCACGGCGCCAGGAAGAAGTCGTCGACCGGAATCTCCCGCTCGCCGTCGGGGCCGCGCGCCACGAGGGCGGCGCCCAGGGCCAGCACCGCCGCCGGGATGTCGGCGGAGGGGTCGGCGTGCGCCAGGCTTCCGCCGAAGGTGCCCCGGTTCCGGACCTGGGTGTCCCCCACGGCCGCGGCGGCCCGGGCCAGGGCGCGCGCGCCGCCCGCCAGGAGCGGCGAGGCGGCGACCTCGGCGTGGGGCGTCATCGCCCCGATCGCGACGGTCCCGTCCTCCTCCCGGATGTACCGGAGCCCGCCGACTTTGCGCAGGTCGACCAGCCGGCCGGGGCGCGCGAGCCGGAGCTTGAGGAGCGGGATGAGGCTCTGGCCTCCCGCCAGGATGCGGGCGTCGGGATCGGCGCCCAGGGCCTCGATCGCCTCCTCCAGAGAGGAGGGGGCCACGTAGTCGAACGCGCAGGGCAGCATCTCCTCCTCCTCAGCGGCTCTCGGCGAGGGCGCGCCACAGCTTCTCGGGCCGGGCGGGCATGTCCAGGTGGCGCACCCCCAGGTGCGACACGGCGTCGATCACGGCGTTCATCACGCAGGGGGTGCCGCCGATGGTGCCCGCCTCGCCCACGCCCTTGGCCCCGAGCGGGTTCACGGGCGTCGGCGTGGTGGTGCGGTGCAGCTCGTAGGACGGCAGGTAGGTCGCCTTCGGGATCGGGTAGTCCATGAGGCTCCCGGTGACGAGCTGCCCGCTCTCGTCGTACACCGCCTCCTCGTACAGGGCCTGGGCCACCGCCTGGGCGATCCCCCCGTGGAGCTGGCCGTCCACGATCATCGGATTGATGACCGTCCCGCAGTCGTCGACCGCCACGTACTTCCGGAGGCTAGGCTCCCCGGTGTCCGGGTCGACGTCCACCACGCACAGGTGCGCGCCGAAGGGGAAGGTGAAGTTGGGGGGCTCGAAGAAGCGGGTGGCGGCCAGCCCCGGCTCGACGCCCTCGGGGAGATCGTCGGCCATGTACGCCGCCCCGACCACGTCGCCGAACGCGACGCTTCGGTCCGGCGCGCCCCGGATGCGCAGCTCGCCCTCCTCGAACTCGACGTCCTCCGGGTCGGCCTCGAGCAGGTGGCCGGCGATCTTCCGGGACTTCTCGCGCAGGTCCTCGAGGCACAGCGACAGGGCCGCGCCGCCCACCGCCTGGGCGCGGGAGCCGAAGGTGCCGATCCCCTCGGGGACGTAGTCGGTGTCGCCGTGGGCGATCTCCACCGCGTCCATGGGGACGCCCAGGGCGTCGGCGACGATCTGGGAGAAGGTGGTCTCCTCGCCCTGGCCGTGGGGGCTCACGCCCGTCTTCACGACCACGTTCCCGGTCCGCCGCACCTCGACCGTGCACGCCTCCCAGCCGCCGGCCGGCATGGCCGCGGAGGGGCCGAGCCCGCAGATCTCGACGTAGGTGGAGAGCCCGATCCCCATGATCTCCCCGCGCTCCCGCTTCTCGGCCTGCTCGCGCCGCAGGCCCTCGTAGTCGGCGGCCTCGAGCAGGGCGTCGAGCGCCGCGCCGTAGCCTCCGCTGTCGTACGAGAGGCCCGTGCACGTCTCCGCCGGGAACGCGTCGTCCGGGATGAAGTTCCGGCGGCGGACCTCGGCCGGGTCCACGCCCGTCTCGTCCGACACCAGGTCCATCACCCGCTCGATGATGTAGGTGGCCTCGGGACGGCCGGCTCCCCGGTAGGCGTCGGTCGGCGTCTTGTCGGTGAACACGCCCTTCAGGTCGACCCGGAGGTTCCGGAGCCGGTAGACGCCCGGCAGCATGAGCACCGTGAGCGTGGGGATCACGGGCGTGAGGAGCTGGTGGTAGGCCCCGAGGTCCTGGAGGAGGCGGACCTTCATCCCGCGCAGCGTGCCGTCCTCGTCCGCGGCCACCTCGACCTCGGCCAGCTGGTCGCGGCCGTGGATCGTGGCCTGGAAGCCCTCGGTGCGGGTCGCGGTCCACTTCACGGGCCGGCCCAGCGCGCGGGCCAGGTGCCCGACCAGGGCCTCCTCGGCGTACACGTTGAGCTTGCTTCCGAACCCGCCGCCCACTTCGGGCGCCACCACGCGGATGCTGTGCTCGGGCATCCCGAGCATGAGCGAGAGCTGGGCGCGGAGGAGGTGGGGGATCTGCGTGGTCGACCACAGCTCGAGCTTGCGGTGCCCCCGGTCCCAGCGGGCGGCCACGGCCCGCGGCTCGACCGCGAACGGGATCTGCCGCTGGTTGGCGAGCCGCTGGCGGATCACGACCGGGGCGTCGCGGAAGGCGGCCTCCACGTCTCCGGCCTCGAACGGGAACTCGAAGGCCACGTTGGTGCCGAGCTCCTGGTGCACGAGGGGGCCGCCCTCGGCGGCGGCCTCCACGTCGACGGCCGCCTCCAGCTCCTCGTACTCGACCTCGATCCGCTCGAGCGCGTCGCACGCGGCGAACGCGGTCTCGGCGACGACGGCCGCGACCGCGTCCCCCACGTAGCGCACCTCGTCGACCGCCAGGGGGCGGTGCGGAGGCTCGAGGAGGCCCTCGATCTTGTGCGCCACCGGCAGGCCGCCGACCTCCCCCTCCAGGTCCCGGCCCGTGACCACCGCGACCACGCCGTCCGCCTCCTCCGCGCCGGAGACGTCCAGGGAGACGATGCGGGCGTGAGCGTGCGGGCTCCTGAGGAGCGCGCAGTGGAGCGCCCCGGGAAGCTCCAGGTCGTCCGTGTAGGTGGAGGAGCCGGTGATGAGCCGCGGGTCCTCCTTCCTCCGGACTCGCGCGCCGATCTGCTTGGGCATGGTGGGGGTGGCCATCGCGATCCTCCTCGTCCTCTACTCGGCGGCGGAGCCCATGGCGTCCGCCGCGCGGCGGACGGCCCGGACGATGTTGTGGTAGCCGGTGCAGCGGCAGAGGTTGCCCTCCAGGCCGTGGCGGATCTCCGCCTCGCTCGGGTCGGGGACCTCGGAGAGGAGCTGGTGGGCGGCCAGGATCATCCCCGGCGTGCAGAAGCCGCACTGCAGGCCGTGCTCCTCCCAGAACGCCTCCTGGAGGGGGTGGAGCTCCTCGCCCTCGGCCAGCCCCTCGATGGTCGTGATCTCGCAGCCGTCGGCCTGGGCGGCCAGGAGCGTGCAGGCCTTCACCGCCTTGCCGTCCACGAGCACCGTGCACGCGCCGCACAGGCTGGTCTCGCAGCCCACGTGGGTGCCCGTGAGGTCCAGGACGTCGCGCAGGTAGTGGACGAGGAGGAGGCGGGGGTCGATCTGGTCGGTGCGGTCGCGGCCGTTGACCGTCACGCTGATGGAGGTCGTCATGCAGCCCTCCGTCCGGGCGGGACCGGCGCGGAGCCGGCTTGGCCCGGCTCCGCGCCGATCGTACGATGTACGGGACGAACGGTCCCGGCCGGGCCGCCCGAGACGCACGGGCGGGCTGCCGGGTTCCGGGACCCCGCCAATGTAGGGAACGTCTACCGGGCTGCCAACGGAGGTCCGATGAGCCTCGAGGAAGTGCTGGAGCCGCTCGGCCGCTGGTCGGAGGAGGGCCGCAGGTCCGGGGTGGCCACGCTGGTCCGCGTCCGCCGCTCGGCCCCCCGGAGCCCCGGGGCCCGGTTCGCGGTGAGCGAGGACGGGCGCCTGGCGGGCTCGGTGTCCAGCGGGTGCGTGGAGGGGGACCTCCACGAGCACATCGGCCAGGTGCTGGAGGGCGGGGACCCGCGGCTCCTCCACTACGGGATCACGGACGAGATGGCGGCCGGGGTGGGCCTGGCGTGCGGCGGGGAGATCGACGTGCTCGTGGCCCCGCACGACCCGGAGAGCCCCGTGTGGGAGCGGGCGGCGGACGTCCTCGAGCGGCGGGGGGCCGCTCTCCTCCTCACCGGGCTCTCCGAGGGGATCCGGGGCCGGGTCCTGCTCGAGGAGGCGGGCGGAGGACGCGCCGGGAGCCTGGGCGGCGCGGCGCTGGACGAGGCCGCGATCGAGGCGGCCCGGCCCCTCCTGCGCACGGGCGGCACCGACGTCCTGGAGCTCGACGAGCCGGAGGCGACGGTGTTCGCCGAGGCGTACCTGCCGCCGCCCCGCCTGGCCATCGTGGGGGCGAGCCCGGTCGCGCAGGCGCTCTGCCACCTGGCCGCGTGGCTCGGGGACGAGGTCACGGTGGTCGATCCGCGCGCCGCCTTCGCCGACCCGTCGAACTTCCCCGAGGCGGCCCGGGTGGTCGAGGCGTGGCCGGAGGAGGGGCTGGCCGAGGCGGGCCTGGACCGCTGGCTGGACGTCGTGGTCCTGGCGCACGACCGCAAGCTCGACGTCCCGGCCCTCGAGGCCGCGCTCCGGGCGGGCTGCCGCTACGTGGGCCAGATCGGCGGGGGCCGCACCCAGCGGCTCCGGAGGGAGGCGCTGGAGGCGCGGGGCCTCGGGCCCGATCGGCTGGACCGCATCCGCGGTCCCGTCGGCCTGGACATCGGCGCGCTCGGACCGCGGGAGATCGCCGTCTCGATCCTGGCCGAGCTCGTGGCGGTGAGGCGGGGAAGGGCGTGAGCCCGCCGCGGGTGGCGGGCCTCGTGCTCGCCGCGGGTACCTCCAGCCGTCTCGGGGCGGGATCCAAGCTCCTCCTCCGCGTCGGCGGCGAGCCCGTGATCGCGGGCCCCGTGAAGGCCGCGCTCGCGGCCGGCCTCGCCCCCGTGCTCGTCGTGCTCGGGTCCCGGGCCGAGGAGGTGCGCACCGCGATCCTGGAGGCCGTGGGGGAGGGTCCGGGCGGCGGGGAGCCTCCGGGAGCCTCCGGCGCCGAGCCTCCCGACGCCTCCGGGGCTTCCGAGCCGGGAGACGGGGGCGGCGCTCCCGCCGGCGCCCTCCGCTTCCTGGTCGTGGACGACCCCTCCCGCGGGCAGGGCGCGTCGCTGGCGGCGGGCGTGGGCCGCGTGGCCGGGGATCCGTCGGTGGCCGCGATCGCCGTGATCCTCGGCGACGAGCCCCGGCTCTCCGCGGACGCCGTGCGCCGCGTGGTCGGCGCGTGGCGGCCGGGCGGCCCCGCGCTCCGGGCCCGCTACCGGGACCGGCCCGGCCACCCCGTGGTCTTCGGCCGGGGATGGTTCGAGGACCTCGCCGCCCTGGAGGGCGACGAGGGCGCGCTCCGGCTCCTGGAGGAGCGGGCCGGGGACGTCCGCGAGGTGGAGACGGGAGCGGACGCGCCGGCGGACGTCGACACGCCCGCGGACTACCGGCGGCTCGCGGAGGAGCCGGGATGAGGGTCCCGGGGCGGGCGCTCGCCGCGATGCCGCTCGCGGTGCTGGTCGCGATCGCGCCCGTGGCCCTCGCCGCCGTCCTCGCAGCCGGCTGCCGGCGCGTCGACCGGGGCCGGGGTCCGGCCGACGTCGTGTACGCCGCGTCGCTCGCGGCCGCCATGGAGGACGGGATCGGCCCCGCCTTTCGCCAGGCGACAGGACGGGGCTTCCGCGGCGTGGCGCGCGGCTCGACGGCCGGGGCGCACCAGATCCGGGACGGGGTGGTCGCGGCCGACGCCTACCTCACCGCCGACCCGGCGACCCTGGAGACCCTGGGCCCGGCGGACCCGGGCTGGGGCGTGGCCTTCGCCACCGGC
>Ga0209918_1000076_pt1 | contig 75294 bp, 66 predicted proteins | sample SalPonD_shore_MG_FD_185712 | JGI IMG/M metagenome (GOLD analysis project Ga0209918, IMG submission 185712) | Salt pond soil microbial communities from South San Francisco under conditions of wetland restoration - Salt Pond MetaG... | ecosystem: Environmental > Aquatic > Marine > Intertidal zone...
GCCACGTGCCAGAGCTTTCTTCCGGGTAGCTGGAACCCACCATGCAACACTACCTGTGTGCCTGCCATAGGGCACAGGGACACAAGGTCTTCATCGTCAGCGTGTGAGATACGCTCGAGTTGAACACTCCGAAATAGGGACCATCCGTCCGGTAGCCCATTTAGCTGAGCGGCTTCCAGCGCTTCCCAGCCGGAGCGGGCACATGCTGACAAGAGTCTTTCGACGGCGTCCTTGGACTTGTGATGGCACGCGATGGCGTATTCCTCTAGCAACTCGACGCGAGATACTTCCACGTACATATTCTCGAGACGGTCGTATTTCATTGGCACCACACGCTTTGCGCCACGCGAGAGTGTTGTCTCGGACTTTGAACGCCCAAGTGCAATATTCGCGGCCAATACTACGTTCGAAGGAAGAGCTGGCGTCACCTCCAGTGTGAGCCATTGGGAGCCGGGGATGCTGGTCAGTCGAATTGCGTTCGCGTCGTTAAGGAGTTGCTTGGCGCTATGGCTGCAGCCTCCGTCAGCGGGGGCGAGGGCGTCATGTGCCATGATCACGGTGTGCCGAGCGACCAACATAAGCTGGACACTCGTGTGCGGGCCGCCGTGCAGCTCTAATGCGACTCTGAGACCGCCCCCTTGGGGCAGCTTGTCTTTAATGTCCGCAGGAACTTTGCCGTCCCACCCTTCCAGCTCGGCTCGTGAGACTTCGGCGATTTGTTCGCGTGCTGCGGAAGCCTGCCACAGCTTGCGCAGAGAGGGGGTGAAGGTTGACCGAGGCATCCACTCGTCGAGCAGATCTTGCATGTCAGACAACGAGACATTTTGGCCAGGTTGAAGGCCGTACTGCAGAAAGAATTCGGGTAGTCGTGCGCGGTCCTGCTCGCGAACCAGGGCCTGGGATAGCGAGAGCCCAACATGCACGCGACGATCAAATGCTTGCGCGGTCGGGAGACCGCGGCGCCCTTCTTGCTGGCGCAACCAGTAATTCAGGCTCTCCCAGAATCGACGCGCAACGTGTCGGTAGTCTCGCTGTACGTGCTGGTTGTCGTCCGGCTGGAAGCCTAGAAGGGCGGTGAGGCGATGATAGTAGTTATTGCTCGCGAGACCGTCGGACCTTTGCATTTGCTCAGCCGCTAGTGAGAAGACGGCAAGGAGAGCAAGCACCGGCGGAGGTAAATCTTGGCCGCTGAGGTGCCAGACTAGATCGCTAGCAATATGCCACCGAAAGATCGATTTCCCTGATCCGGGATTGTGCAAAGTCCCTTGAACTGCTTGCACGAGTAAATCATCAGGGGCCGTGGCCCGCTGCCATCCCGCAGAGCTGGCGATACGCCCCAATATCGCCGGCTCTAAGTCTAGGTATACCGGCCGATGGGCCTGTGTCTCCGCGAAGACCTCCTCCGCAACGGCCCGGTTCCACCGGTGATACTCATCTACGGCGGCGCGTTCTAGGTCGTTATCAAGCCAGTCCTTGGTCACGGATCACCCGTCGCTGAGGAGGGCGCAATCCTCGGCGATTACGTCGCTTACCGAGATCGCAACCCTGAATCTAGCAATCTGCATACCCGCGGGCCAGGTGTCACGGGATCGGGAAGGGATTGGGACGAACCTTGCGCGGGTGGAAGCGCGGCCGCATTACGGGGACGGTTGCCGCCACCCTCATGCCAGACGCGCGGGGCCGGTCTCACTGCGCGCCTTCCCGAGAGTCGCGCTTGGCGCCGCCTTCTGGTGCCGTTTCAGTGCTCGGGGCTGCGGCTAGATTGTGGCGTTTCGGGCGTTTCCAGATGTCACACTACGGTCACAACGATCCCTACGCACGGGGAACGGAATTCTTCCAAACATGACCAATCGGGTACAAAAATGGCGATATATCAAGCCGATAGACTCGCATTTCCCTGGCACCATCGGCGACTATACAACTTTTAATCCGTGCGTCGCAGGTTCGAATCCTGCACGGCCCACCAATCCGAAGTTGCTCCTCGTTGCATGTGGCGATCGTCCTCGGCGGGCGCGGTTCCGCTTGAACGGTCCGCGGTCGATCGGACGGCCCATCGCTCAAGCTCGCGCGCGGAAGAACAGTCGTCCCAGCCCCCACAGGCACACGATGAACAGCAGATGCGGGACGAGCGCCGCCGGGATCAGCTTCGGGCTGATGGCGAGGCCGAGCAGCCCCCAGCCGTTGATCGGGAAGACCACGACCAGCGCGACGATCCAGAGCGCCAGGCCGAGGGCCAGGGCCGTCCGGAATCGCAGGCGCGGGTAGTCCCACACAACCCAGACGACCGACCAGAACGTGACGTAGGCAAGGTGGAACAGGAGCCCGACGGGCAGGGGCAAATCCCGGCCGAGCAGAACCTCGGCGAAGGCCAGGCTCGGCGGTTCCGGCATCGGCGGCAGGCCGGCCAGGAAGGCCGGGACCACGATGACCGAGAGCAGGATGCCATTGGCGAGCCCGAGACCGACGCCGCGGGCGAGGATGCGGGGATTGGTGGTCATGATTCGTCCTCCTCGCGAGGGGCCGGTGTCCACATGCCCGACACGCCGGTCGTTTCGCCACAGACGGGACCGCAGGGCCCCGTGCTGTCGGGGCCGGCGCAACAGGTCGCGGACAGGAAGTCCAGAATGGCCCCCACGGCGACGAAGTCAGCAACGTACCGTGCCTCGCGTCCCTGCCGCCGGCGGTGGGCCAGGCCGGCGAGCCGCAGACGGTTGAGGTGAAACGTGGTGGCGTTCGGCGCGAGCCCGGCTGCCTCGGCCAGTGACCGGGCGGAGGCGCCGCCGTTCCCGGCGGCCATGAGCGTGCGCAGGACGCGAAGACGCGCCGGGTGACCGAGGGCCGCGAGTTGGTCCGCTGCTTCCTCTTCAATCATAGTTGAAATGATGAATTGAGGGGCCGGCCGTTGTCAACGGCCCGAGGATCGGCGTCGAGCCGCGCGGGTGGACTCCGCAGATGGCGGCCGCGCACGAGGAGCGCCGCCGGCCAGCGCTACGCGGCCTTGCGGGCCGTGAGCGTCATCATTCCCCACCACCCATCGATCCGGTAGCGGTGCACGTCGATCCCGCCGAGTCCCGATTCGGCCGGCAGCGAAGCGGACCGAGCGCCGCTCCAGGTGCGGTAACCCGCGCGACCGGTCGCGCGCAGCCGACGGTCGAGCAGGCGGCGTGCGCAATCGGGGACAGATCACCGATTCCCGGTCTGGGGCTGCGGGCGGCGTGACGCGGGCGCTGTCATGACGGTGCCGGCAGGCGTCGGTAGAATGACGCACCATCACCCACCCGGCGATTCGCTTCGTGACTTATCGCATTGCACTGATCCCCGGCGACGGCATCGGCCAGGAAGTCACGGCCGAGGGCGTCCGCTGTCTCGAGGCGCTGGCGCGCCGGCCCCAGCTCGATTTCGAGTTCGTCGAGTTCCCGTATTCCTGCGAGTACTACGCGAACCACGGCGAGATGATGCCGGAGGGTGCGCTGGACGAACTGCGGGCGTTCGACAGCATCCTGCTCGGGGCGGTCGGTTATCCGGGTGTGCCGGACCACGTGTCGCTGTGGGGACTGCTGATCCCGATCCGGCGGGCGTTCCGCCAGTACGCCAACCTGCGACCGGTGCGGCTCCTGCCGGGGCTGCGTTCGCCCTTGCGCGATCGAGGGCCCGAGGACATCGACTTCCTCATCGTGCGCGAGAACAACGAGGGCGAGTACTCGGACATCGGCGGGCGGCTGTACGATGGGTTGCCCGAGGGGCTCGCGGTGCAGGCGACGGTGTTCACGCGCGCGGGCACGGATCGGATCCTCGACTACGCATTCCGCCTCGCGCAGTCCCGTCCGAAGAAGCACCTGACGTCCGCGACCAAGTCCAACGGCATCAAGCACACGATGCCGTTCTGGGACGAGTGCGTGGCGGCGCTGTCGGAGCAGTATCCGGACGTACACGTCGACCAGTACCACATCGACATCCTGACCGCGCATTTCGTCACGCACCCGGACTGGTTCGACGTCGTGGTCGGCAGCAACCTGTTCGGCGACATCCTCTCCGACCTCGGCCCGGCCGTGGCCGGCGGTATCGGCGTGGCGCCCTCGGCGAACATCAACCCGTCGCGCGAGCTGCCGTCGATGTTCGAGCCGGTCCACGGTTCGGCGCCGGACATCGCGGGCCAGGGCGTCGCGAACCCGATCGCCATGATCTGGTCGGTGGTGATGATGCTCGAGCACCTGGGCGCGACAGGGGCGGCCGGGGACCTGATGGGCGCGCTGGAGACGGCGACGGCGGAGGGCCGCGTCCTCACGCGCGACCTGGGCGGCGAGGCCTCGACGCAGGCATTCACGGACCGCGTGCTGGCCGAGCTCAACGGCTGAGTCGTGGCCCGCGCGCCCGGCCCGGTCGCGGGCAGGCGAGATTCCCTCAGGCGAACGCCGCCGGGTCGATCCGGTCGACCTCGACGATCACGTCGGCCGGTATGCCCGCGCGCTGCGCCGCCGTGCGGATGGCGTCGGCGTTCGATGCCTCGTAGAGGCAGTAGGTCTTCTTCTTGTCGGCGCTCAGGAAGGAGAACAGCCAGTGCACGCCGACGTCCGCGTTGATCTCGGTGACCTCGCGGACGGTATCGGACGTGAGGTCCAGCTGCTCGGCGAATGAGCGCTCGATCAGGAACAGTGGCATGGCCCTCTCTCCCCGCGTGGCGGGTGGCGGCCTTCGCACCGTGGCTCGGCACAGCCTCGGCCGGACGGCGCGGCGGGACGCGTACCCTGGGGCCGGTCCGAAGGCGCGTTCCAGACAGGCAGTCTAGCACAAGGTGATGTGTCCTCGATCGGCGGAATCGCGGATACTGACGGCACAGGGCCGCGAGGCGACGACCGTCGTGACGGCACGGGCGCGAGCCGTCCGCCGAGTCACGCCCCGCGACCGGGGTGTCGCGATGATTTGTCCGGAGTGCGGGCGCGAGAATCGACCCCAGGCCGCCTTCTGCGACGGCTGCGGGCATCCGCTTGCGCCCGGCGCGGGGGACGACGGCGGCTTCGTCGGGCGCCAGGACGAGCTCCGGGTCCTGCACGAGGGCCTGGAGCGGGCGGTGCAGGGCACGGCCGGCCTGTTCCTCGTGGCGGGGGAGCCGGGCATCGGGAAGTCCCGACTGGCCCGGGAGTGCGCGGCCGATGCCGCCGGGCTGGGCTTCCAGGTGCTCTGGGGGCGATGCCTGGAGGACTCCAGCACGCCGCCGTACTGGCCCTGGCTGCAGCTGATCCGCGGCCGCCTCGGGTCGGTGGATGACGCGCGCCTCGCCGACCTCGTCGGGGACGACGCCCCCCTGCTGATCGACCTGTTGCCCGACCTGGCCGAGCGGCTCGGCGAGGTGGAGTCGGCCGCGCCGCTCGGCGTGGCGGCCCAGGCGCGGTTCCGGCTTTTCGAGGCGATCGTGCGTCTCTGGCAGCGCATCGCCAGCGAGCAGGCGGCCCTGCTCGTGCTCGAGAACATCCATGCCGCCGACCCCGTATCGCTGCGCCTGCTCGAGTTCCTCGCCGCGGAGCTGCCGCGCGCACCGCTCGTGATCCTCGCGACCTGCCGCGACCTCGAGCTCGCGCCAGGCTCCGGCGTCGCCCGGACCGTGGCCGAGCTCTCCCGCGTCCCGCACTGCCACCGCCTGGACCTGGCGGGCCTGACGCGGGCGGAGACGGACCGCCTGCTGTGCCACCTGGGCAAGCAGCGGGCGCCGCCGCCCGAGCTGGCGGCCGCCGTGCACGCGAACAGTGACGGCAACCCGCTGTTCATCCGCGAATGGGCCCAGTCGCTCGAGCACAAGGGGCTGTTCGGCCCGGATTTCCGCTATGGCGAGCGACAGGTGCATGTGCCGGTGCCCGAAGGGATCCGCGAGGTCCTGCGGCAGCGCCTGGGGCGGCTGTCCCCCGGCTGCCGGGACCTGCTGGCGGCGGCGGCCGTCGTCGGACGGGCCTTCGAGCTGGAGCTGCTGGTCGGGCTCGAGGAGGGTCTCGCGATCGAGGCCGTGCTGGAGCGGCTCGACGAGGCGGCGCGGGCTCGCCTGGTGGACGCGCTGGCCCAGCCGGGCCGCTACCAGTTCTCCCATGCGCTCATCCGGGAGACGCTCTACGAGGAGCTGCCCGCGGCCCGGCGCCTGCAGTTGCACCGGCTGGTCGGCGAGCGGCTGGCTGCCCTGCACGGCGAGCCGTCGCTGACGCACCTCGCACGCCTCGCCGATCACTTCATGCGCTCGGCGCCGCTCGGCACGGCGGCGCGGGCCATGGCGTGCGCGCTGGAGGCCGCCGAGCGGGCCGATTCCCTGCTGGCCTACGAGGAGGCAGCGCGGCTGTATACCCTGGGGCTGGATCTGCAGGCGCGGTACGGCGAAGCGGACGAGGCCGAACGGTGCCGGCTGCTGCTGGGGCTGGGCGCCGCCCAATACAAGGCGGGGGATTTCGTCGAGGCGCTCGCGACCTTCCGGCGGGCCGCCGCCAATGCGCGCGCGCGCCATGCGACGGAGGACCTGGCCCGCGCCGCGCTCGGCTTCGAGGACGCCAGCTGGCGGCCGGGGTTCCCGGGCGCCGCGGCGAGCCGCCTGCTGCAGGAGTCGGTCGCCGCCGCCGGGCCGGACGACTCGCCGCTCAAGGCCCGCCTGCTGGGCGCGCTGACGCGGGCGCTGATCTTCAGCGGCGACGTGGAGCGGGCCACGGAGGTGCAGGCGAGCGCCGTGGCGATCGCCCGGCGCCTCGGGGATCCGTCCGTCCTCGCGGCGGTGCTGCGCTCGGGGCTCTCGGCGCGCTGGTGCCCGGAGCGGCTCGCGGAGCGGCTGGACGCCGCCGCCGAGGTGACGGTGCTGGCCGAGCGCGCCGGCGACTGGGACATGGTGTTCGAGGGCCTGAGCTGGCAGATGTTCGACCTGCTGGAGGTCGCGGACATGGCGGCCGTGCACGCGGTGCTCGAACGCCACGTGCGACTGGCCCAGGAGCTCCACCAGCCGTTCTACCGCTACATCGGGGTCTCCTTCCGCGCCGTCCTCGCATTGGCGCAGGGCCGGTTCGATTCCAGCGAGCGGTCCACCCGCGAGGCCCTGGAGCTCGGCCGCCGCCAGGGGCTGGATGCCCTGGGCGTGTTCAGCCTGCAGATGTTCACGCTGGAGCGCGAGCGTGGCCGCCTCGCCGCGCTCGCGCCGCTGCTCGAGCGCTTTCTCGCGCAGGCTTCGGCCGGCGCGGTCTGGCGCCCGGGCCTGGCCCTGATGTACGTCGAGCTGGATCGCCTGGACGCGGCCCGGGTCGAGTTCGACCGGCTGGCGGCGGACGACTTCGCCGCCGTGGCGCGGGACGGCCTCTGGGTAAGTTGCCTGGCGTATCTCGCCGAGGTGTGCGCGGCGCTGGGGGACGAGGTGCACGCGGACGCGCTGTACCGCAAGCTGCTGCCGTACGCCGGTCGCAACGTCGTCGCTGGCACCACCGTCGCCTGCTACGGCGCCGCCGACCGCTTCCTCGGCATGCTCGCGGCGACGGCCGGGCGGCGGGACACCGCCGCGCGGCACTTCGAGGACGCCATCGCCCTCGACGGGCGCACCGGCTTTCGCACCTGGCTCGCGCACAGCCGCTACGAATACGCGCACCACCTGTTGCGCGGCGCTGTGGCCGGCGATCGCGCGAAGGCGGCGAGCCTGCTGCAGGGGGCGCGCGCGGAGGCCGAGACGCTCGGCATGCACGGCCTGCTCCGGCGCATCGAGTCGCTGGCGTCACGCGGCCGGCCGGAGGCGGAGGCGGCCGCGAATCCCGCCGGTCTCAGCCGGCGCGAGCGCGAGGTGCTGCAACTGCTCGTGCTCGGCAAGAGCAACCGCGACATCGCGGACCGGCTGTTCGTCAGTCCGAACACGGTCGCGAATCACGTGCGCAACATCCTGGCCAAGACGCGTACCCGCAACCGCACGGAGGCCGCCGCCTATGCGCGCAGGCACGGGGTGGCCGCGGAGCGCAGCGCGGGCGAATCGTGGCACGGAGACGTTGCCGAATAGTCATTTCTGACTAGCCATCGGCCGTGCGCAGATTGATCAGTTCTGTCGATTCGCGCGACGGCGGCGCTACCTACACTGCAGCGTGACCCATTCCTGCGAGGAGCAGCCATCATGGCTTCCACGGAACAAGACGTCATGCTTTCCACCGAGGATCTCGGCGCGCTGCGCGGCGCGATTCGCGGCGCCGTGATCGGACCCACCGATCCGGATTACGACCAGCACCGCCAGGTCTACAACGCGATGATCGATCGACGGCCGAGCGTCATCGTGCAGTGCGTCGACGCGGCCGACGTGATCCACGCCGTGCGTTTCGCCCGCGATCACGATCTGCCCCTGGCCGTCCGTGGCGGTGCGCACAACGGCGCCGGCCTCGGCACCTGCGACGACGGGCTCGTCGTCGACCTGGGGACCCTGCGCGGCGTGCACGTGGATCCGGCCCGACGCCGGGTACGAGTCGGCGGCGGCTGCGTGTGGGGCGACGTCGATCACGCGACCCACCCGTTCGGCCTGGCCACGCCCAGCGGGTTCATCTCCACGACCGGCGTCGGCGGCCTCACCCTCGGCGGGGGGATCGGGTATCTCTCGCGCACGCATGGCCTGACGATCGACAACCTGCTTTCGGTCGACATGGTGCTGGCGGACGGCTCGTTCGTCACCGCGGGGCCCGAGGACCACGCCGACCTGTTCTGGGCCGTGCGTGGCGGGGGCGGCAACTTCGGCGTGGTGACCTCGTTCGAGTTCCAGCTGCACCCGGTCGATACCGTCTTTGGCGGACCCATGCTGTGGCCCATCGAGCGCGCGCCCGAGCTCATGAAGACGTGGCAGGACTACATTCTCGACGCGCCCGAGGAGATCAACGGCTGGTTCGGCCTGGTGACGGTGCCGCCCGGCCCGCCGTTCCCCGAGAAGCACCACCTGCAGAAGATGTGCGCAGTCGTGTGGTGCGACACCGCACCCCACACCGAAGCCGAGAAGCGCTTCGCGAAGATCCGCAGGGACTTCGGCGCGCCCGCGATCGACTTCGCGGGCCCGATCCCGTGGCCGGTCCTCCAGAGCCTGTTCGACCCGATCTATCCCGCGGGCCTGCAGTGGTACTGGAAGGCGGATTTCTTCACGACGCTGACGGACGAGGTCATCGACCTGCATGCAGAGCATGGGCCCAGCCTGCCGACCATGCACTCGACGATGCACCTTTATCCGATCAACGGGGCGGTGCACAGGGTCGCCAAGTCGGACACGCCGTTCACTTTCCGCGATGCCAATTTCGCCGAGGTGATCGTGGGCGTGGACCCCGACCCGGAGAACAACGACCGGATCATCGACTGGACGCGCAGCTACTGGGACGCGCTGCACCCGCACTCGGCGGGCGGTGCCTACATCAACATGATCATGGACGAGGGCCAGGAGCAGGTTCGCGCGGCCTACGGCGACAACTACGGGCGCCTGGTCGAGGCCAAGCGCAAGTACGATCCCGACAACGTCTTCCGGATCAACCAGAACATACGCCCGTGATGCCCGCGGACGGCCGATGACGCGCGCGTCGTCGGCCGTCCGCCCCTCCGGCGTCTGCCTGCTGCCCCGTCCGCGACGCATCGGCCCGGGCATGGCAATTCCGCGATCGCGCCCGCCCTGAAGCCCCGTCCCGCCTCGCCGCAATCCCGCACGAGTGGCGCGACTCGACGCCAGGCGCCGTCGATGCAGCGGACCGAAATGCGACGACACGACGCTCAAGGCCCAGTGCCCAGTGCGGTGACTCCGACATCTGCAAGCGCGGCCTCGCCGGCTACGAGAAGGACACCTCGATCGGTGCCGACCATCGGCTCGGCGAGAACACGAAGGTCGAGCGCTGGTTCACACGGCTCGAGAGGAACAACGGCGACCAGACGAATTACGTCGCCGTCGGCATGAAACACGAATTCCAGGCCATCCCCTGGACCGAAGCCTTGCGTCTTGCGGGACAGGGTGGTCCCGCAAGACACTCCTTAATTTTCCGGTCATGGCCGTCGCATGCGCCGCGAGCGCCGTACGGGCATCCGCCGGTCTTCCGATCACCCGCATGGCTTATCCCCGCCGCACGAGCCAGCGCAGTCCCAGCATTACGGCCAGGATCCCGATCGAGACCCCGGCCAGCCAGAGCAGACGGTCGGCGCTCGGCTCCCGGGCCGTGGCCGACAGACCGTGGAAAAACAGGGCAATGGCCGCGATGCCGGGGCCCATGCCGATGACGGTCCCGCCGACGAAATCGCGCAGGCGGATGTGGGAGGCGCCGGCCACCAGGCTGACCACGGTGAAATGCGCGACAGGCACCATGCGCACGGCGGCCACGCCCGTCATGCCGGCCTTGCCGATGCGCGTGGAGAGGGCGTGCAGGCGGGATCCGGCGAGCTGCTCGACGTGCCGCCGACCCAGAAAGTGGCCGAGGGCGAAGCCCAGCGTTCCCGAGAGCGTGGCGCCGGCGAGTGCATAGAAGAATCCCGCGACGGGGCCGAATGCGGCTACCGTCAACACGACCATCAGGGTCACCGGCAACGCCAGCAGCCCGCCCACGACGAAACCCGCGAGCACGACCCATGGTGCGGCCGGCTGCGCGCGGAAGGCCGCCAGCGCGGTGACGACGGCGCGCCGGTCCAGCACCGCGTCGAGCGGAGCGACGGTCCAGGCCACCGCGAGGGCGGTCAGCAGGATCAGGACGATGGCCCACGCCAGCAGGTGCCTGCGTGCCTTCGCCGCCGGGTTCCGTGATCCGCTGTGGCGCATGCCTGGAGTCCGACTACGGTGGGGTCGCGGCGGCGCGCAAGGGCGCGCCTGCGTGCGCGAACCCGGGTCCGGGGAACACCGGCCACCGTGCGCCGGGAGCGTAGCAAGTACGCCGTGCGCGCGCAGTGGTCGGTGACGGAGCCGTCATGTCCCGGACAAGACGCGGCAATTGTGCCCCGGTTAGCGTGCACGACCGTGTTCGACTACGCGACCGTGCGTCGCGGGAGGCAGCATGAACGTTCGCGCGAAGCGCCTGGTATTCCCCCTCCTCGGCCTTTTCCTGGCCGCGGGCGGGGCAGTGCCCGCCATGGCGGGCACCTCGAATTTCACGAAGGTCGTCCGGGAGAACCGCCCGGCCGTGGTCCACATCGCGACCACGGAGACCGTGAAGGCCGACGCCCCCGGGTCGGGCGGCAACCCGCTGCGGCAGTTCTTCCGGCACCGCGGGTCGGCCCCGCGCCACCGCCGCGCGCTCGGCTCGGGCTTCATCATTTCCCCGGACGGGCACATCCTGACGAACGCGCACGTGGTCGCGGGCGCGGACAAGATCGTCGTCAAGCTGCACGATCACCGTCAGTTCGAGGCGCGGGTCATCGGGCTCGACAAGCCGAGTGACGTGGCGCTGCTCGACATCGATGCCAACAATCTGCCCACCGTGCACGTCGGCGACTCGAAGCAGCTCGCCGTCGGCCAGCCGGTGATGGCCCTCGGCTCCCCGTTCGGCCTGGACTACACGGCCACGGAGGGGATCGTGAGTGCGCTGCACCGCAAGCTTCCGAACTCCACCTACACGTCCTTCATCCAGACGGACGTCGCCGTGAACCCGGGCAACTCGGGCGGACCGCTGTTCGACGAGGATGGCGAAGTCGTCGGCATCAACTCGCAGATCTACAGTCGCTCGGGCGGCTACATGGGCCTATCGTTCGCGGTCCCGATCGACACGGCCATGAACGCCGTGAAGCAGATCCAGGCACATGGCTCGGTCCGGCGCGGGTTCCTGGGGGTGACGATTCAGCCGGTCAACCGCGACCTGGCCCGATCGTTCGGCCTCGACAAGCCCATGGGCGCGCTCGTGGCCGACGTCGTGCCCAACAGCCCGGCGGAGAGATCCGGGCTGAAGGCCGGTGACATCATCCTGCGCTTCGCGGGCCACCGGATCGTGGACGCCGCGGACCTCCCGCCTCTCGTGGGCGACACCGCGGCAGGCCATGACGCGAAGGTGACGGTGCTGCGCAACGGTCAGCGCAAGACGTTCGACGTGAAGCCGGCCGCTCGCTCCGACGACCGCAAGACGGCGAGCGCATCGCAGGCGTCCGGCGGGTCCGCCAACTCGAACGGCGATCTCGATGCCGCGGTCCGGGCCCTGACCCCCGCGCAGCGGAAGGCCCACGATCTGCACGGGCGCGGACTGCTCGTCGAGAACGTCGCGCCCGGGCCGCTCGCACGTGCGGGCGTGCGCTCCGGCGACATCCTGCTCAGCCTCGCGGGGCATCCGTTGAAGCAGGTGGCGCAGCTCGACGATATCGTCGGGCAGTTGCCGCACGGCAAGCCGGTGCCGCTGCGGATGCGCCGCGACCAGCGAGCATTGTTCGTCACGCTGAAGCTGCCCGCGAAGTCCTGAACGCGGGAAACGGCGACCCGCCGCCCACCGCGCGGCGGCCGTGAGGGATCGGGGTTCGAAGTCCGGGGTCCGCACGGCAATGGCGTGGCGGCGTCCAACGTCCGGGACGCCGGTCGCAGCGTCCGGCAGGCCCGGCCCCGCGGTCGACCCGCCGGCACGCGACCGTCAGCGGAGCTGGCTGTCCTTGCTGCCGCGGCGGTTGTAGCTGCTCGCCGGGCCCTGGGTGCGGTCGCGCTCTTCCTGGCAGGCGACGCACAGGCGCACGCCGGGCAGGGCCTCGCGCCGGGCCTCGGGAATCGGCTCGCCGCATTCCTCGCAGTGCGTGAGGCTGTTGCCCCGGGGCAGGGCGCTGCGGGCGCGGCGCACCTCGTCGTCGACGGTGCTTTCGATCTGTTCCTGTACGTCGTCCTCGTCGCCCCAGCCCTTCGCCATCGTGCTGCCCTCGATCGGTCTCGCGCCGCGGGCCGCGCGGCGTCTTCTGCCGGCGCACCGGCATGTCTGCGTGCTTCAGCGTAGCGCCGTTGGTTGCGTCGCGCCACGATCCCGCGGCCGTCGTCACATGCGTGCCGGTCCGAGATGTCGGCACCCGGTTTCCGGCGTCTCGGTGTCTGCGGCTCGACCGCGCGTGCGCGGACGGCCATCATGGGCCACGAACCGGAGAATTGGTGTGACCGTTACCCTCCTGCTGATCGCGGCAACCGTCGCCGTGTCGGTGTTCGCCTGGCGGCGGCCCGCGGTGCTGCACGCGCTGCTCTACTGGCCGCCGGCCGTGGCCCGCGGCGAGTGGTGGCGCCTGCTCACGCACGGCTTCGTCCATGCGGACTGGGGCCACCTGCTGGTCAACATGTTCGTGCTGTACTTCTTCGGCTCGACGATGGAGCACGTGCTGGTCGGGCGCATCGGGGAGGTGGGGTTCGCCCTGTTCTACCTGGCGGGCATCGTGCTCGCGATCCTGCCGACGCACCTGCGCCATCGCCGCGACCCGAGCTATCGCAGCCTGGGTGCCTCCGGTGCGGTGTCGGCGATGCTGTTCGCCTTCATCCTGATCCAGCCGTGGTCGACGCTGCTGGTGATGTTCGTCCCCATGCCGGCGATCGTGTTCGCGGTGTTCTACCTCTGGTACGAGATCCGGGCCGAGCGCCAGGGCGGCGACGGCGTCAATCACGGGGCCCACGTGACCGGCGCCGTTTGGGGCGTCGCGTTCATGCTGCTGCTGGAGCCCCGGCTGCTGCTGCTGTTTTTCGACCGGCTGCTGTCGCCACCCTGGCCGTAGCGGCCCGCCGCGCGCGGGCCGGCGGGCGATGGCTACAGCCAGTCGACGCGCGATTCCGTGTGGTACTGGCGCACCGGCAGGCGAGCGAGCGGCGTGTCGAGCGTCGAGGCGGCGAGACCGAAGGTCGCCTTGCCGTCGCGCACGAACTGCAGCGACGAGCCGCAGACGCTGCAGAACGTTCGCCGGACCGTTTCCGACGAGCGGTAGGTCGCGATGCGATCCGCGCCCTCGAGCACGTGGAAGTCGGCATGGTCGAATCGGGCAAAGGTCGCGTAGCTGGCGCCGTGCGCCTTCCGGCACATGCGGCAATGGCAGTGCAGCAGCTCGCTCGGCGGCGCCGTCAGCTCGAACTGCACGGCCCCGCACAGGCAGGACCCCCTCAGGATGTCGGTCTCCATCGGTGCGCCCTCTCCCCGGATGCGGTCGTCCGACCGTAATCCGCACATTGTATGCAACCTGGCCGCGCGGGCGCATGACACGCCCGCCACGTCCCTTGCCAGGTGCCCGCGATGCGGGTCGGTCGGGGGCCCTGGCGGACTTGCGGCGCCCCGGAGCCCGGCCGGGCCGGGTTGCCCGGGCCCGTCCCCGGCGCTACGGTCACTGGTTACCGCCGCCGACGTCTGTTACACGGGCGGGGGTCTCGGCTCCCGGCCGAGCGACAGCCTCTAGCTTCCCCGGAGATTCATCGATGAGCCAAAAGGTCAACGACTGGGCCGGATTGCTGGCCCGCATCCTCCTCGCCCACATGTTCATCTACTCGGGATTCGGCAAGATCCTCGGGTACGCAGGCACGCAGGGTTACATGGCGGCCCACGGCTTGTGGCCGGGGTTGCTTCCGCTGGTGATCCTCGCCGAGCTTGGTGGCGGGCTGCTGATCCTGGCGGGTCTGTACACGCGCGTGGCGGCCTTCATGGTCGGGGGCTTCAGCGCCCTGGCGGCGCTGTTCTTTCACCTGGATTTCAGCAACATGGGCCAGGCGTACAACTTCATGAAGGACTTCACCATCGCGGGCGGCATGCTCGTGCTGGTGCTCCACGGGCCGGGCGGGATCAGCCTGGACCGGGTCCTGCGCCGCAAGACCTGAGCACGGCGCAGGCGCCGCCCGAGACGGAGCCGCGCGCGCCTCGACGCGGTACGAAGAGCGGTCGATACTGCGCTCGATGAACGGAATCGCATCGACCGTCACGTTTCCGTTCCGCGGCGCCGCGCTCGCCGTCAACCTCGCATTCGGCTGCCTCATCGGCGCGCGGTCGGCCCGGCCGGCGCGCGAGTATCCCGAGGTCGTCGCGCGGGACGACGGGCGCGGGGTCCGGGAGCGCGTCCGGGCGGCCCTGGCCGGGTAGTGACCCGGCGCCGCGGCGGGACCGGATCGACGGAAACAGGGACCCGGGCGATGGGAAAACAGGCCGGCAGCACGGCGCGGGCGGTGGTGGACGCCGTCTACCGGGACGAGTCGCGCCGGATCCACGCCACGCTCATCCGCCTGCTCGGCGATTTCGACCTGGCCGAGGAGGCCCTGCACGATGCCTTCCGCGCCGCGCTCGAGCAGTGGGCGCGCGACGGCGTGCCGGCCAACCCGCGGGCCTGGCTGGTGTCGACCGGCCGCTTCAAGGCCATCGATCGCGTGCGGCGGCGTGCCCGCTTCGGACCGCTCGACGAGCACGAGGCCGAGGTCGCGGCGCTGGCCGACGAGACGCCGGCCCTCGAGGCCGACGAGATCGCCGATGACCGCCTGCGGCTGATCTTCACCTGCTGCCACCCGGCGCTGTCGCCCGACGCGCAGGTGGCACTCACGCTGCGCGAGGTCTGCGACCTGACGACCGAGGAGATCGCGCACGCATTCCTCGCCACGGCCCCGGCCATCGCACAGCGCATCGTCCGTGCGAAGGCGAAGATCCGGGATGCGCGGATTCCCTACGAGGTACCCGGCCCGACGGAGCTTCCCGTGCGGCTGGAGAGCGTGCTGCGGGTGGTCTACCTCGTGTTCAACGAGGGCTACTCCGCCTCGCGGGGCGAGGAGGTGACCCGCCGCGATCTCTCGGGCGAGGCCATCCGCCTGGGCCGCCTGCTGGTCGAGATACTGCCCGAACCGGAAGCCGCCGGCCTGCTGGCGTTGATGCTGCTGCACGAGTCGCGGCGGGCGACGCGCGCGACCCCGGGCGGCGACCTGGTGCTGCTGGAGGACCAGGACCGCGCGCTTTGGGACCGGAAGCTCATCGGGGAGGGTACGGCTCTGGCGGCGCGCGCCACGTCGGCGGCGGTCGTGGGCCCCTATGCCATCCAGGCCGCGATCGCGGCCGTCCACGCGGTCGCGCCCGAGGCCACCGCGACCGACTGGGGCCGGATCGTGTCGCTCTATGACCTGCTGCTGCGGGCCGAGCCGTCGCCCGTGATCGCGCTCAACCGCGCCGTGGCCGTCGCGATGCGTGACGGCCCGGAGGCCGGCCTCGCGCTGGTGGACGACCTGCTTGCCGGCGGCGGCCTCGACCAGTATGGCCTCGCGCATGCGGCCCGAGCCGATCTCTGCCGCCGGCTCGGGCGGGCGGCGGAGGCGCGCGGGGCCTACGAGCGAGCGCTCGCGCTCACCCGCCAGGCGCCCGAACGGCGCTTCCTCGAGCGCCGGCTGGCCGACCTGCCGCCGCCGTAGTGCGGGATTCCGCGGTGGCGGGCCGCGATCGAAAAGATTTCTGCCGCTCCTGTCGATCCGTGACCGTTTCGTTCGACTACCGGATGAAGACCGCCACACACGGGGCGGTCACGAACGGGCCCCGCGAGCGGACCGACGCGCCGCGGGCAGGGGGAGAAGACCATGCGGTACATGATTATCGTGAAGGCCACGAAGGACTCGGAAGCGGGGGTGATGCCGGAAGAATCGCTCCTCGATGAGATGGGGAAATTCCACGAGGAGCTGGCGAAGGCCGGCGTGCTGGTCGACGCCTCCGGTCTCAAGTCGAGCGCGCACGGCTGGCGCATCGAGTACTCGGGCGAGCGGCGCACGTTCGTCGATGGCCCGTTCGCCGAGACGAAGGAACTGGTGGCGGGCTACTCGATCATTCAGGTCGACTCGCGCGAGGAAGCCATCGAGTGGACGAAGCGCTTCCCGAATCCCGCCGTAGACGGTGGCAAGGGCCAGATCGAGGTCCGCGAGTTCTTCGAGCTCGAGGACTTCGGCGAGAGCGAGGCCGTGGACCGTTTCCGCGAGATGGACAATGCACGCCGGAAGTGACCGGCGGGAACGGCCGGGCACGCCCGATCCCATGCACGAGGGACGCAACGACGATGAACGCGAAAGCAGTGAAGGCCATCCCCGAGGGGATGCACTCGATCACGCCGCACCTGGTGTGCGCGCGGGCGGCCGATGCCATCGAGTTCTACCGGCAGGCGTTTGGCGCCGAGGAGCTCTCGCGACTGCCCGGCGCGGACGGACGGCTCATGCACGCCGCCGTGCGCATCGGCGACTCGGTCCTGATGATGGCCGAGGAGTATCCCGAGTGGAACAGCCTCGGGCCGCTTGCGCTCAAGGGGTCCCCGGTGACCATGCACTTGTACGTGCCGGATGTGGACCGCGTCTTCCAGCAGGCGGTGGACGCCGGCGCGGAGGTCGTCATGCCGGTCGACGACATGTTCTGGGGCGACCGCTACGGCGTGATTCGGGACCCGTTCGGCCACCGCTGGTCCATTGCCACACGCCGGCGCGAGGTGTCCGCCGACGAAATGCGGGAGGCCATGCGCCAGATGTCCCCGCGCCGTCCCGAATCCGCGGAGTGAGCCATGAAATACCTCTGCCTTTGCGACCACGAAACGGCAAGGTTCGAATCGCTGGGCCAGGGCGAGATGGAAGCGCTCGGCAGGGCGTGCAAATCCTGGGACCAGGTGCTCGGCGATGCGGGCAAGCTGTTCCTGCACGGGTCGCTTGCGGACCCGGCGCAGCCGCGCGTTGTGCGGCCGCGCGGGGGCAAACCCTCCGTCATGCACGGACCCTGCGTCGATGCGCCGGAACCGGCAGGCGGATTTTTCATCATTGAAGCGGACGACATGGACGCAGCGATGGCACCGGGATCGAAACACGCGGCGGCTCATCTGCCGGAGGTCGAGCAAACGCTCGGCCGTGGCATTGAAATCCGTCCGTGCGATTGGCTCGAGCTGACGTAGTCGTTGCGCAATCGATACAAACCGTCACGAGGGACAAGACCATGAAATATCTCTGCCTGGTGTACGTGGACGAGGCGCGCCTGCCCGAGCTGCCGGACGAGGATTGTGTTGCCTACGACGCGGAGATCCGCGAGAGTGGTCACTGCCTCGCGTCGGAGGCACTGGAGTCGGTGCACACCGCGACCACCGTGCGCGTGCGCGACGGCCGGCCGTCGGTGACCGACGGCCCCTTTGCCGAGACGAAGGAGCAGCTGGCCGGGTTCTACATGATCGAGGCGAAGGACCTGAACGAGGCGATCCGCATCGCGTCCGGCATCCCGCCGGCCCGCGTCGGCAGTATCGAGGTGCGCCCGATCCGGCCGATCCGCGAGACGGTGGCCGCGGCGTCGTCCGCGTCCACGGAGTCTGCCTCCTGATGCCGACCCGGTCTTGCGACCAGGGAGCGAGGAACATGCAACGGATCACGCCCTGCCTGTGGTTCGACGGCCAGGCTGACGAGGCGGCCGCGTTCTACACCGCGATCTTTCCGCATTCCGCCGTCGGTGCGGTCACGCACTACGACGCCCACAGCGCGCAGGCGGCCGGACGGCCCGAGGGCTCGGTCATGACCGTCGCGTTCGAGCTCGACGGCTACTCGTTCGTTGCGCTGAACGGCAGTCCGCGGTTTCCCTTCACCGAGGCGATCTCGCTGACCGTGAACTGCGAATCACAGGCCGAGGTCGATCATTACCGGGCCCGCCTGTCCGAGGGTGGGCGCGAAGGCGTGTGCGGCTGGCTCGAGGATCGCTTCGGCCTGTCCTGGCCGGTCGTGCCGAAGGCCCTGCCGGAAACTGCTGCAGCACCCGGACCCGGCCGCATCCGGACGCGTCATGGCGGCACTGATGCAGATGACGAAGCTCGACATCGCCGCGCTGGAGCGTGCCGCGCGGTCGTGAGCTCGCGGCCGGGTGTCATGACGCGGATCGCCCGCGTGCGGCAAAGTGCGCCTGGAGGTCCGCCTCCGGGATCGCCCGGTCGGGGAAGTCGAACACCCCATGGGCCATCTCCTGTGCCGCCAAGGCCACGGCGGCGAGCGCGGTGCGCATCAGGCTCCCGCCGACGCTCAGGCGGCGGACGCCGAGCGCCGCCATGTCGTCCGCGCGCGCGTGCAGGCCGGCGATGCCGACGAGCACGTTGATCGGTGCATCCACGGCTTCGGCGACCCGGCGGATGTGGTCCGCGGTGCGCAGGCCCGGGGCGTAGACGCAGTGCGCACCGGCCGCGGCGAAACGGGCGAGGCGATCGACGACGTCGTCCATGCCCCCGGGGCCGCCATGCAGCAGCCGTTCGGCCCGGGCAGTGATCACGAACCCGCTGTCGAGGGCTGCCGCCGCCTCGACGGCGGCGGCGATGCGCTCGGCGGCGAGCCCGGCCGGGTAGAACTTGCTGCCGTCCCAGTCCTCGATGGAGCAGCCGGCCGCGCCGGTCTCCACGCATCTGCGCACGTTCCGGGCCAGGGCCTCGGGACGCTCGGCATAGCCATTCTCGAAATCGGCGCTCACCGGGATGTCCACGGCACCGGCAATGGTCCGGATGTTGTCGAGCACCAGGTCGAGCGGCAGGTTGGCGGCCGCGTCCTTGACCCCGAGCTGGTACGCGAGCCCGGCCGACGTCGTCCCGAGCGCGGGGAAGCCATGGCTCGCAAGCAGCTTCGCGCTGCCCGCGTCCCAGGCGTTGGGCATGGTGAAACAACTGGACTCGTGCAGCTCGCGGAAACGGCGGGTCGGGTCGGGCATGGCGGGCTCTCCGGGCCGGGGGTCTTGCGGCCGCTCGGGCCGCGGCGTCAGCGCGGCGGTGGTTGACCCACGAGCGTTTCCGCGAGCGTACGAGCCTCCTGCATGGCATCCTCGCGGGCCGCGACGTCGCCGGGCTCACGCACGCCGCACGCACGCAGGCGATACGTCTTGCGGATGCCGAGCAGCGCGAACGAGTGGGTGTAGCGCTCGAGTGTATCCGTGTACTGGTCTTCCGGCTCGCCCTGCGTCTGCACGAATACGAGTGTCTTGCCGGGCGGCAGCCGGCTCTTGTCCCGCGCCGTCACGTAATCCGGCACGAAGAACGAGAACCAGCGGTCGAGACAGGCCTTGGTCTGCGCGCTGACATCAGTGAAATAGATCGGTGTGGCGAGCACGATGATGTCGGCGGACGCGATCGCCGCCAGCACCGGGGTCAGCGCATCCTCCTGGCCGCAGTGATCGAGATCGGTCTTGCAGCGGAACAGGTTGCTGCACCCGCGGAAGCGCAGATCGGCGAGCCGGTAGCGCGCCACGCGCACCCCCGGGCGCTCGGCGCGCCGGCAGAAGGCCTCGGCAAGGGTCGTGCTGTTGCCGTCGGGTCGCGGGCTGCCGAACAGGCAGACGATGGCGGTCATTGGTGGGATCTCCCGTTTGGGCGCACGGTGCGGCGCTATTCGGCGAGTGGCACGTGTGGTCCGGCGTCCCGGGGTACGAGACCGCGCAGCCTGGGGTCGTGCACCCACTCCGTGTCTTCGCCGCAGGGTACGAACCCGACGCGCTGGTAGACGCTCAGCGCGGCCGGGTGGTCCTCGGTGCAGGTGTGCAGCCAGACGCGTCTCACGTCGCCGCGCCAGGCCTCGTGGACCATGGCGCGGAGGAAGAATCCGCCGAGCCCCGCCCCGATATGCTCGGGCACGAGCCCGAAGTACGCGAACTCGACCGTGCCCGGCCGGGTGCGATCCAGCTCGCACAGACCGGCGACCGAGTCGCCCGCCCACAGGCGCCAGACCGCGTGCGAGGGAGAATGCAACAGTTCGGCGATCGCCTCGCGCGATTCCAGCAGCCGCCCGTGCCACAGCCAGGGGTCGCCGACGCGGTGAAAGAGGTCGAGGTAGGTGTCGAGATCCGGGCGCGTCCACGGTTCGACGCGCACGCCCGCGCCCGGGGGCTCGGGCGGCGCGCCCGATGGTGGTGCGAGCATCTCGAGGTAGGTGACCACGGAGCGGTAGCGGCCGTTGACACGGTCGATTTCCCGTTCGCCGTTCGGATCGGTCATGGGTCGGGCTCCACGGGCGCTGGGCCGGGTCGGGCGTCGCCGCATGGCGATCGCCACTTCATTATCGCATCGCGGCCCGCGCGCGTCCGCGCACGCGGGGATGCGCCGGGCCCGGAGTGGCGGAATGGCGGACCCGCCAATGCCGGCGGGCGCGCACGGCGGCCAGTTGTCATAATGTCGTGATGGACGCCAACCTGCCGACGCTGTCCCGCGAGTTGCTCCTGGCGACGTTCCGCGCCATGCCCGGTTCGGTCGCGCTCCTCGACGCCCCCGGGCGGGTCGTGGCGGTCAACGACCGCTGGCGGCGTTTCGCGGAGGCGAACGAGGGGGACGATGACGGCTACCTGGGCTGGAGCTACCTCGACGTGTGCCGGAACGCCCGCGCCGACGGCGCGCATGCGCTCGCGCGCTCGCTGGCGGGCCTGCTCGCGGGCAAGCGCACGGATGTCGACTACGAGTACCCCTGCCACGCGCCGGGGCGGAAGCGCTGGTTCGTGATGCACGCAACCGGGATCGAGGTCGTCGCGGGCCGCTTCGCGGTGGTCTCGCACGTCGACATCACCGACCGGCGGCTCGCGGAAATGGATGCGGCCCGCCGTGCGGACCGCGACGATCTCACCGGGCTGTTGAACCGTGGGGCCTTTCGCCAGCGCCTCACCGAGGCGCTGGCGCGCACGAAACAGCGGGGCGTGCGGGTCGCGGTCCTGTTCGTGGACCTGGACGGCTTCAAGCAGATCAACGACCGCTTCGGTCACCGCGTGGGGGACGTCCTGCTGGAGGAGGTCGGTGGCCGCCTGGGCCGCAGCTTCCGCGTGGAGGACGCCGTGGCCCGATTCGGGGGTGACGAGTTCGTGCTGTTCGTGCAGGAGGGTGGGCCGGACGGCACCTTCGGGCGCGTCGCGGAGCGGCTGCACGAGTGCCTCGCGAAACCCATCGCCGTCGGGGACGAGACCTTCGGTATCGAGGCCAGCATCGGCGTGAGCCTGTGCCCGGATCACGGCAATGATGTGGATGCCCTGGTATTCGCGGCCGACGAGGCCATGTACCAGGCCAAGCGGCACGGACCGGGCGGGACGGCGTTCGCCGGCGACCCGGACGCGTAGCCGCGCACCACCGCTCCCCTCGCCCAGAGACCTTGCCTAGCCCTGCAGGCGGGCGTTGTACGGGTCGTACAGCGGTGTGGGGCGTACCTCCGCCGGCCGGCGATCGCCGTGGATCTCCACCTCCAGCCGGGTACCGGGCCGCGCGAGCTCGCGGCGCACGTAGGCCAGCGCGATCGAGGCCCGGACGCGGTGGCCGTAGCCGCCCGAGGTGACCAGCCCGACGCGCGCGCCGCCGTACCAGACGGTGGCGAGGTAGGGCGCTTCCGCTCCGTCGGTCGACACGACGAGCGTGACGAAGACGTCCGCGGGGCCGGCCGCGGCCTCGGCCCGCGCGCCGTCGCGTCCGATGAATGCCGGCTTGTCCAGGTCGACGAAGCGCGCAAGCCCGGCCGCAAAGGGACCCCAGTCCGTGGACAGGTCCGCCTTCCACGCCCGGTAGCCCTTTTCCAGTCGCATCGAGTCCAGCGCATAGATGCCGAAGTCGACGATGCCGTGGGGCTCGCCGGCCGTGCGCAGGCGTTCGTATACGCCGACCAGCGTCTCCATCGGTACGTGCAGCTCGTATCCGGCCTCGCCGGAGTAGCTCACGCGCAGTACGTGTCCGTGTGCCGGGCCGAGCGCGAGCGGTGTGTGCGCCAGCCAGGGCAGGGCCACATCGGAGACGTCGGCGTCCGTCACGGTGGCCAGGACTTCGCGCGAGCGCGGCCCCGCCAGCACCAGCGTGCCCCAGCGCGCGCCGATTTCCTCGATCGTGAAGGCGGCGCCGGCCGGTCGATGCTGTTCCAGCCAGTCGCGGTCGTGCCAGGCGGCGCTGCCGGCGCCGATCAGCCAGAAGTGGTCCTCGCCGAAGCGCGTGACCGTGAACTCGCTGCGCACGCGCCCGGCTGCCGTGAGCGCGTAGGCGAGGGCGGTGCGCCCGATCCGGGGCAGGCGTCCGGCGACGATCGCCGCCAGCCAGTCCGCCGCGCCCGTACCCCGGATCGCGAAGCGGGCGAAGCCCGGCAGGTCGAGCAGGCCGGCGCCGGTCGCGACGGCCGTCACCTCCCGGCCCACCGCCTCGTGCCAGTGCGGGCGGTCGAAGGTGCGCGCGTCGCGCGCTTCGTCGCGCCCCGTGCGCGGGTACCACGCGGGTCGCTCCCAGCCCGCACGCGCGCCGAACAGCGCGCCCTGCGCGGCGAGCCGTGCGTACAGCGGGCTGGTGCGCACGGGCCGGCCGGCGGCGCGTTCCTCGTGCGGATACCCGATCGCGTACTCGTTCCGGTAGACCTCGATTGCCCTGGCCTCGCAGTAGTGCGGCGTGGCGAATTCCGTGAAGCGGCGCGGATCGACGGCCCACATGTCCCACTCCGTCTCCCCCTCGGTGACCCACTCGGCCAGCACCTTGCCGGCGCCGCCCGCCTGCACGATGCCGAACGTGAACACGCAGGCCTCGAAGGCGTTCGGCACGCCGGGCATGGGACCGATGAGCGGGTTGCCGTCCGGGGTGTACGGAATGGGGCCATTGACCACGCGTCGGATCCCGGCGCTGCCCAGGATGGGCACCCGCCGGCAGGCGTCGTCGATGTAGTGTTCCAGGCGGTCGAGATCGTCCGGCCAGAGCTCGAACGAGAAGTCGTCCGGCATCGGGTCGTCGCGGCGCACCCAGTGGGGCGTGGCGCGCCACTCGTACGGTCCGAGCACCAGGCCGTCGCGCTCCTGGCGCAGGTAGTACGACACGTCGGGATCGCGCAGCAGCGGGATGCGCGCGTTCCGCCCGGCCAGGTCGGGGATCGCCTCGGTGACCAGGTACTGGTGCGACATGGGCACGGAGGGCACCTCGCGGCCGAACAGGGCGCCCACCCCAGGGGCCCGGTACCCTGCGGCGTTGACCACGTATTCCGCCGTGATCGCGCCTTGATCGGTCTCGATCTCCCATTCTCCTGCGCTGGTCCGGCGCGCGCCGGTCACCGCGCAGTGGGTCACCGTGCGGGCGCCCGCCGCGCGTGCGCCGCGGGCGAAGGCCTGCGCGAGCTGCGCCGGGTCGATGTCCCCGTCGGTCTCGTCCCAGAGCGCGCCCTCGAGGTCATGCGTCTCGACGAACGGGTGCTTCTCCCTGAGCTCCTCGAGCGTGAGCATCGAGATCGGCACGTCGAGCCAGCGGCCCATCGAGACCACGTGCCGGAACTCCTGCATGCGCGCGCGCGAGTGCGCCAGCCGCACGGCCCCGGTCACGTGGTAGTTCATGGGGTAGTCCACCTCGTCGCCGAGGCGGCGATAGAGCTCGGTCGAGTAATGCTGCAGGCGCATCATGGACCACGAGGCCACGTAGTTCGGGCAGTTGCCGGCGGCGTGCCAGGTGGAACCGGCCGTGAGCTCCGTCTTCTCGAGCAGCACCGCGTCGGTCCAGCCGGCCCGGGCGAGGTGATACAGGCAGGAACAGCCGACGGCGCCGCCGCCGATCACGACAATGCGGGCATGCGTGGGGAACTCGGCCATGGACGGACTCTCCTCAGTACACCGGGGGTGCGATCACCCAGATGACGACGGTGCGTTCCGTGCCCGGGTTGCGCCAGCGGTAGTACTCGCCGGCAAACCGGAAGCTGTCGCCGGCGCGCAGGCGGAAATGGCGCTCGCCGACCCGGAGCTCGAGCTCGCCGCTGATGACGTATCCGGCGTCTTCCGTCGGCCGCAACTGCGCCTCGATCATCTCGGCGCCGGGCTCGAACACGCTGCGGAACACCTCGAAGCTGCCACCCAGGTCGGGGGAGAGCAACTCCTCGATGAGGCCACCCTCATGGCTGCCGACCCGTCGGCGCGCGCCCGCGCGCACGACGTGACCGCGCTCGCCGGGCGGTCCCGGGTCGTTGATGAAGAACCAGCTGAGCGGTACGTCCAGCGCCCGCGTGACGCGCCGCAGGTCGGTCACGGAGATGTCCGACAGACCGCGTTCCACCTGGCTGAGGAATCCCACGGAGCGACCCGTCGCCGCGGCCAGCGCGCTGAGCGTCATGCGCTTGAGCTTGCGCAGGCGACGCAGGTCCTGCCCCAGGGCCGGGCGGAGCTGTTCTCCGGTGTTGGCGGCGCGCATCGGAACCGGGTATTCGTCCGTGAAATTTCGGGTACTTTTCATCACAACAGTGAAAATATCAAGACATATTATTGGTGGCTCGGCCACCGGACGCTGCCGGACATCGTCCGGTCCCGTTCGCTTCCGCAGCGCCCCCTCCCCCGGCGTCGAGATCGTCGCGGGCGGCGCCGTCGTTCCTCGACCAGCCGGGTGTCAGCGGCGAGGTGGCCCGCGTGCGGGCGCCGGCCCGCCTGTCGCCGCGGCCCTTTCACGCGCCGGAGCGTCGTCACGTCCGCGGCGTGCCCGGCAGAGCGCACGGGCGGCGATGCCTGAGGTTGCAATTAATCGTATAAAAAGCAATTAGTTATGATATCCGCCTCGCGCGACTGCGCGACGGGCGGATCATTTTTCCGGACCAGCGGTGCCGATGCGACGGACCCATCGCGCGCCGAGATGCGTGACTGCCCAGCGGGGGACTGTCCCCTGGTTCCGTGCCCCCGGCGCCCATGCACTGGCCTTCCGTTGCCGCGATTGCCGCGGTACCGGTCCAGCGGGCGCACGACGACAAGACGCGCCTATCCCTGGGAGAACAACATGCCTACGACCTCCCCGAGACCGTTGCCGGCCCTGGCCGCAGCGCTCGTACTGATGATCGTTACCATTCCGGTCGCCTTTTCGCAGGGCACCGGCACGACCACCGACACGCAGCAACAGCGGAGCATCCTGATCTCGTACGTGATCACGGATGAAACCGCGCAGGAGATCTACATCCATCTGCGCGACTTCGACCAGTCCGGCAGTGGGCCGGCCATGGACGCGAGTGTCACGCTCGGTGACACCGAGCTCATGGTGTTGAGCGCCGACCCGACGCTGATCGTCGCCGCCCTGCCGCCCGGGCTGGTCCCGGGCAACTATCGTCTGTTCGTGTCGCCGGGCAATCGCGGCGAGTCCATGGATACCTTCGACCTGACCATCGGCGCAGTCGGTCCGCAGGGCGAGCCGGGACCGCGGGGTCCGCGCGGGCCGCAGGGCGACACGGGCCCGCAGGGGCCCGCGGGGCCCGCTGGCCCGCAGGGCGAGCCCGGCCCGCAGGGGCCACAGGGACCGCAGGGCCCGCAGGGCGAGACGGGTCCGCAGGGGCCGGAAGGTCCGGCCGGCCCGCAGGGTCCCGCGGGACCGACGGGGCCGCCCGGACCGCAGGGCGACACGGGTCCGGCGGGCCCGCAGGGTGAGCCGGGACCGCAGGGCCCGCAGGGGGACACCGGCCCGGCCGGTCCGGCCGGCCCGCAGGGCGCACCGGGTCCCCAGGGTGAACCCGGGCCGCAGGGACCGCAGGGTCCCGCCGGTGCCCAGGGCGATCCCGGCCCGCAGGGCGCACCGGGTCCCCAGGGGCCCGCGGGTCCGAAGGGCGACACCGGTCCCCGGGGTCCGGCCGGCCCGCAGGGCGAGCGCGGTGCCCCGGGTCCGCAAGGACCGCAGGGCGACACGGGTCCGCAGGGTCCGACCGGCGATACCGGTCCCCAGGGCCCGGCCGGTCCGCAGGGTGAGCCGGGTCCCCAGGGTCCGCAGGGTGAGCCGGGTCCGAAGGGCGATACGGGTCCCCAGGGTCCGCAAGGTGAACCCGGTCCGCAGGGCCCCGTGGGTCCGCAGGGACCGGAAGGACCGCAGGGTCCCGAAGGTCCCCAGGGCCCGGAGGGGCCGCAGGGTCCGCCCGGTGAGCCCTGGCAGCCGGGTCATTCGGGCCAGCGGGCGGTACCGGCGATTCCCGCCGTGCCGAATGGCCCCGGCGTCCCCGCGACGCCCGCCATACCCGCGGTTCCGGCCGAGCCCTCGAGGGGCTGACCCGGATCGTCGGCAGGTACGAGAGGCCCCGCGCGGTGCGGGGCCTCTTTTTTTGTGCCCGGTGCGGGTTCGGCAAGGGCGCACGCCCCCACGCGCAATCCGCGCGGACTACACTTTCCTGTCATGAGAGCGCACGCATGGAATCGCGGGGCTCGCCACGTTCGAGACTGGAACGTCCTCATCACCGTGCGCGGCGACCGGTACACGGCGGTGCGCCGCGCCCTCCGGGATCTCGGGCGGGTCGGCGAGACCGGGCATTTCAACGTGCTCGTGATGCGCGTCGAAGATCCTCTCGGCCTGCTCGAACGCCTGCCGGACTGGTACCGCGATCATCCGGACCTGCGCACCCACATCGCGCATGTCGTCCCCGTGGAGCGCACGTTCGTCCACGGCCCCGAGCAGGATTTCGAGGCGCGCGCGGCCGAGGCCGTGCGTCCGTGGATACCCGCGCTGGCGGGATGTCGCTTCCTCGTGCGCGTCCATCGCCGCGGCCTGCGGTACCGCGACGCGGAACACGTAGAGGAGCGATTCCTCCGCCGCTTCCTGCTGCGTGCGCTCGAGGACGCCGGTACGCCTGGCGAGATCGACCACGCGAATCCCGATGCCGTGCTCGTGGTCGCGCTGATCCGTCGCCGCGCCGGCCTGTCGCTGTGGACCCGCGCGCAGTTGCAGGCCCATCCCGAGCTCGGCCTGGTTCGTGTCCACGAGCGCGCACCCGACGAGACCGGGGCCCGTCGGACTCCGGCGCGTCGCGCCTGAAGATCTCCCGGCAACGACGCGCGCCGGCCCGGAGTCCCGACGCGCGTGCGCGCGTGCGCGCGGTTTTGAGGTGTGGTGCGGAATTGACCGTTCTGAACCGGGGCGGCTATCCTGCCAGCAGGCTGCGCGGAACAAATAGCTCCGAAAAATCAACCGTGTGGACGCGAGTCCCCGGAACCGCACCGCCAGCCATGCGTTCGCACGGTCAAGCCTGACCCGGAGGGGGACCATGAGTGATCTTCGAACGTACCTGCAGACCCATACCAATCCACCCGTGTTCCTGGTATCCGCGATCCTGATCCTGGGATTCGTGTTCTGGGGCGTGACTGCGCCCGCCAATCTCGGCAGCGTGGCCGGCGGGGTCATGTCCTGGATCACCAAGTACTTCGGTTGGTGGTACCTGTTGTCGGTATTCGGTTTCCTGATCTTCGTGATCGTTCTGCTGTTCAGCCCCTATGGGCGCCTGAAGATCGGCAAGGACCATGAGGAGCCGGAGTGGAGCACGTGGGCCTGGTTCTCCATGCTCTTCACCGCCGGCATGGGCATCGGTCTGGTGTTCTTCGGCGTGGCCGAGCCGATCTTCCACCTGAACACGCCGCCCGGCGGGCTGGCGGCCGCGGGCTCGGGCGACGCCGCGGTCCTGGCCATGGACATCACGTACTTCCACTGGTGCCTGCATCCGTGGGCGGTGTACATCGTGATCGGTCTGGCCATGGGCTATTTCTGCTTCCGTCACGATCTGCCGCTGCGCCCGGCGGCGGCGTTCTACCCGCTGATCGGGCGGGGCATCTACGGCTGGCTCGGCAACCTGATCGATATCCTGGCCGTGTTCGGCACGCTGTTCGGCCTGGCCACCTCGCTGGGCCTGGGGGCAACCCAGATCAATGCGGGACTGCACTCCGTGTTCGGTGTGCCGGTCGGCTGGCAATCCCAGGTGATCATCATCGCCGTCGTCACGGCCGTCGCCGTTACCTCGGTGATGCTGGGGATCGACGCGGGCATCCGGAGGTTGTCGGTCTTCAACATGTATGTCGCCATCCTGCTGGCGCTCATCGTGTTCCTGGCCGGGCCAACGCTGTTCATCCTGGAGTACCTGGTGCAGAGCGCGGGGCACTACATCGAGCACCTGCCGATGACGAGCCTGCGGATCTTCGCGTTCAACCAGGAAGGCCACGAATGGATGGGCAACTGGACGCTGTTCTACTGGGGCTGGTGGATCGCCTGGTCGCCGTTCGTGGGTATGTTCATCGCCCGCATCTCGCGCGGCCGCACCATCCGCCAGTTCATCCTCGGGTCGCTGCTCGCGCCCGTGGGGGCGTCCATGGTCTGGTTCGCCATTTTCGGGGGCAGCGCGATCTACTACATCATGATGGAGGGCAACCAGGCGCTGGCGCACGCCGGCACGACGGATGCCATGTTCATCCTGATGAATCAGCTGCCGCTCGGTGGCGGGATCTTCGTGTCGCTGATGTCGCTGCTCGCGATCATCGTGGTCACGGTCTTCTTCGCGACCTCGTCGGACTCGGGCTCGCTGGTCGTCGATATGCTGACCAATGGCGGCGACCCGCACCCGATCTGGCAGCAGCGGCTGTTCTGGGCGGTGCTGGAAGGCGTCGTCGCCGCGATCCTGCTGGTGGCCGGCGCGTTCTCCGGGAGCGGTGATCCGCTGTCTGCGCTGCAGACCGCGTCGGTGACCTCGGGGCTTCCGTTCTCGGTCGTGCTGGCATTCATGTGCTGGGGCATCGTGCGCCAGCTGCGCCAGGACACGGTGCCGGCCCCGATCGGGGCGGCTCAGGCGCAGCCGGTCAACGACTCGGTATCGTCGTAGCGGCCGTGCGACCGGACACCGGGCGAGGGACCCCAGCGGGTTCCTCGTCCGGTGTGCCGATGGAGGCAGTCCGGGGCCACCTGCATCGCGGGTGGCCCTTTTTCGTCCGGCATCGGGCGAACGCCCCGGGTCGCGGGCGATTCCCTACTGCTGCGTGGCGGCGTGCCGCAGCAGCAGGTCCACGTGCACGACCACCTGGCGGCCGACGGTGTCGCCCGAAGACCAGTCCCCCGTACCGACGTCCCAGCGCGTTCGATTCATCGTGAGGCCGCCCTGCATGATCGCGGTGACGTCGCCCTGGAGCCTGGCGCTGTCGCCGTTCTGCTTCCACGTGAAGGGCAGCGTCACCTCGTGGCTGATCGACTTGATGGTGAGGTCCGCGACCGCCTCGTAGCGGTCGTCGCCCTTGCGGACGATGCGCTTCGTGCGGAAGTGCGCCTGCGGGAACCTGTCGAACCAGAACCACTCCGGGGCGGCCAGGGTCGTGTCGCGGTCCCTGGAGTCCGTGTCGACGCTGGTGACGTCCACGGTCACGTCGAACGCGCTGTGGGCCAGGTCGTCCGCGTGGAAGCTCATGTCGGCGTCGAACCCGCGGAACTCGCCCCTGAAATCGCTGCCGGTCTGGGTGGCCGTGAAGCCGAGGTGGCTCTTGCCGGGCACTACCCGCCAGTTGCCCGCCAGTGCGGCCGGCGCGCACAGCAGCAGAGCCGCCGTGGCCAGGAACCGATGGATCATCGCGCTACTCTCCACGCCGGGGGTCGCGCGCACGCGCGAACGGCACCATGCGCCTCAGCACGTCGTCGCGATCGACCAGTTGATGCTTGATTGCGGCCGCCACGTGCACGGTCAGCAGCACGCAGATCGTGATGAACATCCAGTAGTGCGCGGCCCTGGCCGCGTCCTCGATGGCGGGCTCGTGCGGGCCCGTCGGCACGAGATCCGGTACCGGCAGGAAGCCGTAGAGGTCCAGCGGGAAGTTCGCCGCCGAGTTGATGACCCAGCCGGTTACGGGCATGGCGATCATGAGCACATAGAGCAGGGCGTGGCCGGCATGCGCGCCGACGCGCTCCCATGCGGGCATCGCGGGCGGCAGGCGCGGTGTCGGATTGGTCAAGCGCCAGAGCACGCGCAGGGCGACCAGCCACAGGATCGTCAGCCCGACGGACTTGTGCCAGTAGAACACCTCGAGCTTGCGCGGTGAAAGCGGGAGCTCGACCGCCCACAGGCCGAGCGTGACGTTGGCGACAATCGCGATTGCGACGATCCAGTGGAACGTTTTGGCGACCGGGCCCCAGTCGCGGTCGGTGTTGGTCAGGCGCATGTGCGTTCGTCCGCCGAGGCCGAGGGCCACTCCGGCTCAACTCTCGAGGTCGGACTTGCGCGCCATCTCGGCCGAGATATGGATATGCACGTCGTCGCCGACGGCGGGCACGTACTTGCCGATGCCGAACGCGCTGCGGCTCACGGTCGTCTGCGCGTCGAAGCCGACGGTCTTCGCGCCCGAGATCGGGTGCTCGCCGATGCGGTTGATCGTCACGTCCAGGGTCACGAGCTTCGTGACACCGTGAAGGGTCAGATCACCGTGCATCCTGTAATGGCGATCGCCGGACGCCGCTTCCACGGACGTGCTCTCGAACGTGGCCGTCGGGTACTGCGCCACGTCGAAGAACTGCGGGCCCCGGAGATCGGCGTCGCGCCGCGTCGAGCCGGTCTTCATGCTGGCGGTGTCGATCGTCACGTCCACCGAGCTTTCGGTGATGGCGGCGTCGTCGAAGTTCAGCGTTCCGTCGAACGTGCCGAAGGTGCCGCGGGTCGTGGAGAAGCCGAAATGGCTCCACTGGAATTCGATCTCGCTGTGCGCGGAATCGAACACGTAGGGCTCGGCGGCCAGGGCGGGCTGCGCGACGCACAGGGTTGCGGCGAGCGCGAGCGCGGCAGTGAGAGGTCGGGTCATCGTTTTTCTCCTGGATCGATCGGGCGTGCCCGGCGGCCCCGGTGCTGTTGTGGTCCGGCCGCGACGCGGCCCTGCCGTACATACGGCCGGAAGGAGGCGACCGGATTCAGCGAGGCGTGAGCGCCTGCCACGGCCGATGACAGGCATGGCCGTGCGCGAGTCCAGGCGACGGTCTGCCGTCGGGCTCGCGCGGCAGATTCCGGGGACCGCGGACGGTCCCTGGTGTCCCTTAACACAGGTTCGTCGCATGTCAGAGCCCGGCCCATGGTCCCGGGCAAGGCGCGGATCGCCGGGAAGGGTGCTTCCCTTTCCAGGAGCCGCAACGCGGCCCGGGGCGATGGACCGGGCTCCCGCACAGCCGTGCTGACACGCGACGAACCTGTGTCAAGGGACACTAGCTTCCGGACACCGGCGTTTCCTCGATCCGCTGGTGCTGCTCCGTGCGCACCTGGTCGATCCGGGCCTTGAGCCGCAGGGCCTCGGGCGAGCCCTTCTCGGCCTTGGCGAGCGCCAGCTGGAGCTGGTCGAGGGCGCGCGCGAGCCGGTCGGTGTGGACATAGAATTCACCGAGGGCCTCGTGACTGCGCGCGGGGCGTCCCGCCGCCTGCGCCGCCTCGGCCAGGTCGCGCCACGCCTCCGGTGCCACGGCGCCATCGCGGCGCAGGTAGCTCGTCATGACGTCGACCGCCTCCGGCGCGCGTCCGGCCGCCACGAGGAAGTCCGCGCCGGTCGCGGCCACGGCGTAGGAGCCGGGATACAGGTCGCGCAGGCTGCGCCAGCGCTCGATCGCGGAATCGATTTGGCCCAGGGCCTGGTCCGCGCGTGCCAGCGCCAGTCCGTAGTGGAGGTTGTCGCGATCCTGGTCGTGCAGCGCGCGCAGCGCCTCGGCGGCCGCCCCGGGATCGCCATCGCGCAGGTTCAGCAGCGCCAGGCCGTAGCGACGGGCCGCGGCGTCGTACGACTTGTCGTCGGGTACCTGCTCGGCGTGCCAGCGCGAGGCGAGCGCGCGGGGCTCGTCGGATTCCATAACCTGGAGGCGTGTCTGCATCAGGTGGAAGGCTAGGGTGTCCTCGCGCGGGTTCTGCACGTGCATCTGGGCCGCGCGGCCCTGGGCCTCGGCGATTCGGTTCGTGGTCAGGGGGTGCGTGCGCAGGAACTCCGGCTCGGCGTTGCCGGAGCCGCCCGCCGCGCGTTGCAGAATCCCGAACATGTCGGCCATCGCGCCGGGATCGTAGCCGGCGGCGGCGAGATAGCCGATGCCGATGCGGTCGGCCTCGTTCTCGTTCTGGCGCGTGTAGTTGATCTGGCTCTGGGCCTGTGCCGCCACCCCGCTGGTAATCGCCGCCTGCCCCGCCTGCGGATCCTGCGCCCCGAGGATCAGGCCGGCGAGCACGGCCGCGATCGTCTTGTAGCTGGCGCGCTGTGATGCGGCGTAGGCGCGCGCGATGTGGCGCTGGGTCACGTGCGCGATCTCGTGCGCCATCACGCCGGCGAGTTCGGCCTCGTTGTCGGCCTTGAGGAACAGACCGCTGTTCACCCCGATATAGCCGCCCGGGGCCGCAAATGCATTGATGCGCGGGTCGTGCACGACAAAGAACGTGAAGCCGTTCACGGGGCGGTTGTCGACCTGCGCGGTCAGGCGCTGCCCGACGCTGTCGACATACGCGGCGACCTCCGGGTCGCGGTTCAGGTCGAGCTGGTCGCGGGCGCGCGCCATCATCTCGCGCCCGATCGCGGCCTCGTCGCGCGGCGACAGTACCTGGTCGACCGGGTCGCCGATGGCCGGCAGGTCGCTGGCCGCGCGTACCGGTCCCACGGCGACGAGCGCCAGGGCGAGTATGGCTGCGGACCGAATACGTCGGTGCACGTCGATCTCCGGGGCGGGAATCGCCTGCGGTGCGGGATGCTGCACATCGATGGACCGGGAAGCGTGCCGGGGGTTCCCCGGCGGCCGGCGGCCCTGCGCGGGTGCGTTGCCGGGCCGCCGGTGCGGCGCCTCCACGGGTGAATGTTGGCCCTCAACCCGACCGCGTGCAACGCCCGCGCGCAGCCCGCGCATTGACCATTGACGTCCCCGAGCACGCGTACGAGGATCAGGTGCCGCGCCCTGGCCGGCGGTGCCCTTATGCTCCAACCCGACGACCGGCTCGATGCCCGCGGGCTGTACTGCCCGCATCCCGTGCTGCGCGCGCGGCGCGCCATGGCGGCCCTGGCGCCCGGGCAGGTACTGGAAATCCTGGCGACCGATCCCGGCTCGGTGGACGACATCGCCCGTTTTGCGCGGCGCGGGGGCCACGAGCTGCTCGCGGACGGAGACGCCGGCGGAGAGTACCGCTTCCTGCTGCGCAAGGGCGCGGTCGACTGACCGGTCGGGCGGCGCGGGCCGCTCCGCTCTCCCGCGTCCGGATCGGCGGTTGCCGTGCGCGGCTTTCCACCGCGATGCCCGGACCCGGGAATCGGCGCCCATCCTGCCGGCAGCCGCGCGCGAACGGTCGTGAAATCCGGCGAACACCGTATTACACTTGCAGGTTCACCGAACGGGCGGGGAGCCCGAGCGAGAACGGGGAGTGGGAACCGTGGAATTGTCCGGCGGCGAGATCGTGATGGAGTCCCTCCGACGCGAGGGAGTTGAGCACATCTTCGGTTATCCCGGCGGTGCGGCGCTGCACATCTACGACGCGCTGTACCAGCAGGACGCGGTGGAGCACATCCTGGTACGGCACGAGCAGGGCGCGGTCCACGCGGCCGACGGCTACGCGCGTTCGACTGGCAAGCCCGGCGTCGTGCTCGTGACCTCCGGCCCCGGCGTCACGAACTGCGTCACCGGCATTGCCACGGCACACATGGACTCCATCCCGATGGTGATTCTCTCGGGCCAGGTGGCCACCAGCGCAATCGGCTCGGACGCCTTCCAGGAGTGCGACGCGGTCGGCATCACGCGCCCGTGCACGAAGCACAATTTCCTGGTCAAGCGCGTCGAGGACCTGGCCGAGACCATGCGCAAGGCGTTCTATGTCGCCACCAGTGGCCGGCCCGGCCCCGTGCTCGTCGACATCCCGAAAGATGTGACGGCCCCGAACGTGAAGATCCCGTTCACCTACCCGGAGCAGGTGAGCATGCGGTCGTACAACCCGACCGTGAAGGGGCATCCGGGGCAGATCCGCAAGGCCGTCGACCTGCTGCTCGCCGCGCAGCGGCCGATGATCTACACGGGCGGCGGCGTGGTGCTGTCCAATGCGTCGGCGGAACTGACCGACCTGACGCGCGCGCTCGGCTACCCGATCACGAACACCCTCATGGGTCTCGGCGCGTATCCCGGCTCGGATTCGCAGTTCGTCGGCATGCTGGGCATGCATGGCACCTACGAGGCCAACATGGCCATGCACGAGTGCGACGTGCTGCTGGCCGTCGGTGCGCGTTTCGACGACCGTGTGACGGGTGATCTGCAGCACTTCTGCCCGCACGCGCGCATCGTGCACATCGACGTCGATCCGGCGTCGATCGCGAAGACCGTGCACGTTGACGTGCCCATCGTGGGCGACGTGAAACACGTCCTGCACGACCTGCTGGCCGTGGTGCGCGCGAGCAACCGGAGCCCCGATGCCCAGGCGATCGAGACGTGGTGGGGCCAGATCCGGCGCTGGCAGGCCACCGACTGCCTCGGCTACGACCGGGACAGCGAGATCATCAAGCCGCAGTACGTGATCGAGAAGCTGCACGAGCTGACCCGTGACCGCGACACCTACATCACGTCCGATGTGGGGCAGCACCAGATGTTCGCGGCGCAGTTCTACAAGTTCGAGCAGCCGCGACGCTGGATCAACTCCGGCGGTCTCGGGACGATGGGCTTCGGGCTGCCGGCCGCCATGGGCGTCAAGCTCGCGCATCCGGATGCGACCGTTTGCTGCGTGACGGGCGAGGCCAGCATCCAGATGTGCATCCAGGAGCTGTCGACGATGAAGCAGTACGACCTGCCCGTCGTCGTGGTCAATCTGAACAACCGCTACATGGGCATGGTCCGCCAGTGGCAGGAGTTCTTCTACTCCAAGCGCTATTCCCATTCGTACGTGGACGCCCTGCCGGATTTCGTGGCGCTCGCCGAGAGTTACGGACATCGTGGTGCGCGGATCGACAAGACCGCCGACGTCGAGGACGCACTGCGCGACGCGCTCGCGCGGCCCCGCGAACTGACGTTCCTGGATTTCATCACGGACCAGACCGAGAACGTCTATCCCATGATCGCGCAGGGCAAGGGGCATCACGAGATGCACCTGGCGTCCGAGCGCGAGCTGGCCTGAAGGAATTCCGGATGCGGCACATCATCTCGCTCCTGCTGGAGAACGAGGCCGGCGCGCTGTCGCGCGTGGCCGGGCTCTTCTCCGCGAGGGGATACAACATCGAGTCCCTGACCGTTGCCCCGACCAACGACCGCTCCCTGTCGCGCATGACGGTGATTACCACGGGCACCGAGGACATCATCGAGCAGATCACCAAGCAGTTGAACAAGCTGGTCGACGTGGTCCGGCTCGCGGACCTCACCGAATCGACGCACGTCGAGCGCGAGATGCTGCTGGTCAAGGTACGCGCCGAGGGCAGTGCGCGCGATGAGATTCGCAGCCTGGTCGAGATCTTCCGCGGGCAGATCGTGGACGTCACCGACAAGAGCTACATCGTGCAGATGACCGGCGACGGTCCCAAGATCGACGCCTTCATCGGGGCGCTCGGCGAGCACACCATCCTGGAGGTGGTGCGTTCGGGCGCGACCGGAATCGCGCGCGGGGAAAAGGTGCTGCGGTACTGAATACGCCGGCCGGTGGATCGGCCCCGGGAGTCTGCGCCGCAGCCCGCCTGGTTCCTGCGGTGCCGGATTCCAGCCATCGATGAGCCGCCCGCGGGCGGCTCGCCGTCTTTGAGAACAGCCGAAACGACGACGGAGAATCACGCAATGAACGTCTACTACGACAAAGACGCCGACCTCTCGCTCATCACGAAACGCAAGGTCGCGGTAATCGGCTATGGCTCACAGGGCCACGCCCATGCCAACAACCTCAAGGACTCCGGCGTCGAGGTCACGGTGGGCCTGCGCCCGGGATCGGCCTCCGAGAAGAAGGCGAAGGACGCGGGTCTCAAGGTCGCGCCGATCGAGAAGGCGGTGGCCGACGCGGACGTGGTGATGATGCTCACGCCGGACGAGCACCAGAAGGCCGTGTACCGGTCGCAGATCGAGTCGAACATCAAGGAGGGGGCCGCGCTCGCGTTCGCCCACGGGTTCAACATTCACTTCGGGCAGGTCGAGCCACGCGCGGACCTGGACGTCATCATGATCGCGCCGAAGGGACCGGGCCACCTGGTCCGCTCGACGTACACGCAGGGCGGCGGCGTGCCGAGCCTGATTGCGGTCAGCCAGGACGCCTCCGGCCAGGCGCGCGACATCGCGCTGGCCTACGCGGTCGCCAATGGCGGCGGTCGTGCGGGCATCATCGAGACGAGCTTCCGCGAGGAGACCGAGACGGACCTGTTCGGCGAGCAGGTGGTCCTGGTCGGCGGCCTCGGCGCACTGATCCAGGCCGGCTACGAGACGCTGACCGACGCCGGCTACGCGCCCGAGATGGCGTACTTCGAGTGCCTGCACGAAACCAAGCTCATCGTGGACCTGCTCTACGAGGGCGGGCTCGCCAACATGAACTACTCCATCTCGAACACGGCGGAGTACGGCGGCTTCACGCGCGGGCCGCGGGTCATCAACGATGACACGCGGGCCGAGATGCGCCGCATCCTCGACGAGATCCAGAACGGCGAGTTCGCGCGCGAGTTCATTCTCGAGAACCAGGCGGACGCACCCACGCTCAAGGCCAAGAGGCGCCTTGCCGACGAGCATCCGATCACGAAGATCGGTGACAAGCTGCGCTCGATGATGCCCTGGATCTCGGCCTCCAGGATCGTCGACAAGTCGAAGAACTGAGGGGGCCCGCGAACACTTGCGGCTGCTCACGCTCTTTCGGCTGCCGTTTGCCGCCGCCGTCCTGGTCGTGCTCGGGGCGGCGGTGGCCGGCGACCCCTGGCTGATCGCGCTCGGCCTCGCGGCTGCGGCATTCGTCTATACGCTGGGCCGCGATCCCGTTCGCAGTGTTCCCTCGCATCCCCTCGGGATCGTGAGCCCGGTGGACGGCCGCGTGACGCGCATCGACGAGACGCGCGATCCTTTCCTGGACCGCGACGTGCTGGCGATGCGCATCGAGCAGGGCCTGTTCATGCCCGCGATCCTGTGCAGCCCGACCGAGGGGCGCGTGGAGCAGATCTGGAGCGGTCCGGCGGTGGCGGCGCTCGAGCCCGGCGGGCGTCTCGCCGTGCAGTTGCGCACGGACGAGGGCGACGAGGTCGTGTTCGTGGTCGGTCGGGCCGCCGGCATCCCGGGACCGCTGCGCTGGTCGGTCCAGCCCGGCGAGCGCGTGGGCCAGGGGCAGCGGCGCGGCCTGGCGGGCTGGGGACGGCCCGTGACCGTGTACCTGCCGGGCGGATCGACCCCTGCGGTACAATCGGGTGCCGCTGTGCAGGCGGGAGCCGATCTCGTCTGCCGACTCGTCCATGCCGGTTGAGCCGATTCCGGCCGGCGCGCCATCCCCCGCGACGGACATGCACGTTCGCAAACACCGGAGGCAGTCGTGACGGAGCAAGACCAGGCCAAGCCGCATCGCGGAATCTATCTCCTGCCGAGCCTCTTCACGACCGGCGCACTGTTCGCCGGCTTCTACGCCATCATCGAGGCCCTGAAGGACCATTTCTCGACGGCCGCCATCGCCATCCTGGTTGCCATGGTGCTGGACGGGCTCGACGGGCGGGTTGCACGCCTGACGCGAACCCAGAGCGACTTCGGCGCCGAGTACGACAGCCTCTCCGACATGGTGTCGTTCGGCGTCGCGCCGGCGCTGATCGTCTACGAGTGGTCGTTGTGGAACGTGGGCGAGTTTGCCTCGCAGTGGAGCCGCCTCGGCTGGCTCGCGGCGTTTTTGTATGCCGCCTGCGCTGCATTGCGCCTGGCGCGCTTCAACACCCAGATCGGCAAGGCGGACAAGCGTTTCTTCCAGGGTCTGGCGAGCCCTTCGGCGGCGGCCGTGATGGTCGGCATGGTGTGGTTCACGCGTGACCTGGGCATCGAGGGCAAGCACCTGATGATCGTGGCCTTCGCCGTCACGATCGCAACCGGCCTGCTCATGGTGTCGAATGTCCCGTATTACAGCTTCAAGGACATCGGCGGCAGCCGCCGCGTGCCCTTCATGGCGATGCTGGTCGTCGTCATGCTGTTCGTGTTCACCTCCATCGATCCACCGAAGGTGATCTTTGCCGGCTTCGCGCTGTATGCACTCAGCGGTCCCGCGTGGTGGATCTACCGTCGCATTCGTCGGCTGGGTCGCCGATCGGGCCACCGCCAGGCGCGACCGCGGTCGCCGGACGCGGCGCCGCCGGGCGATGCCTCCGCGGACCCGCCCGAATCCGGGCCGCGGGACCGCGACTGACGCCCGCGGCACGCCCCCCCCGGGGCCCCCGACAACGAGCCGCCGGCCGTTGCGCGCATATCACTCCGGCTCGGGCTGCAGCAGCGGCTCCAGCGGGAAACCCTTGCTCACCTTGCATCCGGCGAGAACCACGTGGCTCGAGAGATGGGCAATGCCGCGCCCGGTATCGAGCAGACGCTCGGACAGCGCGTGGTATTGGGACATGTCGGCGCACACGAAACGCAGAATGTAGTCGAACTCGCCGCTCACCTTGAGGCACTCGATCACTTCCGGAATGTCGTGTACGGCCTGTTCGAAGCGATGGAAGTCGGCCTGCTCGTGATTGTTGAGCTTCACTTCGGCGATCACGGTCACGCTGCGGCACACGCGGTCGAGATCGACGCGCGCGTGGTACGACTGCAGCACGCCCGCCTTCTCCAGCTTGCGCACGCGTTGCAGGCACGAGGACGGTGACAGGCACACGCGCTCGGCAAGATCGTGATTGGTGATTCGCGCTTCCGATTGCAGCGTTGCCAGGATCCGGACGTCCGTCCGGTCCAGTTTCATCTTCTCGGCCATGCGCGCCTGCCCCGGAAGCGTCGTTCCATGCGCGCTTGCCGCGTCGATTGCGCGGTGCGCGTTCGAAGCGCATGGTCGCTCCCATTCACGGTCCGCGCAACAAGCGTTCGCCGTGAGGATTGCGCGAAGCGATGCGCATTCGCGGATTCGCCGCAGGAACTGCCGCTGCGCACGGAGGAAACCGCAGACTCTGCGGTCCGCCGGCCGCAAGTTCCAAGCACATTTGCCGCCGCAGGTGACATGCTGTAGTCCGGGCTGCATGCATGACGAATTCACCTGGAGTACGACACGAACATGGCCGGCACGGGTGCGGACCGGGACGAGCTTCGACCCGCGGCGCCGGGCGCACGCCCGATCGCGCTGATCGGTGCGCCATGTGACGTTGCCGCCGGCACGCGTGGCATGAACCTCGGGCCGGAGGCCCTCCGTGTCGCGGGCCTGGACACGGCCCTGTCGAGCATGGGGTACCGGGTGAACGATCGCGGCAACGTGGCTGGACCGCGGAATCCGCGGCGGCCGGCCGCCAACGGCTACCGGCACCTGGCCGAGACGCTCGCCTGGTGTCAGGCCGTGCGCGACGAGGTTGCGGCTGCGCTGGACGCCGGCGAGATGCCGATCATGCTCGGTGGCGACCATGCCATGTCGATCGGATCCGTGGCTGCGGTCGCGCGCCACAGCGACCGGACGGGCCGCCCGCTTTGCGTGCTCTGGCTGGACGCCCATTCCGACTTCAACACGCCGGAGACGAGCCCGTCGGGCAATATCCACGGGATGCCGGTGGCGGTGATGTGCGGTGACGGCCACCCCGACCTGCTGGCACTGGGCCACGCGACCCCGATGGTCGAGCCGCACCACGTGTTCCAGGTCGGCATCCGCTCGGTGGATGCGATCGAGAAGGTGAAGGTCGTCGAGCGCGGACTGCCGATTCACGACATGCGTCGCATCGACGAGGTCGGAATGCGTGCCGTAATGGCGGAGGTGCTCGATGCGGTCGCGCGCACCGGCGGCCACCTGCACGTGAGCTTCGACCTCGATTTCACCGATCCGGGTGTTGCGCCCGGCGTCGGCACGCCCGTCCCGGGCGGGCCGACCTACCGCGAGGCGCAGCTCTGCATGGAAATGATCCACGACAGCGGCCTGCTCCGCTCGCTCGACGTCGTCGAGGTGAACCCGGCGCTGGACATGCACAACCGCACGGCCGAGCTCGCCGTGGAGCTGGTCGAGAGCCTTTTCGGAGAACAGATTCTTGCGAGGGTAGTCTGATGAGTGCGAATCCCGCAGCGAACGATCACGAGACCATGAGCAGACAGGAAGCGATCATCCGCCAGACCCAGACCTTCGGCGCGCACAACTATGCGCCGTTGCCGGTGGTGCTGGCCCATGGAGAGGGTTGCTGGGTCGAGGACGTGGAGGGTCGCCGCTACCTGGACTGCCTCGCCGCGTATTCGGCCGTGAACCAGGGGCACCGCCATCCCCACATCATGCGGGCCGTTGCCGAGCAGTGCGACCGCCTCACGCTGACCTCGCGCGCGTTCCACAACGACCGGCTCGGACCGTTTCTCGAGAAGCTGTGCGAAACCGCCTCGATGGAGGTGGCCCTGCCGATGAATACCGGCGCCGAAGCGGTCGAGACGGCCGTGAAGCTTGCGCGCAAGTGGGGCTACGAGCGTCGCGGCGTGGAACGCGGCAAGGCCGAGATCATCTGCTGCAACCGGAATTTCCACGGCCGCACGATCATGGGCGTGAGCCTGTCGTCGGATGAGCACTATCACGAGGATTTCGGTCCCGTGGCCCCCGGTTTCCGGCATATCGACTTCGGCGATGCGGAGGCGGTCCGCGCGGCCATCACGGACAGCACCGTGGCCATCCTGCTCGAGCCGATCCAGGGCGAGGGCGGCATCATCGTGCCGCCGGACGGCTATCTCCGTGACGTGCGCCGGATCTGCGACGAGCACGGCATCCTGATGATCGTCGACGAGATCCAGACCGGTCTCGGGCGCACCGGCACGCTCTTCTGCCACCAGTACGAGTCCGGCGCTGCGCCGGATGTCATGACCGTCGGCAAGGCGCTCGGCGGCGGTGTCTACCCCGTCTCGGCGGCGCTCGCCTCGCGCGACATCATGAGCGTGCTCCAGCCGGGCGACCACGGCAGTACCTTCGGCGGCAACCCGCTCGCGAGCGCGATCGGACAGGCCGCGCTCGAGGTCATCGTGGAGGAGGGCCTGGCGACGCGCGCTCGCGAGGTCGGTGCGCGGCTGATCGACGGGTTGCGCGCAATCGACAGCCCGATGGTGCGCGAGGTTCGCGGCCGGGGCCTGCTTGTCGGCATCGAGATCCGCGAAGAGGCCGGGCCGGCGCGCCCGCTCTGCGAGGCCCTCATGCATCGCGGCGTACTGTGCAAGGAAACCAAGAAGCAGGTCCTGCGGCTGGCCCCGCCGCTCGTCATCGGGCCGAACGAGATCGACTGGCTGCTGGAGCAGCTCACGGCGGTGCTCACCCCGGCGTGAGCGCGTGAAGCGCCCGGCCTGCGCCGGGGAATCACCGGCCCATCCGGCGGTTCCCGCGGTCCGGCGTCGCCATCCGGGCGCGGGTCGGGCGGGGCCGCGCCGCATTGCGCCTGCTCCGACGGGACCGCCATGGTCGTCGGCGCGCCGGGTGCTGTACCGCCGGGCGCGCGTGGAGGGTGTACGAAACCCCCGCGTGGCCCAGTAGAATGGGGGCTCCACTCTCCGGGACCCCGCCGGCTCCGTCACCACGGCCGGCCGGGCACACGCGGTGTCCGCCATGCTCGTCCTCGGCTTCGACGTCTTCGGCACCCTCATCGATCCGCGCGGCATCGCCGACGCGTTGCGCCCGCACGCGGGCGCGCGCACGGACGAGCTGGTCGGCCTCTGGCGCACGCGCCAGATCGAGTACGCCTTCCGCCGCGCCGCGATGGAACGCTACGTCGGCTTCGACCGCGTGACCCGTGCTGCACTCGATGCCGCACTGACGGAACTCGTCATCGACGTGGCCGAGGATGCGCGCGAAGCGCTCGTGGCCGGCTGGACCGAGCTCCCCGCATTCCCCGAATCCGCTGCCGCGCTGGACGCCCTGCGCGGCGCCGGCCACCGTTGCCTGGCATTCTCGAACGGCACGCCCGCCGGACTCGAGCGGCTGCTGGCGCACTCGGGGCTCGACGGCTACCTCGATGGCGTGGTGAGTGTGGACGAGGTTGGCACCTTCAAGCCCGCCCCCGCGGTCTACCATCATTTCCTGCAACGGGGCGGCGCGCCCGCCGACACCACCTGGCTGGTGTCCGGCAATGCCTGGGACGTGATCGGGGCGCGGGCCGCGGGCCTGCACGCCGCCTGGGTGCGGCGCAGCGCGAACGCGCACTTCGATCCCTGGGACGAGAGCCCGGACGTCGTCGTCGGCGATCTCTCCGAGCTCTTGCGCGTGCGGCCGTTCGCCGCCGGGGACGCGGCATGAGGCGGTTTCGCGACGACGCCGGCACGGAGTGGACCGTGGCGCTGAGCGCGGGCTCGTACGGCAGCATGACACTGATGTTCGCCGCCACCGGCAGCACGGAGCTGTACTGGCTGGCGCTCGAGGCGGCGAGCTCCGCTGAAGGCCAGGACCTGCTCGACGGACTGTCCGAGGACGAGCTGCGAGCGCGACTCGGCCGTGCCGAGCACTGGACCGGGTAGGCGGCCCCGACACGGGACCGGCGGTCAAAAAAAGCGCGCACGCCCGGTTGGTGACCGTCCGCAGGTTGTTATAATTTCCGGCTGCCAGCCGGTATCGCCAGCGGCACGGCCCGCGCTTGACAGGAACCAGGACGACGCGATGAACCCCAATGACCTGATCTCGATCGCCCAGCGCCTCGTGGAGCCCGGAAAGGGTCTGCTGGCCGCCGACGAGAGCAACCCGACGATTGCGAAGCGATTCAAGGAGATCGACGTCGAGTCGACCGAGGAGACGCGACTGGCGTACCGCCGGCTGCTGTTCGCCACGCCGTCGATCGAGGACTACCTCAGCGGCGTCATCCTGTTCGACGAGACCATCCGCCAGGCGGACGGCGACGGCACGCCGATGCCGCAGCTGCTCGCCGACAAGGGGATCGTGCCGGGCATCAAGGTCGATCGCGGCGCCAGGCCGCTGGCGGGCTTCGACGACGAAAAGGTGACCGAGGGGCTCGACGGACTCCGCGAGCGCCTGGCCGAGTATCATGAGCTGGGCGCACGCTTCGCCAAGTGGCGCGCCGTCATCGCGATCGGCGACGGGATCCCCACGAGCGCCTGCCTGGAGGCGAACGGGCACGCGCTGGCGCGCTATGCGGCGCTCTGCCAGGAGGCCGGCATCGTGCCGATCGTGGAGCCCGAGGTCCTCATCGACGGTGACCACACCATCGAGCAGTGCCGCCAGGCGACGGCCGAGACCTGGTATCACCTGTTCGCCCAGATGCACCGGCAGGACGTGCTCCTCGAGGGCGCCCTGCTCAAGGCCAGCATGGTCCTTTCGGGCAAGGCCTGCCCGGAGCAGGCCAGCGTCGAGGAGGTGGCCGAGGAGACGGTCTCCCTCGCGCGCGAGCTCGTGCCGGCCGCAATACCGGGTATCGTGTTTCTTTCGGGCGGTCAGACGCCCGTGCGCGCCACCGAGCACCTCAACGCAATGAACAACCTCGGTGAGCAACCCTGGAAGCTGGGCTTCTCGTACGCGCGCGCGCTCCAGGAGCCCGTGATGCAGGCCTGGTGCGGCGACCCGGCGCGGGTCGAAGCGGCCCAGCAGGCGCTCTATCGGCGGGCCCGCCTCAACAGCGAGGCCGCGCTGGGGCGCTACTCGAGCGACATGGAGAAGGCGGCCTGAGCCGCAAGGCAAGGCCGACCATGGCGGCGCGGAATCTGCCGCGGCGCCGCGAGTGCCGCGGTCGGGCCGTGCCCGAATGCCGGAACAGGGAGCCCGTTCGGTAGCGGAAGCTGCTGCCGCACGGGCTTCGAGGGGACGAGGCGGCTGCCCGGAAGGCGCCGCGGTCCGGCGGGGGGAAAAGAACAAACATGAAAAGCGATGCCGCCGCGGCGTCCGGTCCGGCTTCGGACCAGCGTGCGCTCTCACCTGCCTGGATGTTCGTCCTGGCCCTCGTCGTCGGGGTGTTCGGCGGTTTCGGCTCCATCTTCTTCAAGGGCGCCATCGCATTCTTCCAGAACCTGTTCTTTCTCGGCCGCTTCAGCGTCCACTTCAATCCCGATGCGCACATCGATCCCAGCATCTGGGGGTGGGGCGTCATCTTCGTGCCGGTTACCGGCGCGTTGGTCGTGACCTGGATCATTCGCACGCTCGCGCCCGAGGCCCGAGGTCACGGCGTGCCCGAGGTCATGAACGCCATCTACTATCACGGCGGCAAGATCCGTCCGATCACCGTCGTGGCGAAGGCATTCGCGTCGGCCGTCTCGATCGGCACCGGCGGCTCCGTCGGCCGCGAGGGGCCGATCATCCAGATCGGCTCGGCGTTCGGCTCGACGCTCGGCCAACTCTGGGACATGCCGCCGCGCCAGCGCATCGTGCTCGTTGGAGCCGGCGCGGCGGCCGGTATTGCCGCGACCTTCAACGCGCCCCTCGGCGGGCTCGCCTTTGCCGTCGAGCTGATGCTGGTCGCCGTCAGTGCGCAGAACGTGGCGCTCGTCGCGAGCGCGACCGTGACCGCCACGTACATCGGGCGCCTGTACTCGGGCATCGGGCCGTCATTCGAGATTCCCAGCGTCGACCTGTTCGCCAACCATGCCATGGGCACGTACCAGCTCCTGCTGTGCGTCCCGTTCGGGCTGCTGGTCGGCGTGGCGGCCGCGGCCTTCGTGCGCTCCATCTACTGGTTCGAGGACCGGTTCACGGCGCTGGTCAACAGCGACTACCTGCGGCACATGCTGGGCATGCTCCTGCTCGGCCTGATGATGTACGGGTTCATGCGCTACGTCGGCGAGTACTACATCGCCGGCGTCGGCTATGCGACCATCCTGGACGTTCTGCACCAGGTGCTCACGGACCCCTGGCTCCTGCTGCTGCTGTTCGTCTGCAAGATGCTGGCGACGGGGTTCACGCTCGGCTCCGGCGCGTCCGGGGGCGTGTTCTCGCCCTCGCTGTTCCTGGGGGCCACGCTGGGAGCCGCGTTCGGGGATTTCTTCAACTGGCTGGTCCCCGCGTTGCCGGTGGATCCGGTCGTCTTCGCCATCGCGGGCATGGCCGGCATGGTGGGGGCAAGCACGTCGGCGGTCATCACCGCCATCGCGATGATCTTCGAGCAGACGCGCGACTATTCCGCGATCCTGCCGATCATCACGGTGGTCGCGCTCGCGTATGTCGTGCGTACCCGCTTCACCGTGGAGAGCATCTACACGCTCAAGCTCGCGCGGCGCGGGCTCGGCATCCCGCAGGGGCTTCAGGCCGCCGTCTCCCTGTCGCGCGATGCGCGCAAGGTGATGAGCACGGACTTCCAGATCATCGATATCGACCGGTTGCGCGAGTGGCAGAAGGAGCACGTGCCCGGCGAGGGCCCGCGCTACACCATCGTGGCCAGGGAAGGGGAAATCTACGGATTCGCGCGCGAGGACCTGCAATACGTCATGCGCGACCGCGAGCTCGAGGACCTCGTCGACACCGACTTCTCGCTCGTGGCGCCGACGACGCGCTGGCCCGTCCTGATGCGCACGATCAAGGCCCGCGGCCATGACATGATCATGGTGGCGCGCGGACGCTCGACGGACGAGCTGCTGGGCGTGATCACGTCGCGCGAAATCGCGCATGCCGTGCGCGACGCCGCGGAGCTCATGGACTGACCGAGCCGCACCCCGGCGGGCCGCGACCGCGCGGTTCACCCCCGATCACCCGGAGGCACCCATGACGGGAGACTCCCGCTTCGTCATCTTCGCGGCCCTGCTCGGCAACGCCGCGATCGCGCTGACCAAGTTTGTCGCCGCCGCCATCACCGGCAGCTCGGCCATGCTGGCCGAGGGCATTCACTCGGTCGTCGATACGGGCAACCAGGGCCTGATGCTGTTCGGGCTGCGCCGTGCACGGCGCCCACCCGACGAGCGCTTCCCGTTCGGATACGGCAAGGAGGTGTACTTCTGGTCGTTCGTCGTCGCGATCCTGGTGTTCGCGGTGGGCGCGGGCGTGTCCCTGTTCGAGGGGGTCCGGGCCGTGCTCGATCCGCACCCGGTCCAGGACCCGACGGTGAACTACATTGTGCTGGCCCTGGCCGCGGTGTTCGAGGGCACCGCCTGGTGGTTCGCCGTGCGCGGTTTCCGCCGCACCAAGGGTCGCCTGGGCTACGTCGAGGCCGTCGTCCGGGCCAAGGACCCGACCGTCTTCGTCGTGCTGTTCGAGGACTCGGCTGCGCTGCTCGGCCTGGCCGTGGCATTCGCCGGCGTGCTGGGCGCCGAGTGGACCGGGGCATGGTGGCTCGACGGTGCCGCCTCGATCGTGATCAGCGCGATCCTCGGGGCGACCGCGATCTGGCTGGCCGTGGAAACGAAAGGACTGTTGATCGGGGAGGCCGCCCGGCCTTCGGTGGTGCGCGGTATCCGGGAGAAGGTGGACGCGCACGGTTGCGTGACGGGAATCAACGAGGTGCTCACGATGCACGTCGGGCCCGAGTTCGTGCTGGCCACCGTCAGCGTCACCTTCGCGCCGGATGCATCCGCGGAGGAAGTGCAGCGGGCCGTCGCCGACATCGACCGCGAGATCCGGGCGACCTGGCCCATCGTGCGCCGGGTCTTCATCGAGGGCGAGGCGCCGCACGCCGCGGCCACGCGGGGTCCGCGCGGTCCCTGAACTCCGCGGCATGGTGCGTGTCACAATGGCGCCGTCCATTCACCGGAGACGTACGATGGCTACCGCAACGTTCGCGGCCGGCTGCTTCTGGCACGTGGAGCACGCCTTTCGACACGTGAAGGGTGTCACCGAGGTCGAGTCCGGCTACACCGGGGGCAACGTCGAAAACCCGGGCTACAAGACCGTGTGTCGGGGCGATACCGGCCACGCCGAGGCCGTGCGCGTGCAGTACGACCCGGCGCAGGCGAGCTACGAAGACCTGCTCGCGGCGTTCTGGGAGAGCCACGACCCGACCCAGGTCAACCGCCAGGGCCCCGACATCGGCAGCCAGTACCGGTCGGCGATCTTCTACCATGACGAGGCGCAGCGCGCCGCGGCCGAGCGCTCGAAGAACGAGCTGGAATGGTCCGGACGCCATCGCGCGCCGATCGCCACCGAGATCGTGCCCGCGGGCGAGTTCTACCGGGCGGAGGAGTACCACCAGCGGTACTTCGAAAAGAACGGGATCGTCTGCGGCGTCCAGGGAAATCCCGTGCAAGCCTGACGTGGCCGCGATGGGCTGATCGGATCTTCCCGGGCACGCCGTGGACCGACGGCCCGCCCGCGGCCTTCAATCCGAGCCGGGCAATGGCGGCGCGATGGTCGCGTCCTGTCCTTCCCGCGGCGACCCGCGATCGCCGCAGTGCCGGCGGATGCCACGCCGCGGGGACGCCCCGGATGCTTCTTCCAGGGGGCTCCCGAAGGCTCCGTGCTCCGGTTCGGGAAGCGCTTGGCAGCGGGCCGGATCGCGCGTTATATTCGGGCAAGAGCAATCGCAGGGTAGCGCGATGCGCCTGGACACCGACCCACGAATCGCGAATGCGATCGCCCTCCGTGAGGGTGCCACGGGTGCGTCCGCCCGCCTGCACGCGAACCTCCTGCTCCTTCTCCTTGCGCTTCTCCTCCTGCCCTAGGGCAGGAGCGATCAGGCCTGGCGAGGCAACACGCACCCAATCCAGATTCCGCAAACCGATCCGAAAGGGGATCGGGGACCCCCGTGTCCAGACATGCGGCGCCGGCCCCCGCATCGGCGCCGGGCAAGAAGACGGAGCCCGTCATGAGCCATGACAAGCTGTACGTGTTCGATACCACGCTGCGCGACGGTGAGCAGAGCCCCGGCGCGTCGATGACGAAGGAAGAAAAGGTCCGCATCGCCAGGGCGCTCGACCGCTTGAAGGTCGACATCATCGAGGCCGGGTTCCCGGCGGCCAGCAAGGGCGATTTCGAGGCCGTGCAGGCCGTCGCACGCACCGTGCAGTACAGCACGGTCGCCGGCCTGGCGCGCGCGAAGGAAAGCGACATCGATCGCGCCGGCGCGGCCGTGAAGGAAGCGCCGAAGAGCCGCGTGCATACGTTCATCGGCACGTCGCCGATCCACATGCAGGCCAAGCTCAGGATGGAGCCGGACCAGGTGCTCGAAAGCGCCGTCGCTTCCGTGAAGCGCGCTCGCCAGTGGACCGACGACGTCGAGTTCTCGTGCGAGGACGCCGGGCGTTCGGAGGCCGATTTCCTGTGCCGCGTCATCGAGGCCGCGATCGACGCTGGCGCGCGCACGGTGAATATCCCGGATACGGTGGGCTACAACGTGCCCGCGCAGTACGGTGAGCTGATCCGCAGCCTGCGCGAGCGGGTACCGAACTCGGACAAGGCCGTGTGGTCCGTGCACTGCCACGACGACCTTGGCCTCGCCGTGGCCAACTCGCTGGCGGGTGTCCTGGGTGGCGCGCGGCAGGTCGAGTGCACGATCAACGGCCTGGGCGAACGCGCCGGCAACGCCTCGCTGGAGGAGATCGTCATGGCCGTGCGCACGCGCCGCGACGTGTTTCCCTGCGACACCGACATCGAGACGACCGAGATCCTGCCCACCTCGCGCCTGGTCGCGAACGTCACGGGCTTTCACGTGCAGCCGAACAAGGCCATCGTCGGCGCCAACGCGTTCGCGCACGAGTCCGGCATCCATCAGGACGGGGTGCTCAAGGCGCGCGAGACGTACGAGATCATGCTGGCGCAGGACGTGGGCTGGAACGACAACCGCATGGTGCTGGGCAAGCACTCGGGAAGGAATGCGTTCCGGACCAAGCTCGAGGAGCTGGGCATCACCTTCGACACGGCCGCGGAGCTGGACGATGTGTTCGCGCGCTTCAAGGACCTGGCCGACAAGAAGCACGAGATCTTCGACGAGGATCTGCAGGCCCTGGTGACCGAGGCCTGCACGCAGGAGGTCAACGAGCACTACCAGCTCAAGCGCCTGCGCGTGTGCAGCGAAACCGGCGTCGTGCCCGAGGCGGAGATCGTGCTGCTGGTGGATGGCGAGGAGAAGACCGCGCGCGCCCGCGGCGACGGACCCGTGGACGCGGCATTCAGCGCGATCGAGGCGATCGTGCACAGCGACGCCGAGCTGCGCCTGTACTCGGTCAACAGCATCACCGGGGGTACGGACGCGCAAGGCGAGGTCACGGTGCGCCTGATGCGCGGCGATCGTATCGTCAACGGCCAGGCGGCGGACACCGACATCGTGATCGCCTCGGCCAAGTCGTACGTCAATGGCCTGAACAAGCTGCACCAGGGCCAGGGGCGCGAGCATCCCCAGCTGGCGGCGGTGGACGTGTGAACGAGGGGCGGGGCAAGGCGCCGGATCCGCTTCCGGAGTGGCGCCGGCGCGCCTACCTGGATGCGATGGGCATCCCGTTGTGGGTGCCGCGGGATGCGCCCGCGGGACCCGCACCCGCCGGCGCGGGGCCATCGGCGGGTGAGGCGCGTGCGGAAGGTACGGCGTCGACCGCGCCCCGGGCGCCGGTCGACGCGACTCCGCCCGCCACCGACGGCGGTGCCGCGGCGTCGGGCGACGTCGCCGGGATGGACTGGGACACGCTCCGGAATACCATTCTCGGCTGTTCCCTCTGCGACCTCTGCCAGTCGCGTACGCAGGCCGTGCCCGGCGTGGGCAATCGCCACGCGGAGCTGCTCGTGATCGGCGAGGCACCAGGGCAGGAGGAAGACCGCCGGGGCGAGCCGTTCGTGGGCCGGGCGGGGCAGTTGCTCGATCGCATGCTGGCCGCAATCGGTCTGGACCGCGACACGGTGTTCATCACCAACGTGCTCAAGTGCCGGCCGCCGAAGAACCGCGATCCAGGGCCCGAGGAAGCCCTTGCCTGCGGGCCGTACCTGCGCCGCCAGATCGAGCTCATCGAACCGAAGATCATCCTGTCGGTCGGGCGCGTTTCGGCGCAGCAATTGCTCGAGACGTCGGAGGCGATCGGGCGGTTGCGGGGACGCTGGCACGCCTTCGGGCCGCAGAGCACGCCGCTGCTCGTCACCTATCATCCCGCCTACCTGCTGCGCAGCCCCGGCGAGAAGCGCAAGGCGTGGCAGGACCTCAAGATGGTGCGGGACCGGCTCCGGGAATAGGCATGCGCCGCCATGCACGGCGCGTGAATTGCCGTGTCACCATTGCGCCGAGACGCTGATCCCGGCATACTATTTGGCCGTCCGCGGTCGAATTATCAGGCCGCGAAACGTCCGGCGAATGCCACGACTGCGCGTGATCGTACGCTGCATGTCGGCGACCGCCTTTCCAGTTCATCGACACTCGGCCGTGTTGATCACCAGCGTGGTCTTCTGCATCCATGCTGCCGGCAGGAACGTGTCCACGATCGCAGGGGGGACAGGATCGGGGCCATGATGGCTCCACACCGCGCAAACGAATGAACTGGTTGCTCAAGCTGAATCGGACGACCCGCCTCGGCCTGTTGAGCGCAGTCCTGGGCGTGGTCGGTGCCCTCGGTGCGCAGGTCTTTCTCTGGATGCTGCATGTTGCGGAAGCGGGCCTGCTCACGGGCATCAGCGGTTATTCCGACATCAGCGCCGACGCAGCCAGCCGGCTGACCCAGATCCCGTCCCACCCGCTGCTCTGGCTCGTTCCCGTCGCCACCACGCTTGGCGGACTGCTGTCGGGCTGGCTGGTGTACACCTTCGCCCCCGAGGCCGAGGGGCATGGCACGGACGCGGCCGTGGCCTCGTTCCACCGCCACGAGGGCAAGATCCGGCCCCGGATCTTCGTCGTCAAATCGGTCGCCTCGGCCATCACCATCGGTTCCGGCGGTGCGGCCGGACGCGAGGGCCCGACCGCGCAGATCGCCGCGACCATCGGCTCGATCCTCGGGCGCCTGCTGAACCTCTCGGCCCACGAGCGCCGTTACCTGGTCCTGGTCGGCATGGCCGCCGGCCTGTCCGCCATCTTCAAGAGCCCGCTCGGGACCGCCATCTTCGCCGTCGAGATCCTCTACTCGACGATGGCATTCGAGGGCGAGGCCCTGACGTTCACGCTCATCGGCGCCGCCGTCGCCTACGCCATCAATGGCCTGTTCGAGGGCTGGACGCCGCTGTTCGCGCTGCCCTCGAACATCGGCTTCACCAACATCGAGAATCTCGCCTGGTACGGGCTGCTCGCCGTGGTCGCGGGGCTCCTGGGCGCGGTGATCCCGACCGTCTTCTACCGGGTCCGGGACGCCTTCCACAAGATCCCGGTACCGCCGCACGTGAAGCCCGCGATCGGCGGCCTCGTCGTCGGCCTCATCGGCATCTTCGTGCCGGAGCTCCTGGGCGGCGGTTACGGCTACATGCAGTTTGCGCTGCAGGGCACCGGCGGGATGGCCATCTGGTTCATGCTCGCCCTGGCGCTCGGCAAGCTGGTGGCGCTGTCGCTCACGGTCGGCTCGGGCGGGTCGGGCGGTGTGTTCGCGCCCACGCTCTTCATCGGCACCCTCCTGGGGGCGGCGTTTGCCGCGGCCATGGCGCACTTCGGCGTGGCGGGCATCCACCCGACGGGGATGGCCGTGGTCGGCATGGCGGCCGTGTTCGCCGGTGCCGCGCGCGTGCCGATCGCGTCGATGGTGATGGTCGCCGAGATGACGGGCGGGTACTCGCTGATCATGCCCGCGATGTTCGCGGTGGCGATCAGCTACCTGGTGCAGTCCCAGGTGACGCGCAACCTCAAGTACCGTTCCCTGTACGAGGCCCAGGTCTCCTCGCATCACCACAGCCCCGTTCACTACCAGACGTACTATCGCGCGGTCGCGGACCTGCTGCGCAAGCGCAAGGTGCGCCTGGACAAGGACATCTTCGACGAGCACTTCCAGGAAGCGCTCACCCAGGGCGATGTCATCCCGATCCGGGCCGGTGACGGCGGTGCCTCCCTGTACACGCTGCGCCTGCCGACCGAGACGCATCTCGATGGCGCGGAGGTACGCAGCCTGGGTCTCCAGGACATCCTGATTGCCAGCATCGTGCGCAACGGCGAGCAGATCATCCCGACCGGCGGCACGTGCCTATACGGCGGCGACTGGCTCATCCTCGCGGCCCGCCCCCAGGCCATGCAGGAATTCGAGCGGCGGGCAAACAACACCGACGACGAGCCGCTGGAGTACATCGCGCCGGGGTCGACGGGCTGAATCGGCGCGGCCGCGGGCCGCGCTATGGCACCGCCGGTGCGAGCGCGGTATCGTGAACGCGTTCGCACGCCGCCCCGGGGATGTCCGAGCCTCATGGTCGCCGTCGTCCAGTCCGAGCCACGCGTTCGCCCGATGCGCAGGGCCGATCTCGCCGCCGTGCTCGCGGTGGAGCGGGAGTCCTACCCGTATCCGTGGTCCCGGCGGATCTTCGACGACTGCCTGCGCGTCGGCTATTGCTGTCTCGTGGCCGAGCTCGATGGCGGCGTCGAGGCGCACGGCATCATGATGGCCCGCGCGGGCGAGGCGCACATCATGAACGTGTGCGTCGCACCGGAGGCCCGGCGCCACGGACTGGCCCGGGCCCTGCTCGACGCACTGCTCGAGGTCGCACGCGACGCCGAGGCGGCGACCGTCTTCCTGGAGGTCCGCCCGTCGAACGAGGCGGCGCTGGAGCTCTACGGCAGCGCCGGGTTCCGGACCGTCGGCCGCCGGCGCGCGTATTACCCTGCACCGTTCGGCCGGGAGGACGCGCTCGTCATGGCGCGCCCGATCCGTTCGGACCCATCGGGTTCGCCCGGCACGTTATAATTCCCGGCCTGTCGAACCCTTTCCAATCACGGCACGCGCCCAAGGGCGCGGCCATACGACAACTGACCGCCGACTCCCCGCTATGCGCGATCACGCCCGACAAACCGCCCGGCGACGTACGCTTGCGATCATTTCGCACCCGGACGCCGGAAAGACCACCGTCACCGAGAAGCTGCTGCTCTACGGGGGGGCGATCCAGCAGGCGGGCACCGTCAAGGGTCGCAAGGCCGCGCGCCACGCCACTGCCGACTGGATGCAGATGGAGCAGCAGCGCGGCATTTCGGTAACCTCGGCGGTGATGCAGTTTCCCTACCGCGACCGCATCGTCAACCTGCTCGATACCCCCGGTCACGAGGACTTCTCCGAGGACACGTACCGCACCCTCACGGCGGTCGATTCGGCACTGATGGTCATCGATGTGGCGAAGGGTGTCGAGGAACGCACCGAGAAGCTCATGGACGTTTGCCGCCTGCGCACGACGCCGGTGATGACGTTCATCAACAAGCTCGACCGCGAGGGCCGGGATCCGACCGAGCTGCTCGACGAGGTCGAGAGCACGCTGGCGATTGCCTGCGCGCCGGTGACGTGGCCGATCGGCATGGGCAAGCGGTTCAGGGGCGTGTACCACCTGTGGAAGGAAGAGGTGCACCTGTTCTCGGCGAACCACGACGGACGCATCCTCGAGGGCGAGAAGATCCAGGGACTGGACAACCCGCGCCTGGAGGCCGTCCTGGGCAGCCAGGCCGACGAGCTGCGCGAGGAGATCGAGCTTGTGCGCGGGGCCTCGAACGAGTTCGATCACGCGGCGTATCTGCGCGGTGAGCTCACGCCCGTGTTCTTCGGCTCCGCGATCAACAACTTCGGCATCGCCGAGTTGCTCGAGGAGTTCATCGAGTACGCACCGGGCCCGCAGCCTCGTGCTGCCACCACGCGGATCGTCGATCCGTACGAGACGACCTTCTCCGGGTTCGTGTTCAAGATCCAGGCGAACATGGACCCGCAGCATCGCGACCGGATCGCGTTCGTGCGCGTATGCTCGGGGCGGTTCGCCAAGGGAATGAAGGCATTCAACACGCGCGCGGGCAAGGAGACCAAGATCTCCCAGGCGCTCACCTTCATGGCCGCCGAGCGGGGCCAGACGGACGAGGCGTATCCCGGCGACGTGATCGGCGTGCCCAACCACGGCACGATCCGCATCGGCGATACCTTCACCGAGGGGGAGCGGTTCGCCTTCACCGGCATACCGAACTTCGCGCCAGAGCTCTTCCGGCGTGCGCAGCTCCGCGACCCGATGCGCATGAAGGCCCTCCAGAAAGGCCTGGAGCAGCTCTGCGAGGAGGGTGCGACGCAACTGTTTCGCCCGATCGCCGGCAATGACCTGATCCTGGGCGCGGTCGGCACGCTGCAGTTCGATGTCGTTGCGCAGCGCCTGCGCGATGAGTACAAGGTGGACTGCTTGTTCGAGGGCATCGGGGTGCAGACGGCCCGCTGGATCTATTGCGGTGACGACCGTCACCTGCGCGAGTTCCGTGACCGGGCCGCGGCCAATCTCGCCGAGGACCATGCCGGCGAACTCGTCTACCTCGCACCGACGCGCGTGAACCTGCAGATGACCGAGGAGCGCTGGCCCGACATCGAGTTCCGTGCAACGCGGGAACAGGGCGGGTTGGCTGGGTGAGCCGTGTCCACACGATGAGTCGCCGCCAGGCCACGCGCATCGCCGCGTGGGCACTGGCCGGCACCGTCGTCAGCGGCATCCTGCTGAGTGCAGTCGCGGAAGTCACCTACTGGCTGCGAGACTACGACGCCGCCACGCTCATCATCGCACCCATCGCGCTGCTGCTGATGGTCGCGTTCCTCATCGGCATCTTCGTGCTCATGTACGGCCTCTACGCCGCGATCCGGGGACCGCTGCGCGACCGGGCACGCTGATGGCGCACGCGGGCGCCGGCACGCTCATTCGCCGGTGAAGGTACCGAGGCGCCGGGACAGCTTCAGGTTCTCGGTGTAGTCGATCGGGATCACCACGAGCGAGGGACCCGCGTGCGCCGCCGCCTTCTCGAGCGCGGGTCGCAGGTCGCCCGCGTCGCTCACGTACTGCCCCTGCCAGCCGAAGGCATCGGCGAGCTTGAGCCAGTCGGGATTGCCGAACTCCAGGTCGGTATGATGGCCGAAGGCGTCGTCCTGCTTCCACGAGATCAGGCCGTAGCCGCCGTCCTCCCAGACCAGCATGGTGATGTCGGCGTTGATCCGCGTCGCCGTCTCCATCTCCTGCACGTTCATCAGGAAATCGCCGTCGCCCGCGATGCCGAGCACCTTGCGCCCGTCGGCGACCAGCGAGGCCCCGATGGCCCCGGGAAGGGGCATGCCCATCGAGCAGAAGCCGTTGGGGATCAGGCAGGTGTTCGGCTCGTGGCAATGGTAGTAGCGCCCGACCCACATCTTGTGTGCCCCGACGCCGGATAGCAGGATGTCGTTCGGCCCGAGTACCTGCCGCACGTCCCAGATGGCCTTCTGGGGCCGGATGATGCCCTGCGTCTCGTCATCGGCATGCTCGCGGAAGTCCGCGAGCATCTTCGCGCGCGCCTCGTGCTGCACCGCGAAATCGTACTGCGGCACGCCGTGCGCCTCGAATCGCTCGTTCAGTGCCCACAGCGCGTGCGCGACGTCGCCGACCAGCTCGACCTGGGGATGATACTCGCGGTCGATCTCGGCCGGGTCGAAGTCGATGTGGATGATGACCTCGCTCGCATCCGGATTCCACAGGCGCGGCGGGTACTCCACGAGGTCGTACCCCAGCGTGATCACGACGTCGGCGTCGCGCACGGCGTCAGCCGTGTAGTCCCACTGCGCGAGTCCGATGGAGAACAGGCTGTAGTCGGCGTCCATGTCGACACTGCCCTTGCCCATGAACGTGGTCACGACGGGGATGCCGGTGTTCTCGCACAGCCGTCGCAGTTGCGTCGAGGCGCGTTTCCGGACCGCGCCGTTGCCGGCGATGATGATCGGCGCCCGGGCGTTGCGAATGAGCTCGAAGGCGCGGTCGCAGATCTTGTCGTCCGGGCCGGGCCGCCGGAAGCGCCGCGGATCCATCGGCTCGGCCGCGGTTTCCATCCTGGCGACGTTCTCGGCCAGCTCGATGTGGGCCGCCCCCGGCTTCTCGGCGCGGACGGTACGCACCGCCTTGCGGATGATTTCCGGAATGCTGTCCGGGTGGTGCACCGCCTGGGCCCACTTGGTCACGGGCTCGTACATGCCCACGACATCCATCACCTGGTGGCTCTCCTTGTGCTGGCGTGTCGTCGCGCCCTGGCCGGTCAGGACCAGGAGCGGCGCGTGGTCCATGTTGGCGTCGGCCACCCCCGTGATCAGGTTGGTCGCGCCCGGGCCCAGCGTGCCGAGGCACACTGCCGGGTTGCCGGTCAGTCGCCCGTAGGCCTCGGCCATGAAAGCCGCGCCCTGCTCGTGCCGGGTGAGGACAAAACGGATATCGGAGTGCTGGAGTGACTGGACGAAGTCGGCGTTCTCCTCGCCCGTGACCCCGAATACGTACTCGATGCCCTCGCGTTCCAGACACTTCACGAACAGGTCGGATGCCTTCATGGCTGGCCCCCGGACGTGCCGCGATCGCGCCAGAGGCGTTGCCGGCGGACGTCTCGTTGATTGTGAACGCCATTGTGGCCGCCCCGGCGGGTCCGCGCCACCCGAACATCGTGGCCCGTCGCGCCCGCGACGCCCGACCCGTGCCGGGCCGCGTCCGCGGCGGGGGACCGGGCCCCATCGACAGGTTGTTTTTCAACAGCCTGCTAATATCGGACAGGAACGGACTGCGGGGCAAACATGGCCCACGAGTGCCTTGTCCTGGTCGTGGACGACGATCCGACTGTGCGCGAACTGCTCGGCGAGATCCTTGCGGGGCAGGGCTACGGCGTGCTCGCGGCCGCCACAGCGGCCGAAGCCCGGGCGCTCGCCGAGGCCATGCCACCGGACCTCGCATTGCTGGATGTCGGCCTCGTGGGAGAGGACGGCCTGAGCCTGGCCCGGCATCTGCGCGAGCGGCTCGACATCGGCATCATCATGGTGTCGGGTGCCGGAGAGCCGGTCGACCGGGTCATCGGGCTCGAGGTGGGAGCCGACGACTACCTCGCCAAGCCGTTCGACCCGCGTGAGCTTCGGGCGCGGGTGAAGAGCGTGCTTCGACGCTACCGTCGCGCGGTCGGGGCCGGCGGTGACGCCGACACCAATGCCGGTCGCCGCGTACCGGTGGGCAACCTGGTGCTCGAGCTGGACGCCCGGCGCCTGGTCGACGCCGAAGGTCGGGAAGTCGCCCTGACGGGCATGGAGTTCGACTTGCTGCGCGTGATGGTCGAGCGGCCGAACCGGCCCCTGTCCCGCGATCAGCTCCTGAATCTCACGCGCAACCGCGACTGGGATCCATACGATCGGAGCATCGACATCCGGGTGGCGCGGCTGCGCCGCAAGGTGGAGCCAGAGGCCCGGCATCCACGACTGATCCGCACGGTGCGCGGGATCGGCTACATGTACGTGCCCGCCGCGGTGCGCGGAGCCGCGTAACGCGACCGTTTCGATTGTTGCGGGTTTGTAACGGCATGCGCCGAACCGCCCGGTGGCGGCTAGACTCGGGCCATGGACCCCGTTCCCACAGGGCAGGGAGTGGCGCAGGAGACCGCGAGCGCGGTGCCGGTGTCGGCCCGCGCCCTCGGCACGCCGGAACTGGGCCAGATTCTGGACAATACCAGCGCCGTCGTGTTCGTGAAGGACCGCGGCGGCCGCTACCTGTTCGTCAACCGGCAGTTTCTCGAACTGTTCGATCTGAGCGAGACCGGGATCCTCGGACGCGTGGACACCGACTGGCTGGCGCCCGAGGTCGCGGCGGCGCTGCGGGGCAACGACGATGCCGTGCTCGTCGGTGGCCGCGAGCTGGAGTTCGAGGAGACTCTGACCCTCGCCGACGGCGCGCACACGTACCTCGCACGCAAGTTCCCGCTGTTCGACGACGCCGGTCGCGCGTGGGCGGTCTGCGGGATCGCCACGGACATCACGCGCCGAAAGATGACCGAGGATGCACTGCGCAGCATCGCGCTGGGCGTGTCGGCGGCGGTGGGCGACGAGGTCCACCGTGCGATCGTGACGGCGCTGGCTGGCGTGCTCGCGGTCGACCTGGCGTTCATCGCCACGCGCACCCCCGCTGGCGAGTTGCGCACGCTCGCCGTCTGGGACCGCGAAAGCCAATGGGCGTCGCTGAGCTATGCCATCGCCGAGACGCCGTGCGAGCTCGTCCTGGCCGAGGGCTTCCAGTTCTTCTCGGGCGACCTGCTGCAGCGTTTTCCCGGCGACACGATGCTGTCCGAGGGCGCGTACTGCAGCTACGCCGGGTATCCGCTCGTCGGTTCCGACGGCGTGGCGCTCGGCGTGCTGTCCGTGCTTCGGCGTACGGCACTGCCGGACTCGGATCTGGTGCGCTCGATGCTGCACATTTTCTCCGTGCGCGCGTCGGCCGAGCTCGAGCGCGAGCGAGCCGAGCGCGGCCGCCACATCTCGGAGGAGAGCTACCGCAATATCTTCGAAGCGTCCGAGGACGCGATTTTCGTGCGTGACATCGATACGGGAGCATTCGTCGACGTCAACCCGAAAGCCTGCGAGCTCACTGGCTACGGCTACCACGAGCTCCTGGCGGCGGACGTTGGCGTGCTCAGCTCGGGCGAAGATCCATACACGGCCGCACGGGCCGGCGAGTGGCTCGCGCGTGCGCGCCAACACCCGCAGCGGGTCGAGTGGCATCGGCGCAACAAGGACGGCAGCCTCCACTGGGACGAGGTCACGCTCAAGCGCGCCAAGATCGCGGGCATCGATCGCATTCTGGCGTTCACGCGCGAGATCACCGAGCGCAAGGCGCGCGAGCAGGCACGCCTGCGGCTCGAGGACCAGCTGCGCCAGGCCCAGAAGATGGAGGCGATCGGCCACCTCACGGGCGGGATCGCGCACGATTTCAACAACATCCTGACCGGCGTGACCGGCTACCTCGGCCTCGCGGCGGACGAGCTCGAAGGGCGCGGAGAGCGCCGCGCGGAGCGCTACCTCGCGGCCGCGCAGGAGTCGGCCGACCGGGCGCGCGATCTCATCGGGCAGATGCTGACCTTCAGCCGCGGTGAGCGCGGCGCACCGCGCTCACTGCATCCGCCGGCTCACCTCGCAGCGTCGGAGCGGTTGCTGCAGTCGACGATGCCGGCCGCCATCGTGCTGCGCATCCGCACCGAGTCGGGCACGCCGGCCATCGTTGCGGACCCCGTGCAGCTCGACCAGGTCCTGATGAACCTGTGCATCAATGCGCGTGACGCGATCGGCGACGTCGGCACCGTCGAGGTGTCGGCACGCGCGATCGATGGGCACGACATGGTGTGCAGCTCCTGTCGGCAGCCCGTCAGAGGGCGGCTCGTGGAACTGTGCGTCAGCGACACGGGGCCCGGTGTACCTCCGGCGCTCCTGCAGCGACTCTTCGAGCCGTTCTTCACGACCAAGGATACCGGCCGCGGCAGTGGCATGGGCCTGGCGATCGTGCACGGCATCGTGCACGAGTACGGTGGGCATGTCGTCGTGGAGAATCGCCTGCCGCACGGCGCCGCGTTTCGCGTGCTGCTGCCGGCCGCCGAACCAGGGCGTCACCCGAATTTTCACGCACCCGACATGGCCGCGCCGCCAGCGGTACCGGGTCAGGATGCACCACTCCACGGACACGCGCTGCTCGTCGAGGACGAGGCCGCGGTGCGCGGCTTCATGGAGGAGCTGCTCAAGCGCCAGGGTCTTGCGGTCACTGCGTTCGCGGACCCCCGCGCCGCGCGCGATGCGCTCTCGGCAGGGCAGCGCTTCGACCTGGCCATCTTCGACCAGGCCATGCCGCACCTCACCGGGCTCGATCTCGCGCGCGAACTGCACGGTTGGCGGGCCGGACTGCCGGTGATCCTGTATACCGGCTACGTCGGCGACCTGGCCGGTGTGGATCTCGAGGCGATGGGAGTCCACGCATTGTTGCGCAAGCCCATCGACGTCGCGCACTTCCGGCAACTGCTGGCGAAGCTGCTGTCGTCCCCCCCGTCCGCGTACGCGCGCTGACACCGGGCACCGGCGTTACACGCCGGCAACCCTTCACCGACAAATCCGTACATTCCCGAAATCGGCGCGATACGCGCGCGCCGCAGAGTTCGACGCGATCGGGATGAGCGTTCAGCCATCCCGGGGGCGGGCATCGCGCCGGGTGCGTGGTGCCGGAATCGGATCGAGACGGTGGGACTGCGGTGATGGATGTACTGATCTACGTGGCCAACGGCCTGTACCTGGCGTCGTACTTCGTGCGCGACATACTGCGCCTGCGCCTGCTCACGGTGGTCGCGGCACTGTGCCTGATGACGTACTTCGCCTCGCGCCCGCAGCCGCTGATGGAGGTGGTCTACTGGAACCTGTTCTTCATCGTGCTGAACGTGTTCCAGATCGCGCGCATCGTGAACGAGCGCCGCAGCGCGCGGCGCAACGCGGCGCCCGGGGGAGTGGTGACCACGAACGCGGGAGCGGAACCGGCGGCCGCGTGAGCGCGGCCGCCGGTTCGCGGATCGATGCGTGCGGCGGCAGGACCGCCGCACCCGGCCGAGCCGTCACGCGAGGCCCAGCTCCTCCTTGCGACGGCGCGCCCACGCGCCGATGATCCGGTCGGTCACGATCGCGATCGCGGCCACGCAGGTGCCCGCGACCAGGCCCATGCCCGTGTCGGCCTTGGTCAGGGCGATGTAGACCTGCTGGCCGAGCCCGGTCGTGCCGATCAGCGCGGTGATCACGAGCATTGACAGCGCCATCATCACGGTCTGGTTCACGCCGAGCATGATCTCCGGCAATGCGAGGGGCATTCGCACTTTCCACAGCATCTGCCAGCCGCTGCAGCCGGACATTCGCGAGGCCTCGAGGACCTCTTCCGGGACGGAACGGATCCCGTGAGCGGTGTACCGCACCGCCGGCACGATGGCGTAGAGAACGATCGCGATCATCCCCGCGAAGCTGCCGACCTGGAAGAGCATGACCACCGGGATCAGGTATACGAAGCTCGGCAGCGTCTGCAGCAGGTCGAGCACGGGCTTGAGTACCCGCTCGACGTTCGGCTTGAGGCCGGTGAGCATGCCCAGCGGGATTCCGACGAGGCAGCAGACGATCACGGAGACCCCGCAGAGGTATACGGCGATGATCGCCTCGCTCCAGTAGCCCGTGATGGCAAGGAAGATGCCCCAGCCGATCACCGGGACCGCGACCTTCCACCGGCCCATCTGGTAGGCGAGCAGGCCGAGTCCCGCGACCACGCCGAACCACGGAATCGTCAGCATGAAGCGCTTGAGCGGCACCAGGACGTGGATCAGAAGGACCGCTTTCAGCTGGTACAGCGCCGCACCCCAATGCACGTTGACCCAGGTTACGGCATTGTTTACGGGCTCATTGAAGCTGATGCGCCACGCTTCCGGGTAATGAGCGAGTGCCGGGACCGCGGCGCTGACGATGGTGAAGATGACCACCGCCCCGACCGCGCCCGCCAGGTACCGGTCGCGATACCACCTGGGTCTCTGGACCTCGAGGGTCTCCGACTGGACTACCGCATTGCTGAGCTGGTCCAGGGCGATGGCGATCACCGTGATTGCGATGCCGGCGGCCGCGCCCTGGCCGATCGCCAGGTTGTGCAGGGCGGCCAGGACATCGTGTCCAAGGCCGCCCGCGCCGATCATGGAGGCGATGATGACCATGTTCAGTGACAGCATGATCACCTGGTTGACGCCGACCATCAGGGTCGGCTTGGCCGCAGGCAGGAGTACCTTCCACATTCGCTGCCGTGGCGAGCATCCCGCCATGTGGCTGTACTCGACGATCTCGTACGGCACGCGCTCCAGGGCCAGGATCGTCACGCGGACCATGGGCGGCATCGCGTAGACCACGGTCCCGATCATGGCGGATATCGGACCAAACCCGAAGAGCACGAGGATCGGCACGAGATACGCGAAGATCGGTACGGTCTGCATGAAGTCGAGGGCCGGCGTCACGACGCGGCTCACGGCCGGGCTGCGATACGCCGAGATCCCGAGCCAGAGCCCGCCGGCCACGCCGAGCGGGACGGATACGAGAATCGAGGCCAGCGTATCCATGGCGCTCACGAGTTGACCGAACACCACGAGGTACACGGCGCTCGCACCGAGCAGGATGGCCAGTCGACGGCCGCCGTATCGCAGCCCGATCAGCACGACTGCGATCGTGCCGCCGATCCACGAGACCGGCGGCACGTTCACGGTCGTGCCGCCGGGCGTGAACTTCGTCCCCGTGGACAGCAGGGCCTGCAGAAAATCGAGGGGAAGCGACAGCACCTTCGCGATCCAGCGGGTCAGCTGGTGGAAGGTGAACAGTCCGAAGCTGAGATCATGGACGAGCCAGTCCATGAAGCGGCTGATGACGTCCTCGAGCGGAATGATCCAGTGTTCGGGATAGGACACGAGCGGCGCAAACGTGCCCTCGCGCCCGTAGACACCGAGCGCGATCGTGCCGGCGATGATCGCCAGCCACGTGATGTGCACGCGCCGGATACGCTGAACCAGGGAGGCGAGCGACGCTTCGCCCAGGGTGCGGGTGGCGGTGACCATGGCGCCTAGCCTTCCGCGGACGACAGGAAGCAGGCAAGGACGTCTTCACGATGCAGCGTGCCAACGGGCCGCTCGGCTCCGTCCAGCACACCGACCGTACCCTCTCCCTCGAACACCTGGTTGGCGACGTCGTTGATCTTCTGGTCGAACCGCACGAACGATGAGTGATCCACGTCGGTTCGCGGCGCCCCGCCGCGCATGATCGATCCGGCCGTCACGACCTTGGCGCGCTGAACGTCGCGCGTGAACTCCTTCACATATTCCGTGGCCGGCTCCATGACCAGGTGCTCGGCCGTACCGCACTGGACGATCTCGCCATCCTTCATGATCGCGATCCGGTCCGCGACCCGAATGGCCTCGTCGAAATCGTGCGTGATGAAGACGATGCTCTTGTGGAGGCGGTACTGCAGCTTGATGAACTCGCTCTGCATGTCCCGCCGGATGAGAGGATCGAGCGCCGAGAAGGGCTCGTCCAGGAACCAGACATCGGGCTCGACCACGAGCGAGCGCGCAATGCCGACGCGCTGCTGCTGGCCACCCGAGAGCTGCTTCGGAAAGTTCCGCTCGCGACCCTCCAGGCCGACGAGCTCGATCATCTTCAGGGCGCGCTGTTCGCGCTCGTCGCGCGGAATGCCCTGGACCTCGAGCGGGAACGCCACGTTGCCGAGCACATCCAGGTGGGGTAGCAGGGCGAAATGCTGAAATACCATGCCCATCTTGTGACGTCGCAGGTCGGCGAGCTCGCGCTCGCCGGCCTTGAGGAGGTTGGCGCCCTGAAATACCAGCTCACCGAAGGTGGGCTCGATCAGGCGCGAGAGGCAACGTACCGTGGTCGACTTGCCGGAGCCCGACAGCCCCATGATCACGAAGGTTTCGCCCTCGTGCACCTGAAGGTCGATCGAACGGACGGCGGCGAGAAGCCCCATGTCGGCCAGCTCCTCGGGCGCCATGGCGCCGGCCCGCTCGCGTGTGAGCCCGCGCGGCAGATCGCCGAAGAGCTTCCAGAGGCCGGTACAGGACAGGACCGGTTCGGCCGGGCTCACGGTCTGTGAGGTTGTCTCCGCACGGCCCGCCGGCACCGCGGCCGGGATTTCTGTTGCAGTGGATTCCATAGACCCCGCCCCCGTCACGGGCATTGGAAATTCAAACGCCCGGTGCCGCAGCGAATGATCGACACCGGGCGTTTTCAGGCTAGCACAGGCCGTGCGTTACGGCTGTGTCCATTTCTTCCACGTGTCCTCGTTGTTCTTCATCCACTTGTCGACGACCTCCTTGACGGTCGCTCCTTCCTTCGCGACTGCGTAGTCCATCTCGCCGATGTCGTCGTTCGAGATACGGAACGCCTTGACGGCCTGGTAGGCCCGAGGCCACTTGTCCTTCATGCCGATCCAGGCGACCTTCTTGATCCAGCCGTGGGGCTTGCCGCAGTCGTACTTCATCGTCTTGTTCACGCCCCAGCTCGGATCGTCGTAACAGTCGTCGGTGTACTCCGGGAACTCGACATACGAGCCCTGATCCTTGTACGCGTGATGCAGCCAGTCGGGCTTGTACACCCAGGCGACGAACGGCTGATGCCGCTGGATCATCGACACGACCTCGGCGTGCAATGCTGCGTCGGTACCCGCGTGGATGTCCTTGAACTTCAGGCCGAGTGCCTTGATGCGCGCATCGTCATGACCGCCCCAGGTCACCGGTCCACCGAGATAGCGGCCCAGCGGCGAGGTTTCCGGCGTGGCGAACAGCTCGTGGCACTTGTTGAGCGCCTTCCAGTCGGGCAGGCCCGGGCACTGTTCCTTGACGTAGTCCGGGAACCACCATTCCTCGCGGGACTCCATGCCGGTGGGACCCATGTCGACCACATTGCCGGTCTTGAGGGCCTTGGCGAGCGCCTGCTTGCCCGTCGTCTCCCACATCTCCATTGCGACGGTCAGGTCGCCGCTTTCGAGACCGGAAAACTGGGCGAGATAGTCGGCCGAAACGTACTTGACGTTGTAGCCCATGCTCTGCAGCACGTGCCCCATGATGCGCGTGTTGATTTCCTGCCCGGTCCAGTCGTTGATCGTCAGCACGATCGGATCGGTGCTCTCGGGGACCTGGCCGGCGCTCGCCGTGGCGGGCACGGCGGCCCAGGTCGCGGTCAGCAACGCAGTTGCCATGAGCGACCGTGAAACCATGGTCGCGGCTCGTCGCAGGTTTGACATAACCACACTCCTCTGCACATGTCCCGGCCAAGGCCAGGGAGTTGTCGGGTGTCTTCTTCGGTTGTCAGGGACGATAGTGGTACGCGACCGCAGCGTTCTCGCGACGCGCAAATCCCTGCCCGCGATTTAGATCGTACCCCCCGTTGATAGCTTCGTGTCAACCCTAAAACCACAAATTTGCCACAATGTCCCTCCACAAATGCCCGATTTGCCACACTTTCCCTACAATTCTGCACAAGCACGGTGCACGCATGTGGTCGGGCCGAAATGCCCGCGTGGTGCCGTACTGCGCCTTGTGCCGGGTCGGAGGCGCCCACCCCGATCCCGGCGACACTGCACTATGCTGGGGCACGCCGTGCGGTCCCCCGGGTGGCGTCTCGGCCGGGGCGACGGGCGGGCACCCCGCAGGCGTGGCGCCCGCATTGCTGGCGCGCGGCGGGCGCCGGAGGAGGACGGTATGGGGTCGGGTGAGCCATGCGGGAATTTCGTGCCCCCCCTGATCGGGTGGGGTAGCGCGGCGCGCCAAGCGGATGAACGATGTTGTTGCCGCATGGCCCACGGGTGCATTTGGCCCGGAGGTGCGCCGCTGATGCCCCGCGGTGGATCCGGGGCCCTGCTCGGGCTCGTCGCGCTTGCCCGCGACGCGGGCGTGCCGCTGTTCCGGCAGTTGGACCGCCAACTTCGCGAAGCGATCCTGTCGGGCCGGCTCGTGCCCGGAACGCGGTTGCCGGCGAGCCGCATCCTGGCGCGCGAGCTCGGGGTTTCCCGCATGACCGTGACCGTCGCCTTCGATCAGCTCATCGCCGAGGGTTATCTCGAGGGCCGTCGCGGTGCCGGCACCTTCGTGGCGTCCGAGCTCCCGGCTGATGTGGCGGGCATTGCCGGCGATGCGGGCTGGCCCCTGACAGGCGCACCGGCCCGGGCCGGCCTGTCGGCCCGCGGGGAGGTGTTGCGGTCGACGCGTGCCGGCGCGCGTCCGGAGACCCCCGGGGCCTTCACGCCCAGCGTGCCGGCCTTCGAGGAATTCCCGTTTCGGGCGTGGGCGCGGCTCACTGCGCGCCACGTGCGGCGGCCGCCGCCGGAACTCCTGCGCTACGGCGATCCGGCCGGGTACGGCCCGCTCCGCGAGGCGGTCGCGACGTATCTGCGCGATGCGCGTGGCGTACGCTGCGACGCAAGCCAGGTCATCATCGTGTCAGGCGCGCAGCAGGCATTCGAGCTGGCCGGCTGGATGCTGCTCGATCCGGGCGATCCGGTCTGGGTCGAGGATCCGGGCTACGTGGCCGGTCGCGATGCCCTGCGCGCCGCCGGTGCGCGCGTGCACGGCGTGCCGCTCGACGGGGCGGGGATGGATATCGCGGCCGGGGCGGCCGCGCATTGCAATCCGCGCCTCGTGCTGGTCACGCCGTCCCGGCAGCACCCGCTCGGAATCACGATGACCCTCCGGCGGCGCCTCGAACTGCTGCGCTGGGCACAGGACAACGGGGTCTGGGTGCTCGAGGACGACTACGACAGCGAGTTCCGCTACCGCGACCGCCCGGTCGCGGCCATGCAGGGGCTCGACCGGCAGGGCTGCGTGATCTACACCGGCACCTTCAGCAAGGTCCTGTTCCCGTCGCTGCGCCTCGGGTACATGGTGGTCCCACCGGATCTCGTCGAGCCCTTCTGCGCGGCGCGCACGCTCTCCGGGCGCACGGTATCCAGCATCGCGGAGGCGGTGCTGGCCGACTTCATCGCGGAGGGGCATTTCGCTGCTCATATCCGGCGCATGCGCCAGGTCTACGCGGAGCGCCAGGAGGCGCTGCTGGCCGCCGGGCAGCACTACCTCGAGGGATGCCTGGAGCTCATGCCGGCGCAGGCGGGCATGCATGTCGTCGGCTGGTTGCCGGAGGGCGCGGACGAGCGCCGGGTGGTCGAGGCGGCGGCGCGCGCGGGGATCGTCGTCGTGCCGCTGTCGCACTACGCCATGGAGGCGGGCGGGCGGCCGGGCGTGCTGCTCGGCTTCACGACGACCCCCGCGGGAGAGATGCCGGGGGCGGTGGAGCGACTGGCCGGGGCGATCCGGGAAGCGCTGTGATCGAGGCCCTCAGCCGACGGCCTGCTCGGCCATGGCCGCCGGCACGAGGACCTCGACGTCGGAGTCCGCGAGCTGGCGTGCGAGCGAGGCCGGTGGCTCCGCGTCCGTGACGAGGAGGTCGATGTCCTTGAGTTCGCACACCTTGACGAAGCCGTCCCGCCCGAATTTCGTGTGATCGGTCACGATGATCACGCGCTCCGCCTGTTCCATTGCCGCCTGCGCGAACTCCGACTCGAAGGGATGCTGGTTCATCAGGCCCCAGCTGTTCACGGCCGCGATGGACAGGACGGCGTGGCGCGCGTGAAAGCGGCGGACGAACTCGCAGGCGTGAATGCCATATGCCGCGCCATCGTCCGCGCGCAGCTCGCCGCCCGCCATGTAGACCCGGTTGCTGTCGCGCGGCGACAGCGTGCGGGCGATGTCGGTGGAGTTCGTCACGACCTGCAGGTCCCGGTGCCCGGTCAGCGCGAGCGCCACGTGCACCGTCGTCGCGCCGCCATCGAGAATGATCGAATCGCCATCATAGATCTGCTCGGCTGCCAGGCGCGCCAGCGCCTGCTTCGTTTCCCGGTTCTCCTGCATCCGGTTCTGGAACGGCGGCTCGCCCATCCGGTCCGGCAGCATGATGCCGCCGTGCACCTTCAGCACCATGCCCTTGTCGACGAGGGGCCGGATGTTGCGCCGGATGGTCTCGTCCGACACCTTGAGGTCATGCGCGAGGTCCGTGATGCGCACCGACCCGTGAAGCCGGACGAGCTTGAGGATTTCCGCGGAACGATTGGTTACAGCCATGGTGTGGTTCCCTTGACACGCGGACGGCCGGGCCGCCGGCTGAATGTGGACTTGTGTGGCATTTTACGCCGCATCCACACAAAGAGCGAGGGCACGGCACCGCGCCTGCACGCCCCCGACGGTGCCCCCGCCCGGGAAGGCCGCCAGCGAGGGTGGGAACCCGTTGCGGCACGTTCCCGGGCCTGTCGAGCCACCGATCCGGGTGAGGAGTACCGAAATTGTCGAGCGCGCCGGTCCCCGGGGCGCGCCCCCGGGGCAGTCCGGCCGTCGCGAGCGACATCGGGCACTTGGTAATTGTGTGGTGTTTTTGTTGACATCTGTGGTTTTTGGTGTGTAACTATTCGCCCCCGTGAACGGGATGAGGTGGCTTGGACGGTTGCGTCCTGCGCGCCACCGGCAGGCCCGCGTCCGGCCACTGAATCCGAATCCAGCGAGGGCGACGTAATGGCAGATCTTCCGAACCAGGCGCGCGCGATTGTCATCGGTGGCGGCATCGTCGGATGCTCCACGGCTTACCACCTGGGCAAGCTCGGGTGGAAGGACACGGTGGTGATCGAGCGCCACAAGCTGACGTCGGGAAGCACGTTCCACGCAGCCGGGCTCGTGGGCCAGCTGCGCTCGAATGCGAACATCACGCAGCTGCTCGGGGAATCCGTCAAGCTCTACGACACCCTCGAGCACGAGACGGGCCTCGTCAGCGGCTGGAAGCGCAACGGCGGCCTGCGCCTCGCGTGCAACCAGGAGCGCTGGACGGAGGTGAAGCGCCAGGCCACGATCGCCCGGTCGTTCGGCGTCGAGATGCACCTTCTGACGCCAGCCGAAGCGGCCGAGATGTGGCCGCTGATGGACGTGTCCGACGTGGTTGGCGCCGCGTTCCTGCCGAACGACGGCCAGGCCAATCCCTCCGACATCACCCAGTCCCTGGCCAAGGGCGCGCGCATGAACGACGTGCGCATCTTCGAGGACACCGAGGTCACCGGCATCGAGACCGAGAATGGCCGTGTGAAGGCGGTCAATACCTCGCGTGGCCGGATCGAGTGCGAGGTGGTGGTCAACTGCGCGGGGCAATGGGCGCGCGAGGTCGGGCAGATGGTCGGGGTCAACGTGCCTCTCGTCTCGGTCGAGCACCAGTTCATGGTGACCAAGCCGATCGAGGGGGTTACCCGGGATCTGCCGACGCTGCGGGATCCGGACCGGCTGATCTACTTCAAGGAGGAGGTCGGCGGACTGGTGCTGGGCGGCTACGAGCAGAACCCCAATCCCTGGGCGCAGGACGGGATCCCGCGCAACTTCAATTTCACGCTGCTCGATTCGAACTGGGATCACTTCGAGCAGCTGGTCGAGCCCGCGATCGAGCGTGTACCCGCGCTGGCGAATGCCGACATCGAGACACTCGTGAACGGGCCCGAGAGCTTCACGCCGGATGGCAATTTCATCCTCGGCGAAGCGCCGGAGCTGCGGAACTTCTTCGTGGGCGCGGGCTTCAACGCCTTCGGGATCGCGGCGGGCGGCGGTGCCGGCATGGCCCTCGCCGAATGGGTCGCGAACGGCGAGCAGCCGTTCGATCTCTGGACGGCGGACATCCGGCGCTTCGGCCAGCCGCACCGCGACGTGGAATGGGTACGGGCCCGAACCCTCGAGGCGTATGCCCGCCACTACACCATCTCCTGGCCGCACGAGGAGCATGAATCCGGTCGGCCGTGCCGGCGTTCGCCGCTCTACGAGCATCTCAAGGCGGCTGGCGCCTGCTTCGGCGAGAAGCTCGGCTGGGAGCGGGCCAACTGGTTCGCCGACGCGCCGGCTGAGGCGGTGGATACGTACACGTTCGGCCGCCCCGCATGGTTCGACAACGTCGCGCGCGAGCACAGGGCAACCCGCGACGCGGTTACCGTCTTCGACCAGACCTCCTTCGCCAAGTTCGTCATGATCGGTCCGGACGCGGAAGCCGCGCTGTCCTGGATCTGCGCCAACGACATCGCGAAGCCGGTGGGCACGATCGTCTATACGCAGATGCTCAATCGCCACGGGGGGACGGAATGCGATCTCACCGTGTCCCGCATTGCCCACGACCGGTTCTACATCACCACGGGTACCGCCTCGGCCACGCACGACTTCGACTGGATCTCGCGCAACATCCCCGAGGGCATGAATGCGCACCTGGTCGACGTCACGTCCTCGCGCGCGGTCATCTCGGTCATGGGACCGCGCGCACGCGACGTCCTCGCGAAAGTGACGCGCGACGATGTGAGCAACGAGGCATTTCCCTTCGCGGCAATGCGCGAGATCGGGATCGCGGGGGCGCCCGTGCGCGCGCTCCGGGTCACCTTCGTGGGCGAGCTCGGCTGGGAGCTGCACGTGCCGACGGAGAATTCGGTCGGCGTCTACGAGGCGATCATGGAGGCCGGCAGCGAGTTTGGCATCAGCAATGCCGGGTATCGCGCGATCGAGAGCATGCGCCTCGAGAAGGGTTTTCGCGCGTGGGGTGCGGAAGTCGGGCCGGATTACACGCCGCTCGAGTCCGGCCTTGGCTGGGCGGTGAAGCTCAAGACCGACAAGGCATTCCTGGGCCGCGAGGCAATCGAGATGCAGAAGACCGAGGGCATCAAGCGGCGCATCGCCTGTTTCACCGTCGACGCCTCCGATGTCGTGCTGCTCGGCAAGGAAACGATCCTGCGCAACGGCGAGCGCGTCGGCTGGCTGACATCCGGCGGCTTCGGGCACACGGTCGGCAAGCCGATCGGGTACGGATTCGTCCGCAATGCCGATGGCGCGAACCGCGAGTTCCTGGAATCGGGTGACTACGAGCTCATCGTCGCCAATGACAAGGTGCCTTGCCAGGTTCACCTGGGGTCGCTCTATGACCCCCGCATGGAACGCGTCAAGGCATGACCTCGCCGAGCGGCCGTACAGCAGAAGCCCGGGAACCCGGACCGGTCGACCGGTAGGCAGGGGAGATGCGGCGGAGCGCACGGGCGAGGCTTCGCCTGCGCCGGACAGGCTCCCCGGAGTCGGGGAAACACGGACAATGAGTACGCGGGGTGTTTTTCCGGACACCACTGCGGGAGTCGAAAATGAATGAAATGACCAGGCGCGTTGCGAACCTGGACTTCTGGTCCGGGCCGGTGCAGCCCGAATTCCTCACGGGCGGAATCACCAACGTCAATTATCTCGTGGACGATGGCGACGAAAAGTACGTCGTTCGGGCGGGCGACGACATTCCCGTGCATCGCATCATGCGATTCAACGAGCTCAATGCCGCGCGGGCGGCAGAGCGCGTCGGGATCTCGCCGGCGGTCGTGCATCACGAGCCCGGGATTCTCGTCATGAAGTACGTCGAGGCGCGCACACTGGGCGAGGAGGATGTACGCGATCGCGACAACCTCGGGCGTATCGTGGGCCTCGTCAAGCAGTGCCACCGGGAGATGGTGAAGGAGCTCAGGGGCCCGGCGCTGGCCTTCTGGCCGTTCCACGTCGTGTACGACTACATGCATACGCTGCGCGAGGCCGACAGTCGCGTGGTTCCACGCCTGCCGGAGTTCGTGCGGTATGCCGAGCACCTCGAGCAGGCAGTGGGTCGCGGCGAGATGGTGTTCTGTCACAATGATTTGCTGGCCGCGAACTTCCTCGATACCGGCGCGCGCATGTGGCTCATCGACTGGGACTATGCCGGATTCGGCAGCCCGTTGTTCGACCTGGGTGGACTGGCATCGAACAACCAGCTCTCCGAGGAGGACGAGCAGTGGCTGCTCGAGTCCTACTTTGAAAGCGACGTGCCGGAGAAGCTGCACTATCGCTTCAAGGCAATGAAGGCGGTTTCGCTGCTGCGCGAATCGATGTGGAGCATGGTGTCCGAGATCCACTCGGACCTCGACTTTGACTACGAAAGCTACACCGACCACAACCTGGCCCGATTCGATCGGGCGTGGCAGGACTTCCTGCAGCTCGAGACCTGAGCCGCGCTGAACCCATCCGGGCCGCATTCATGCGTCGTGGGTCAGGGCGCGGAACGGCCCCCGCGTCCGGGACCTCGCGTCCGGGTGGATTGTTGGTCCCGGGACCGATGTCCCGGGGCACTTTTTGTTCCGGGTTCGGATTGTCCCGCGCAACGGAGCCGCGCGTGGTGCATCGTCGCGCACGGTGCGGAACAGAGAACGGGGGAATGGATGCCGCCAGGGCGGGCGCGCCTGGATCTGTGGACGGTCGAGCCCTGCGCACCGCTGCCACGGGGAGGCTCATTCCGTGAGCGCCCCCGGCGTGGCTGCAAGGTGTGCTGCGCTGGCCTCAGAGAACCTGGAGCACGATCGCGCGGCTGGTCGACTGCGACGATTCCCCGGGAATCGAGATGTAACTCCCGGTGTCCTCGATCATCTTGCAGCGCCCGTCCTTGCACAGTGATTCGACGTGCGCCCGGAAAGCCCCCTCGGAGTAGAGCTTATCCTTGACCGTGAGCACAATCGATCCGCCGTTGCGAACGATGCGCAGCAGCTCGTCGAGACCTTCGGGACCCGCGTGGCCAAGCGTGAACACGCCCGCACAGACGACCGCCGCGAAGCGATCGTCCGCGAACGGCAACGGCTCGCCGAGGAAACCCCGGTGGAGCTCGTCGTAGACGTTCTTGCCACGGGCCACCTCGAGCATGCCTCCGGAGGCATCGAGGGCGACGAGGTCCTTGTATCCCACGATACGCATCCATTCACCGATCAGGCCCGTTCCGGCGCCCGCATCGAGGATGGAGCCGGCGCCCGGGTCGACATGGCGGGCCAGCAGCGCGAGACAGATGCTCGGGTGGCGATAGCCGCCGGCACCCATGTCCTGATCGTACGTCTTCGCCCACTGATCGTAACCGTCGGCGAGCTCGTCGATGGATCCACTCGAATAAACCTGGTCAAGATGATTTCCGGTACTTTCGTCGGACATACTCAAACCTCACGTTCTGGTGGACATGCGAAAGCGGACGAATGCGATCGATTGCAGTCGTCGTCCGCCGAAACGAAGCCGCCGTGGGAACGTCCTGTCAGTGTATTTCTGCCTGTCTCTTCGGCTGCTGCGTCTCGTCTGCCTTCATGGTCGCGTCGTGGGTCGTTTTTCGGGAATCAAGGAATGGTGGGCCCGGACGATGCGTATGCCGGTTGTAGTGATATGCGATCGTATGGCCCCGTTGGCGTGGTTGTTCGGCCCTTCGGTTTGTTGCGGGAACTGCGACGGAATGCCGTAATGGCGTCTCCGTCGCGTATACAGTGTACAGAAATCCGGAACGGATGGAAGCCACGTGCGCACCGGGCCGCGTGCGCCATGCGTCGTCGTTACGATTCGTTATTCATGCACAGTGAAGGCACAACGAGGCGCAGTCGCGATCATCGACCGTCAAGCGCGCCACGAACGGGGACAGCGTGATGAAGACCACCTGGCTCGAGGGAATCGTGTTCGACAAGGACGGTACGTTGACCGACTACCATGCAACGTGGTCGCCGCTGAACGAGGCCGCTGCGCACTGTGCGGCCCATGGTGACACAGAAGTCGCGGCGCACCTTCTGCAGATCGGTGGCCACGACTCCGATACAGGGCGCGTGCGCGGCGGCAGCCTGCTGGCGGCGGCGGATACGCGCGAAATCGCCGAGGCATGGGTCGCCGCGGGTGCCGCGCACGATGTCGGTGCGCTCGAATGCGCAATCGACGCGATCTTCGAGGAGGGCGCCGCGCGCGCGGTGCCCGTGACCGATATCGATGCACTGTTCCAACGCCTGCGTGCGCGGGGATTGTCGCTGGGGGTAGCCACGAGCGACAGCGAGTCGGCGGCCCGCGCCACGCTGCGGCGACTGTGTGTTCGCCCGGAGGAATTGTTCGTGGCTGGCTACGACAGCGGTCACGGGCGCAAACCGTCGCCCGGCATGGTGCAGGCGTTTTGCGAGGCGCATGACATCGCGCCAGCGCGCGTGGCCGTCGTCGGGGACAACCTGCACGACATCCGCATGGGGCGGTCGGCGGGATGCGGTCTTTGCATCGGGGTGCTCACCGGAGCCGGCGCGGCCGACGAGCTCGCCGCCGAAGCGGACCACGTGATCGACAGCGTTGCCGCGCTCGAGGCGTTGCTGGAGGCGAAGGGCGTGCTGCGCGCCCCGGTGACGCGTGGGTAACGTGGCGTGCGTACTGGACCGCCGGGCGCGGGGCGCCGCGGTGTCGGGATGCGTGATTACCGACCCCGGCCTGACCGATGAGAGTGTCGTCAATCGACTGGAGGCAAACGATGGGTGAAGTCGAACAGTACACCGCGCGAATTCCACGGTTGCGGGATGTCCCCGGGGACCGGCTCTCGGTCGAGCGCCTGGGTGGACTGACCAACGTCGTGTACCGAGTCAGGACCCCGGACGGAGACTATGTCCTGCGCGTGGCGGGGGCGGGCACGGAGGAATTCATCGACCGCGAGGTCGAGGAACACAACAGCCGTGCGGCCGCAGCGTCGGGCGTTGCGCCCGAGGTGATCTACTTCGACACGTCGGATGGCCTGATGCTCCTGCCGTACATCGACGGTACGACCATGTCGCCCGAGTCGTTCCGCGCAACCAGCGGCGCACCGGAACGGGCCGCACGCGCGTTCCGGCGGCTGCACCGGAGCGGCGAGACGTTCCGGTTCCGTTTCGAGTTGTTCTCGATGATCGACGAGTATCTCGGCGTGCTCGACCGGCTGGGCGCGACACTGCCGGACGGCTATCACGACGTCGTGCGCGAGGCCGAGTCCGTGCGCGAGGTTCTGGACGCCAGGCCGGCCGAACTCGCGCCGTGTCATTGCGATCCGTTATGCGAGAATTTTCTCGATACCGGCGACGAGATGTGGATCGTCGACTGGGAATATTCCGGCATGAACGATCCGTTGTGGGATCTTGGCGATCTCTCCGTGGAGGCGGGCCTCGACGAGGACGCCGATCGCGAGATGATGGAGGCCTACTGCGATGGACCCGTGCCCGACGCCACGTATGGACGCATGGTCGTGTACAAGGCGATGTGCGATCTGCTCTGGACGCTGTGGGGGCTGATCCAGCATGCGAACGACAATCCGGCCGAGGATTTCTGGGCCTACTCGATCGGGCGCTTCGAGCGCTGCAAGGCGCTGATGGGAACCGAAGGCTTTGCGCGCAATCTGAGCGCCGTGCGTAACGGCTGATGCCCGGGCGCCCGTGGGTTACGCCTGGCGATCGGCCTGTGCGGGCAC
>Ga0209918_1000080_pt1 | contig 73126 bp, 54 predicted proteins | sample SalPonD_shore_MG_FD_185712 | JGI IMG/M metagenome (GOLD analysis project Ga0209918, IMG submission 185712) | Salt pond soil microbial communities from South San Francisco under conditions of wetland restoration - Salt Pond MetaG... | ecosystem: Environmental > Aquatic > Marine > Intertidal zone...
AGGCAGGGGTGTATCGTTTGCCGTGTTTGTTTGCCATGATTTGTTCTCCTTTCACGGAGAAACTATCACCCAGATCCCTTTGTTGCAATTAGTACTTCCGGTGGTACAGGTTTTAGGGCCCACTACACACCCTACATTCCACTTTGTTTTATGCAGGGTTGTAAATCCGGCTTTTGACGGACTATTCGACTTAATTTCCATCCCGCCAACGCGGGATTCTTTAAACCTGCTGAACTGATACAATGAATCATTGCGTACACTATTATCATTCGTCTATTAAGTATAATCTTTTGCTATTTTTTATCCGTGATAATCTCGTTTCATCTTCGTTTATCAGTGTTCAATGTTTTTTTCTTTTCAGGTTTACCCTACATTCCGTTTCACTCCATGTAGGGCTACTTGACTTGATGTCCATCCCGCTAGCGCGGGATTCGATTACCCTTAACTCTCTGTATTTTAGAAACGGACAGTCACTCGAATAGCCCAGCAGGGACCGGGTTTAAAACCAAGATGTCGTCCGGCAGTCGCCGGATGGAATCTCCGGTGGAATTGCAAATATAACTGTAAATAAAAATTTTATCCGCGTTATTCTTGTTTTATCCGCGTTAATTAGTGTTCAAGGTTCTCGCTTTTCAGTGTTTTTCAGTGTTAAATTTTAATTCTTGAATAACAGCTGATTAAAACTTACTATACGAATAGTCTTAATATTCTTTAGCGACTCAGTAAATAAATATTCTCGTCGCTATTCTTTCAAGGAAGTGGAAAAAGTATTGTATAGTAAATTTATAAATGTATTATTTGCAATTCTGTTACTTGTCTCGTGCGTAAAGCATAATACGACCTCTCAATCTGACGCAGTTGCTGCATCGCAGAAAAATGTTGAAACTGCTCCTGTTCCGGTATCCGCGTCAATCGTGCGCGTGGACACCTTGACACAGTATATCTCCACTAGCGGGACAATTCAACCACTCCATACAATAAAAATCCTTTCACAAATCCCGGGTGAGATTTCCGGAGTATTTGTAAGCAATGGAATGAAAGTTGAATCCGGGACAGTACTTCTCCAATTAGACAATTCAGAGTGCAGAGACGAACTGATCCGGGCACGCAGCGAATATTTCGAGGCGCTTAATGCCGCTCTCCAGGAACTACGGATTAATCATACCTCACATCTCGACACAATAAACGCGTATTTTCACGCAGCCCTCAATCAAAAATCCGTGCCGCAATTGCCCGGTTTAATCGCAGAAAAATCGCCCCAACCCGTTGTACTAACGACTCAGGAATATATGATTTTGACGCGCCATCAGGTGCCTGCTAAAGATGCTGCTGTCCATCGGGCTGAAAGAAATTTACGCCATTGCACTATCCGGGCCCCATTTTCTGGAGTTATTTCCGGGCTATCTGTTGCCTCCGGTGCCGTTATTAATTCCAATACAGAGACAATGACACTCACCACATTGGATTCCGTCCAAATCGCTATTAATATCCTGGAAGATGAACTCGGTTTGCTGAAGGCGGGAACGCCATTTCGTATTATTTCTTCTGATGGACGCTTCGTATTCTCTGGAACAATCGAAGGATTGAGCCCTCAGGTAGATAGAGACACGCATACCGGAAAAGCATTTGCGTTTTTGCCAAATCCACGTGAATTGTGGAAAGCCGGGCAATATGTGCAGGTAGAAGTACAGCAGGCAATCTATCCGAACCAGCTAATAATTCCCAGGGAAGCCGTTCTCACCCGGAATGACCGGAATTTGGTGTTCGTGGTAAAACACAAGACAGCAAAGTGGCACTATGTTACACTCGGCCCGAGCAACAGCCGGTTTGTGTCAATTAAAAAAGGTGTATTGCCGGGAGATACTGTCGTTGTCTCGGGACACTATTCTCTGGCGCATGATTCACCGGTTGATGTACAGATGATGACAAGAAATAAGACGCACAGACAACAAAAAAATAGTCAAGGCCTTTATGGGGTGAACAACAATTCAGGTTAGTGCAATTGAAATGAAGCTTCCCACAGTCTGCTGCGAGACATACTTGCGAATGTGGATGAAACTTCATCCCGGGCAATATATGATTTTACTTAGTATTTGTATTCAACCTGGGATGATTTCCTGAATTACAAACCGACCCTGTTAGTCATTCTGTGTTGTGAATATTGCCAATGGTTGGTCATCAGCTGTCTGTAGTTACCAAACGTTTTTGAATCGCCAGCCGGTTGTATACTATAACGAAGTACTAAACTGCTATTTTCAGCACTATGAAAACCCTGATTCAAATCGCCGTGCGTCGCCCAGTCGCTGTATTCATGCTGACGCTGGCGCTTGTGATTTTCGGCTGGCGCTCGCTTCAACGATTGGAAACAGCATTACTCCCGGATATTGAGTATCCGGAATATTCGATTGTCACCCGATTTCCCGGCGGCTCGCCGGAAGAAATCGAACAATATATCACCCGCCCAATAGAAGAAGTCCTCTCCTCTCTCCCCGGAATCCAGGATATTGTTTCTTCCTCCAGAGAAGGTGTTTCATACGTGGAAGCACAATTTCACTGGAACATCGATTTTCAATTCACCTTGTTGCGCATCCGGGAAAAAACCGATGCAATTCTAAACCGGTTCCCCGCAGGCACCGAACGTCCGTTTATCCTGGATTTCAATCCCAATTCCGCCCCAGTGATGGAATTGGCGGTTCACAGCAGTCAGATGGAATTATCCGGATTGTCAGAATTTACCAGAGATGTTCTCCAACCCCGATTCGCTCAAACGGAAGGCATTGCCAGCGCATTGGCACTCGGCACGGCCGATCCGGTGGTACAAATTTGTTTAAAGCCTAAAAAGATCGCTCAGTACAACCTTGATCCAGCCCAAATTATCAATGCTATCAGACAGAATCTGCCGGGGAATTCGCTGTCATCGCGGGTACTGGTTGGCTATGCCGAGTATCCTCTCACCGTTAATATTCAGGTAAAACACCTTAAGGATTTTCTCAACATGCCGCTCGCCGGTGCAAACCGGTCGCTTCATCTGGGAGATATCGCTTCGATAGTCCGCCAACCGTTACCGCAACGCACCCGAACGTATTTGGACACCACCCGGGTAATCGGGCTCAATCTGTACAAAGAAGCCGGTGCGAATACAGTCCGGGCGACCCAAAATGCACAGGCATTGATTCAAACGCTCCGAAATCAATATTCAGGCATCCGGTTTACACTGCTGAAAGACCAGGGAAAATTCGTCCGCCAATCGATTCACAGCTTGCAGCAAGCTATTGCCATCGGGGCGCTGCTGGCGTTTCTGGTATTGCTATTATTTCTGAAGCAATTCCGGTTATCGGTCATCCTTGTCTTAGCTATTCCTGTGAGTCTTCTCGTCACATTTATCGCACTACATTTGCAGCACATCTCACTCAATATTATGAGCCTTGGCGGATTAGCCTTGGGAATAGGACTCATCGTAGACAACGGAATCGTGGTGACCGAATCGGTTGCCCGGGAAACTGAAAACCCGGCAGAACCGCAACCGGCGCTCACGGGTACCTCGAAAGTAGCGCGTGCAATTACCGGCGCAACCATTACAACCATTGCGATATTTTTCCCTATCATTTATGTGCGGGGGTATGCGTCGGTGCTTTTTCAAAACCAGGCATTAACGTTGACTTATACTTTGTTAATTTCGCTGTTTACCTCTTTAACATTATTGCCCACGGCGATTCACAGTATGATTCGTTCCCGGAGGGATACGTCCGTTCAACCGGAAACCGAACCCAAGTTTGGGCGAGAATCTCGGTTACGCTCCCGAATCACCAGAATATGGTGGGCGGGTTTTCATAAGGTGTTTACCCTTGGATATCGCGCTGTTCGTTGGTGTCCATGGAGGCTTGGCAAACTATTTTCGCCGGTGAACCTGGGCTTTGACCGGATATACAATTGGATAGAATCAATATATCACCGGATATTACTCCGTGCTCTCAATCATAAACCTGTCGCCGGAATACTCGCTTTCATACTGATGCTTGGAGCGTTCTGGGCGTATTCCGGACTCACCCGGGAATATTGGCCCAGAACTCCCAGCCGCATCGTGCAAGTGGATGTAAAAGTCCCCACCACCGTACCATACCGTGATTTGCTGAATAATGTTCAAGCCAGCATCCGATCTCTTCAACGTTTACCCGGAACCCGACACGTTTACTCTACGATTTCCGATCCCAGGGAAATGACATCAACAGGCGCCTACACAACAGAGGAAAATGCCGGATACTATGATCTGACTTTTACATTATTTCATGAGCAACCCATCACAACCATAGATCGCATCCAGCAACAAATTCTTACCAAACTTCCACTAAATACAACACATATCGCCGTGACTATCACCCGACCGTTCCGGGAGGAATTTGCATCGCTGGGACATAAAAATTTCATCGTATATGTCTCCGGGAATTCTTCGACGCAACTGCAAGCGCAGGCAGAAAACGTTCAAACATATCTCCGAAAGAATCCGGATTGTCAAAATATTTCCCTTGAACTCGGAAACAATATGCCTACGATGATTCTCCGTCCGCAATTGGCGAGGCTACGCCAGTACGGGATGCAAACCGTCGTCCTGGCTGATGTGCTGTCACAACAATCGAAAGGCAACCAAGTCGGGAACTGGCGAAACGGTAGTCAAAAAATACCAGTGTACCTCCTGTGGGAATCGCCGGAACCCAAATCGCTGGCGCATTTACTCTCGGTTTCCAATCATACTAGGAGCACCGGAAATATTCCGCTTTCTCATCTGGTAACATTCAACGCTCGGAAGACAACGAGCGATATCATCCGGGTGAACCGGAAACGAGTGCTCGCAGTGGAAGCGGACGTGGCGCCCCATCGCCTGCCAACCGTTGTGAAGCGGTTTCGGGATTGGGTGAAACATCGGGAGACCTCTGGAGTCAGAATACAGGTAGCCGGTGAAAGCCGTCGTATTGCCGGCTCATTCCGCGAACTCGGCACTGCTTTTATCCTGGCTGTCCTGTTGGTTTATCTCATTCTGGCGGCGCAGTTCGAATCAGTGATCCATCCGTTTAATATCATCCTGACCGTTCCTATGGGATTGGTCGGGGCGATGTTCGGCTTGGTAATTTTCCAACAAACCCTGAACGTAGTTGCACTCATCGGGATCGTTATGCTCATCGGAATAGGCGTCAACGATGCTATTATCAAAGTGGATTATATCAATTATCTCAGGAATCAGGAAAACCTGCCGCTGCGGGAAGCCATTCTCAAAACCAGTGCGGAGAAATTCCGTCCGGTGATTATGACTTCCCTCACGACAATCGTTGCTATGCTACCGTTACTGTTTGGACTGGGCAACAATGCTATGAATAAACCGCTGGCTGCCACTATTATCGGCGGATTAACGTTCACCACAATGCTCACTCTGATTTATACTCCGGTATTGTACGAGTTGTTTGAGAAAATCAGAATACGGGTAAGATCATTTTTCACCACAGAGAACGCAGAGAAATACCAATAATATTAAAAGAAATTATAACTATTAAGTTAACTCAGGAACTTTCGGATTCAGTCATCCAAGTTTCAGGCGATGAAGACTCTATTCAGTACCTGAGATTGGATGGTGCTCAGCCGATAAACTCCCTCTTGCCTTCTCCCCCTTACGATGTCTAGACCGGGGAGAAAGTCCTCCGACTCGTCGGGGGACAAGTGGGGGTTATTGGACCGTGCGCTCGGTCATAACCTGACTTAACTGAATAGCCATAAAAGAAATAGAAAGAATAACATAGAGAAATTCTCATTGCTATCTCCAACATATTTTTTCATACAACGCAATCTCTATAGTTCCCCGGGACAATTCTGCATTCTCTGCAGTTCATGGAGATTTTAAGGATCCGGAAGTACAAACCCAGAGCCTGTAACCTGAAACCGGGAATTTTACATGTTTAAACGCTTTCTCCATTGGATTTTAGTTCACCCGATCTCGGTAGTCATCGGGATTGTCCTGCTAGGTATTGTCGGCTTTCTTTCTCTGGTAAATATCCCTCTGGAAATACGTCCACAACAAACACTTCCTAAAATTCAAATACAGGCAGTCTGGGGCAGTCAACCGCCGGAAGTAATACAGCGGATGGTCACCATACCACTGGAAGATGTCGCAACACAGGTACGAAACGTGCGCAATGTAAAATCAACCTCCGGAGTCGGATATTCCCGGATTACGCTGGAATTTCCACCAAAGGAAGAGTTGAAATACGCCTACATCGCACTCCAAGAGCAAATCGCAGCCTTGCGTGGGGAATTGCCCAAACAGGTGATGATTTCGGTTGAGCCCGTTCCTGAAGATGACGAAAACAACTCTCAGCAGCGTCAGCCTTTTGCAAACCTGGAACTCAACGGTCCGATGACACTTAATCAACTCCGGCGCATTGCCGACCGCCAACTCCTGCCTGCACTACAGGGATTGAATGGTGTGGGTCATATAGACGTTTTCGGCGGTTCGGCTCTGCAATTACGAGTGGATCTTAATACATCACTTATCAGAAAGTTACAGCTAAATCCCGCTACAATTGCCGCCACAATCAGAATTTTTTTGCAACGGAAAGGGTTGGGAGAAATCCGTTATCACCAGCGGGATTTCACCCTGATTTACTCGAACTTGCAGCAACGACCACAAGATCTGTCAAAGATACCAGTAGCAGGTCGCAACAAATGGACGCTGGGAGACATTGCAACAATCTCCATAGAATATGAGCGTCCTGTGACATTATTCAGGCATAACTATAATCCATTGATTTCCCTGGCGGTGTATAAAGCTGCCGGTTACAACGCTCTCACATTTTCCAGAGATCTACATACGCGTGCCAGGGAGCTGATACACAATTTACCACAAAATCTGCAATTTCATATTACCACCGACAGCGCTGATAATTTACGCGGCGAGCTCAACAGCTTGCTGTTAAGGGGATCGGTAATATTGGTGATCGTGTTACTGATTTTGTTTGGACTGTTCCGGCGGTTTAGCATTTCATTGAATATCCTTTCAGTGATACTCTTGTCGCTGTTGGGAGCCAGCATTCTGCTCTATTTCACCGGGTACACCATCAATGTTGTGACGCTGGCAGGCATTGCACTGGTCTTTGGCATGTTGGTGGACAACGCGGTCGTGGTGTTGGAAAACATTCACCGGCATGAACAGGTTGGAGAATCGGTATTCACCAGTGGATTACACGGCACACTGGAAATGGTCCGCCCGCTCATCGGCGGGACGCTTACCACCGTGTTCGTTTTTTTCGCACTGTTATTGCTCAGGAACCGACTGGGAGAATATTATCACCCGCTGGCGGTATCACTGGGATCTGCTTTGCTTATATCTTTGCTTTTAGCGGTGACGTTGATTCCCGCGCTTTATATCCGGTTCCGACTTCTGGGAGCACACCGGAAAACAAAAAATCGACAGCATCTCTTTTCCACCGTACAACAAAAATATCGGAACATAGTTAGTTGGAATGTCCGGCATCGTGGATTGATTTATCTGGTAATCGCGGGACTCAGTCTCTATTCCGTCTGGCTCTTCCTGAATCATGTGGAGCGTGGCGGATTCTATCATTGGGGTGCAGAGGATGAAATTCGGGTGGCTGTGAGTGCTCCCAGGGGTGTAACGCTGGAAACTCTGGACAACATTACCCGGGGATTTGAGCAACAAATCCGGGGGGCTGGTATTCCCTGCGACGTACGAACCACGGTAAATTCCACTTCGGCTTACGCTGCGATCCGGGTTACTTTTCCCGATTCAGTAAAATGGTCCTCTAATCCGTATCTCCTGAAAGCGCAACTGACGACTCAGGCGGTAAATTACGCCGGAGTGGGCATTTACATCAGCGGTTTCGGGTTACCCTATTACAACGGCGGTTACCGCATCACGCCGTTTTACAATACCCGGTTACAGGTCTCTGGTCCGCAGTATGACCGCCTTTGGGAAGTCTGCCAGTCGATCCTGGATATCGCCCGAAAGTCTCCCAGGGTCGTCAACGGAATAATTGTCCCTTCTACCCGCAGTTTGTACGAAGCGGATATGAAGCAGATATCGTTAAGCGCATCACTTTCCAATCTCTGGGATAAAGGCTGGACGTTTCAATCGTTGCAGAAGCAGTTACGACTCTGGGTGAGCCGGACGATGCAATTTGAGGAAGTGCCATTGGGACAAGAACGATTTCCTGTTCGCATCACGGCGGGCAAATCACCTCCACAATTTACGACCTTACAAAATGCAATTCTCTCGACGCCCGGAGGCAGAAAATTTCGGGTGAAAAATTTGTTGCGGGTACAACAACATCCGATGCCACTGTGGATTGACAAAAAAAATCAACAGTACGAATTCACGATTGCCTGGGAATACCGGGGACCCGAACAACTGCGATACCGGCACGAACAGAGCATCGTCAAACATCTGGAGCTGCCTCCGGGCTATCATTTGGAGCAGCAGGCATGGTCGTTTTTGACAAAGAAAGAAGAAGCCGATTTATTCCGGCTCATCGGCATTGTATTGCTGGGGACATATATGATTTTGGCAGGTCTGTACGAATCGTTCCGGCGACCGTTCGTCATATTTTTGAGCGTTCCCTTTGCTCTGATTGGCGTACTGCTGAGTTATGCCATTTTTGGCAGAGCATTTAACATTAACGGGTATATCGGCGTAATTTTACTCTCCGGCATTGTGGTAAATAACGCAATCATTCTGGTGGATCGCATTGATCAATTGCGAAAAGAAAACTATCCGTTACTTCAGGCTGTGACGGAAGCCACTGTTCAACGTATCCGCCCGATATTAATTACTACTCTTACAACCATCGGCGGACTGATTCCATTATTCTTTCTGCACTCGGGATCCTCTACGCTGTCCGGTATTTTGCAGGAACTGAGTTTTATCACCGTCGGCGGCTTGGTGAGTTCCACTGTTCTGACGATCACTATCATTCCTTTGGTCTATGTGAGTATTGAAAAACTGGCTTTTCACTGGGCGAAGTATATGACATTTACAGGGAGCGATCATCAATGAAACATCGGTCACGAACTTTTGGGCTATCTATTGCCCTGTTGATAATCTGTGGATTTACTCCGTGGACCTCCCGCTTTGCAATAGGACAGGATACTTTACGTTGGTCTCAGGTCGCAGATCGGGTTTTGAGTCAGACGCCGGCTGTGAGAAAAGCCCGTGCGGAATTACAATTTGCAAAAACACTGGAACATTTACAGTTCGGTGCGTATTTGCCCGCTCTGTCTCTGGGATTTTCGTCATCGAGGAATGAGCAGGGGCCGAGACAGGTGTATCTGGGAGCGGAGCCGTTTGAACAGTCCGGACAGAGCTACTTTTATCACAGCACAGGGTTGAATCTCTCCTATGTTCTGTTTGATTGGGGAAATCGTCACCGAAAGTCCCGAGCTTTTGAGGAACAATCACACAGCAAACAGTGGGCGCTGGTTCAAGCGCAACGGGAGGCATTACAAGAGGCTTTTTCCACTTATTGTGATCTGCTAGCCGCGCAAGAGGCCTTGCAACTCATAGAGGAAGAGCAAACGATGTTAGAGCGGCAACATACGCTGGTAAGCCGGCTGGCTAACCGAGGATTGCAGCCCTCGGTTGATCTCAAGCGGGTAGAAGTGGAACAACGGAACCTGCAGGCGGAAATTTACCGACAACGCGGGGAGATGAAAAACAACAGGCAGACACTCTCTTCCTCAATGGATATCAATGTTTCCGGGACAGCGCACTTTGCTCCGGTAAAGGTTCCCAAAGATTCAATGCTGTACGGAGACAAAAGTATCACAGCGATTGCGGAGAATGCTCCCGGCATCCGGAAACAGAAAATGATAGTGCACTCTGCACAAACAGAAGCCCGAATTATCCACTGGGAGCAATTTCCTCAATTAAGTCTGGCTGCTTCGTATCAACGAGGGAATGAGCGCTTCCCTGAAGTGTATGGAAGTCTCCCTCAGAACTGGAATACCGTCCTCAGCATGCAACTTTCCTTTTCGTTGTTTAATCGCAATACCGAGCGAATACAGCAGGAAAAACAATCTCTGCAGGTGAGCACCGCTTCCTGGGATCTTAAAAACCAGCGGCGTCAACTTCGGCTGCAATTTCAAAAGTTACTTGATGATTATAACGTTCAGGTGCACCAGTATCACCTGCAACAACAAAATGTCCACGACTATGAGGTGATTTATAAATACGAGCAAGAAGCCTATCAAGCCGGTTCCAACGAATATCGTGACTATTTGTCGGCGTTGCGAGCGTATGTAACCGCCCGGCAGAACGCTATCAAAATTAAATATCAGATGACAAAAACCCATTTCCGGATAGAACTATTTACCGGGCGCTGGGATCATTTTGCAGAGGAATAATCTGTAATAATGAAATACTCAGGAGCAATAATGAATAAGTCCAATTGATATAATGCACAGAATCCAAATAAAATCAAAAAAATCCTTATACTCAAGAGATGCAGAACAACCTCCGGTACCATTATTCGATGTTGATTCCCTGAATTGTTATCTCGCTGCGGGATTAATGTGGAAGTTCCCTGAGGAATTTTGTTGTCTCTCTATGATTTCATTTGAGCAGTATAAAATGGATTCACTCCAGAAGAATGGTGATCAGTTGAAACTGCCGGGATTGTGCCGAAGACATTCGAGCCTTGTAAACGCAACTAACAGAAATAATGGCACGGTGCATTCTGAAATCATCTGGCGAAATAAACGGGTAGGTCGGATGTTCTGGAAGGCTAAAGCAGCCAGATCAATAGTGCAGGAAGCAGTTAAATGGTGTCGTTTATGGTATATGCGATATTGGATATTCCATTTCAGTAAACAATTAGACTCAAATCCAGTGTTGATACTTGGAGATGCGTCCATCTTTCTTGAAGCGCTTGAAACCCTGGATCGGATATCAGTTACATCTATGCCCGTCCTGCTCGTCGGTGAAACCGGTACCGGCAAAGAGCTGTTCGCCAGAGCACTTCATATGCTGAGCGGACGTCGTAAATCGTCGTTTGTAACATACAATTGCGGGCAATTAACCGACGATAATATGGCGCTGAGTACCCTTTTCGGACATCGCAAAGGGAGTTATACAGGCGCACTGTATTCCAGGGAGGGACTTTTTCGTGCCGCGGACGGGGGAACGCTATTGCTCGATGAACTAGAAGCGCTTACACCAAGGGTGCAGAGTATGTTATTAAGAGCACTTGAACTCGGCGAGATTTATCCAGTGGGTATAGATATACCAGACAAAGTAGACGTCCGGGTAATAGCTGCAACAAATCAGAAACCTCAACAACTTATTGCCACTGATGAATTACGAAAAGATCTCTTCTTCAGGTTACGGGGAAGCCAAATTACCATGCCACCATTACGGGATCGCGGCCCAGAAGAAGTGAAATTATTGGCCCGGGCGTTTTTAAAATTGAATGGAGATGATTCGAGGAAATTTTCAAATCTAAAATTGGAAACCAAGCAAATACTCCAAGAATACTCTTGGCCAGGAAACATCCGGGAGTTACATCAGTTTGTACAGAATATCGTAACATTTGAAAAGTCCACTTCATCAATTTCGGTGGAAGATATCCATCCATTGCTGTTGCCTGATGAAGACAGCGATAATGGCGGGTTTAGACAAAAAATAGATGATGTCCCTAACAGACTTTACCGTAAGATGGTAGAGGATGGTAAAAGTTTTTGGGATGTAGTGAAAAAACCGTTTTTGGCGCGTGATTTAAATCGGGAGCAGGTGCAGCACATAATAGCCCGTGGTTTGGAGAAAACGGGATCGTATAAAAAATTGTTAGAGCTGTTTGGAATGCAAAAACACCAGTATCAAAAATTCATGGATTTTCTGAGGACACACCGTTTGAAGACGCAGAAATAGAAGCATAGTTCTATTTTATGGAAGAATAGCTCCATTTTTATGTTATAAAAAGATTAAGAAACCTATAAGACTTCTGAATGGATCTCATAATTATTGTTACGGTTTAAACTACTTTTTTGGCTTGATAACGGTGTCTTAGCACAAATTAGATATAAGTTACTGTAAATTACCCCTGTAAAAATAAGTTATTTAAGTATAGAGGGTGATTTGGTATAATATTTGTTTTGATTTTTTGTAAATATAATTTTAATAGAAAGGAATCTTAAATGAAGAAAATTCGTGAAATATCTTCAAAAGTCAGTAGCATAGTGCTTGTGATTTTCGCATTAACTACGGTAGGAATTACTTTTTATCCGTCTAGGGTTCAGGCGAAATATAGCACCGATGTAGTGTTCGAACTCATAGACTTATTTATTGACTTTTATGGGGACTTAACAAGCCATGACTTTAATGACCCTGTCTGGGTACTAGAACATCCAGATTGTACAACAAGCATAACGTGTCCTGATGGGCATATAGCAGAAGCACATGGTAATAGACAAGTATGTAGATATGTAAAACTCGGAGGGTATGCTTGTACTCCCGAACCTTGTAACGCTTCTCAACCACAGTGTTAATTCGAAAATTAATAAAAATTTAGAGAAATCGTGCGTTGTTTACAGCTTTCGTTATCAACCCTGAGCAAATTATATAGGAAACTTGAAAGATGATAATGCCTTCTCATTTTTTAAGACCAAGAGGTAAAGCTTTATTCCAACTAAAGTTTGACAACTGAATTCGGTGTGAAACTCTTCATAGCATGATCCATTATTTTGTAAACAACACTCCAATTTATAATATCATTAGAAAGTAGTAATCGTTATCAATGAGATTTAGATTATTTTAAAGTAACAGCCGTAAATTTCATAAAACTCTAATAAATATGATATATAATGGGACTATAATAAAATGATTAAGAATAAGACGCTAATTCAATTTATTTTTTTTATACTTGTTTTATCCGGTATAATAACAAAGTGTCATAGGAACGAATCTACCGGCAACGACAATGCATTGACGATACTAAAAGAAAAAAAGATCAAGCTTCGTATTGACAATCCGACAGAAACAAAGCCGAGTTCAAATTTCACCGATTATTTTTCTTTGATTACCCAATTCAAAATTCAACCAGATTCTACTAATCCACAAATTTCAGGACTGTCTAAAGTTCTTTATGACAAGCAGGCAGGGTTGATATTTATTCTTGATAGGTACCTGCCTGGTATCTTTGTTTTTAAAGATTCTGGACACTTCCAAAACGGAATAGGCCAAATCGGAAATGGGCCCGCTGAATATATAACCCCGGAAGACATTTGTTTACTTCCCAATCATCGGATTGCTATAGCTGCGGGCACATTAGATAAGATTATAATATTTCATTATAATGGGGTGTTTGAGAAAACTTATCCTTTGTTTATACATACTGGCAAAGGGAAAAACCCTATTTCACCCGAATTATTATGTTACATTCGAGGGAATTTTTTCATTGGCACACACCCAAATGTGGGTGGACAATATTTTATACAAAAGTTCTCATCAAGAGGGAATTATTTAACTGGTTTTCATCCTCTTACTTTTCGTTTAAGATGGGCACCGGAAGTAACAAAATTCCCTAAAGTCGACGGCGTCACGAAAAATTTGCTCTATTTTGCTGATCGTATACAACCTAAAATTTACATCTATGAAATCGATGGTACGCTTTCAAATGAATATTGGATGAAACCTCTGCATACTGCACATATACAATTAGTTCATGAACTAGACAAGCGGCTTAAACATCGATCATCATCGCGGGGGATACGTATACAGGATATTTTTTCAAAGTTAATGTATAAGACAGATCATTTCGAGTTTGTTCAGGTACATTCACAATATATTTATGTGGAAATGGTATATCGTTATCTCCTTTTCAATCGTAAGGGAAAATGTCTGTTTGATCTGGATTTGGAGCCATATAAAACGGGGCCTCAATCAGTTAAATATCCCAATACTTCTAAATTTCGTTTTATTACGGGAGGCGAGACTGCAGGTGGATGGAGTAATGGGCTTATTCGTTGCGGATTTCTGCCACATAAACCCAGTGAACCTCCATCAGGAATTATTCAAGTATCAATATATAAATACAGACCTTCTGATGACTCAGCGAGCTAAATGGAAAGTTCCTGATTGGTTATATAAGGTTACCATATTTCTACTCACTTGTTCTCTTTTATGGAGTGTTCTCTCCGTTCCGAAAAATAAACTGGAAGAGAACACCACCTCTGAACTGGAAGAGATTTGGGAACTCATACAACATCAGACGAACTCCGACAGCATCTCACCCCGATTTACTATGGTTGTATTAATTCGATCTTCAGATTGCTCCAGTTGTCTAAACATGTTATATCAAGTCATTAAATTATATAATAAATATCCCCGGCATCACCTTAATATTATTGGAATATTCATACCAATCGGTAATAGTACCTTGTCCGAGGAACAATTTAAAGACTATTTCAATATAAATTTCCCGATTTTACAATTCCCACCCGGTAGTTTTAACCTTCCTACTCCCACAATATTATTGTATGATCAACATGGCGATATTCGTTATGTCCAACCGCCTGCAACCACGCGGGCTGAACGAACATTATTTTTACAAACTGTTGAGTTGATCGTGTAAGTGCCAGTGATGGAAAAGGCCCGGAAATCCCAGGTTCCTGTAAAGTCACAGCCTATTGTGGAACAAGTACTGGCAATTATGGCTCGGTAAGTTGTATCGGTGAAGAGTCCTGTACTGCTGGTGTTGGATGGGTGAAGTGTGACGGGGTCAAAGCAAAGTGTGCGATACTTGACACCTAATGAATTCGGTAAAATATACGTGAAGTAATAAATGTCTGGCTGTGATGTTTACCTGGCGAAAGTTTTTTTGACAACTACTTAATCCCAGTGAGCTCTTCAGATTTCACAGACTCACGCAGCTGTTGGCATTAAATTGTTTTTGTATATAAAGTTGTATTTGGGGGGTAATTATGCATGTAATAAAATATGTTTCACTACTTTTTATCTGTTGGGTAATTCTTCTTGATTGCACAAATAATTCTTCGCCTGAATACACAACACTGAAAAATATTTATACGCCTAAAAGTAACAAAAGGGTCACTCCTGATACAGTATATTCCATTTTACCAGATTCTTCATTCTTATCTAATGTGTATTGGATAACTCATGGCAAAACACATTTTTATCTATCCGACTATACGAATAATCGAATAGTGCGTATCGACACAGGATATAGTGTTAGTAAAAGCTACGGGCAAAGAGGACGCGGGCAGGGAGAGTTTGTTGGTCCTGGGGTCACTCAAGTTTCAGGTGATACACTCTTTGTCATGGACGAAGGTAACAGACGCATTGATTTATTCACAACCGATGGTGACTGGATTAAATCCATTAGAAGTCCGGCTGTAGTGACTACCCGGTTTGCTGTAAGGGGTAAAAGAATTTTTCTTTCAACTCCACTTTTAGCATCCCCTATTACCGAAATAAATTTCTCGGGAAAGATTATTCGCCAATTCGGCGAATGAATTTCTACACGAACAGAATGGGAAAAAAGGAGTCGAAATGAACGACATTTGATTTTCTGGAAGAACCGATATCTCATCAGCGTTTTTGTAACTTATCCGATTATAAGGCTCCAGGATTTGAAAACAAACCGCCGATATGAGATAAACCTGGGATCATTAGAACTTCTGAGAAAACGTCTGCAAGAAATAAAGAAAGGATATGAATCAATTGAGCCTAAATCAAACCAAGTGATAACTTATATTTTATTCGATGATATTTTCCTCTCTGATGACACGCTTTTTATCACTTACGAACGCGCTGGTGTTGAGAAAGCAATTCTTCAAATAGATCTTCACGATTTAAATAATATAATTGTTTCAAATATTGATTTTTATACTGCCGATTATTCCGATTTATCATATTTTGAAAGCGTAAATATCATTGGCCAAACATTATTTTTATATGACAAATTTCTATATAAATAGAAAATATAGGTAGTGTCAAGAGAAGTTCGCAATTTCAGGTCAATGAAATTTATCAAAGAAAAAGTTAATGTTCACCCCTAAGCATCAATATATCATTGTAGCAATAATAGTAATGACGACTTTCGCGGGTTGCCAAAAATCCATTGAGTTTTGGGATCTTAAAGAAAATTTTCAACTCATACACACTTATAAGATTGCCGATTCCCTTTTTTCTGATTCCCCCATTTCAGTGACTTTAGACAATAAATTCAACCTTTATTATTCAGACTTGTATAAGAGGGAAATTGTGGAAACTGATAGTAATTTCACTCATTTTACAATTGTCAGCAATCGTGGACTGGGCCCTTATGAATATTCAACCCCCTCGCACCTCTTTGTTCAAAAAAATTATCTGTACTACTCCGATAGTAATAACGGATTAATTAAAAGGATACCTCTGGATTGGAACGTCCCACATAGAGCCATTCAAATACCCGGTATGACCGGATCACGAATTTTTGCGGTTTTAGATAATTTATTACTCGCATCATCTGAAGGACCAAATTATTTCCTAAAAGCATTCAATCTCCACCAAAAAAGCGGGGCAATTTTAAATGCGTTTAAAAAATTCCCGCTTAAAAAAGGTGAAAAATATGGCAACAAATTCAATATAAATGGTGGTGATATCCTAGCCGATCCTGTTGATCGATTATTTTATTTCGCCCCAACAAACCCCAGCCATATAATAGTCATTGATAAAAATCTCAAAATCCAGAATAATATTGACCTTCATGGAATCAAAGAAATTTTAAATTCAAAAAACGGTAATAATAAATCAAAATTATCAAATCTGCTTGTTACCCGTAAATTATGTCTGTTTCACGCCAGAGAAAACGTTCTCCTTTTGCACGTATTCGAGGCGGGCAGTGGTAAGCAATATTATTTTCTCATAAACACAGATGGTCACATTATCAAAACTTTTGTATCAAAAAAAAGATCACTTCTCTGTTCCCGGGAAAAAATAGTTTATTTTTGGAATTACAATAAATCCGAGGCAAACAAAGAATATGCCTATTTCGAAAAATATCGGTTTCACTTGTAGTTCCCGGTAAATGGCGTCAGCTGCATTCCAAAAGTGATAAAATTATTATAGTGAGGTTCATTTACGCGGGAAAGTTAGAGCTAGTGCAAACAACAAAACCTCTTTGCGAAAGTTAACTCCTGCAGGTATTATTTCCCTAATGTACATTCGATGTAATAAAAAGTGACAAACAAGAGTAAACGAACCGAGCAATTATGCATATTTGGAATTTGTGCCAAGATTCGAAAAGATCCATACACTTCCCAGTGAAAAATATAGGCATCTCGCTCTTATTAAGCGGTGTGATTCTAGTATTATCGCACTGTCAAAACAAACCAGTGCCAATCCAACAGAAATTTCAGACTTCCGCGACCAGTTACTCCGAACGTATACAATTCAACTTGTCATATTCTGTCAAAGCCGATTCAATTTTCTCGCACTTCCTCACGCCCATCAAAGAAATTACCCTGGATTGCAGTGATCCCAAAAGCCAGTTCGGCTCGTACGATAAAATTCTTTATGATCCCCAAAACAAAATAGTCTGCATCCTCGACGATTATTATCATCCGGGAGTCTACGTTTTTGACGTTCACGGCAAATTTATGGGAAAACTGGGCAGAGAAGGTCACGGTCCGGCGGAATATATTTCTCCCAGTGATTTCTGTTTCTCATCGGATAAACGAATCGCTCTAATCGACCGTACCCAAAGCAAAATTTTAATTTATCGTTACGATGGGCAATTTCTCAAATATCTTCCGCTACGTATTCCAAAGAATGGGAGAAAGTATTCCATTTATCCGGATGCATTGAGTTACGAGCAGCAAACCTTTTTTGTCTTTACACGCTACAATCCAACCGGTGATTTTCTCATTCATAAATTTGACAGTACTGGTAAGTATCTTGGCAGTTTTCATCGAATGACCAACCGGTTCCAGTACGGACCGGAAATCGCTTCACTGAATCAAATTATCGGTGTAACAAAAAGACAAATCTACTTTGCAAAATTATTTCAACCTGATATTTTTTTATATGACTTTGGTGAAAATCTGGAACGGGTATATACTATCCAGCACACAACTGCCACCCATAGTCGTCTCATAAAACAGCTGGATCGTACTATAGCAAAAGCCCCAAATAAGAAGGGTTTCGATTTTCACACGACCAGGAACGAGTTACTACACAAACTGGAACATATCGAATTTCTGGATCTGAGCGATAAATATATCTTTGTGAAAAATCCCCAAAAATATATGCTTTTCACACGCGACGGATCATGTCTTTATCAACTGGATTTAAAAGATTATAACGCAGACGGTGGGCATCGTTTTCCGCCTGATGACCCAAAAGTTCACTTTCTTTTATCAGGGTTATACCCTCGAGGACGATGGGAGAATGGTATTATTTTCTGTGGATTTCCACCGCTGGAAGCTCGCTCCCTTACCCCAAAGATTGTGGTTTATGAGTATCAATCCGGGAAGAAATAATTAATGAGTTTAATACTCAAACTGAAAATCCGGTTGCAAATCCGGCTATTGACGGACTTCTGACGGGCTAACCGAATTAATTTCCAGCCCGCTACTGCGGGATTTAGCTGCTATAGAGTTTCTGTATTTTAGAAACGGACAGTCACTCGAATAGCCGGAGATGTAGTCCGGTTGTCGCCGGATGGAATCTCCGGTGGAACTGCGAATATGACTCTGAATAAAAATTTCATCTGCGGTCTTCTTGCCTCATCTGTGCCCATCAGCGTTCAAAGTTTTTGCCTCTCGGTGTTTTCAAGTGCTTTTCGGAGTTGAATTTTCTCTCCGCCTCGGCGGTAAGAGTTTTTGTTTTTTAGCTATTCCCAAAATTAATATTATTCCTCAAAGCGCTTTTCCATTTCTGGAAAAAATATTCTTGTTGATACCATTTTTGATTTACCGGAATAACATAGAAAAATAAATATATATCAGATTTTTTATATCTGGTCATTGATATAACTCTTTGAAATTATTTAAGTAACTCAGATCAACACATCCTCAATATCTACTTTTTATGACAAATTTAGTCCCTGATTATGGTGCATTAGTTGCAACAGTATGCCACAAGTTGATATAGCAAATTATAGCAATCGGTGATATAAAATGGATAAATTGCTCACGACAAAACAGGTGCAGGATCTCCTGAAAATTGATCGCACAACTATTTATCGGATGCTCAATGATGGACGACTCAACGGCATAAAGGTAGGTCAGCAGTGGCGGTTCCCAACCGAGGAAGTGGAAGCGTTGCTGAGTGGAATTTCAGTAAATAAGGAGAAGGATGATGAAAGTTGTCACGCCTCCTCGGATGTCCTCCCGGTGCATTGTGTCCAAGCCATTCAGGATGTCTTTGCTGAGCTGGCGGAAGTAGGTTCAGTCACGACGAAACCTGACGGCGAACCAATTACCGATCTGAGCAACTGCAATCCATTTTGCCAATTGATTCAAGATAGCAAATCCGGACGCGCGGCGTGTATTGAATCCTGGAAAAAAATTGCCCAGGAAGAACCTTCCGATTCAGAATTTCCCACTTGTCACGCCGGACTCCGCTATACCCGGGCGCCCATTCGAATTGAAAATACCGAATTCGCTCAACTGATTGCTGGACAGTTTTTCACTCATTCTGATGATTCCGAAACAGTCCAAAGCGACATCTCCGAACTGGCAAAAAAACATAATATCGATAAAGCAGATCTGGAAGCAGCTCACGAAGCCATCTCACAACTCGATGAGCATATTAAAGCGCATTTGAGTCACTGGCTGGAACGGGTTGCTCATACTTTTGAAGAGGTCGGACGCGAACGCTCCGATCTTCTTGGGAGATTAAAACAAATAGCATCAATGAGTATGCTGGATAACTAAACCCATTAAAAGGAGTGATCAATGTCTGTACAACCTGATGAAACTTTGGACTGCAGTGGACTGGCGTGTCCAATGCCAATTTTAAAAACCAAAAAAGCCGTTGACGGTTTGGACTCGGGGCAAGTTTTAAAAATGGTTGCCACCGATCCCGGATCAGTGAGTGATGTAACCGCTTGGTCAAATAAGACCGGCAATGAACTGCTTGAACATTCCGAAGAAGACGGCAAGTATGTCTTCTTTATCAAGAAAAAGTAATTTCAGTTTTATTTGCACAGGATTTTGCGGGTGATCTGAATCTGTCACCCGCGCTGTTTGAATCTGAATTTTGCAAGAAACTTTCACGGCTATCCGGGTGAACTCACCCGACACCGTACAACTGGAGGTCTGAAATGAGTGATGAAAAGAAAAAACGCCTGGCGATCATCGCCGGACACGGAACATTGGATGCCGCATACCCTCCGTTAATTCTCGCGACTTCCGCCATCGCGCTCGATATGGAAGCCGCAATCTTTTTCACCTTTTATGGTTTGGAGATTATCAAGAAGAACAAAGCTGATCACCTGAAGGTCGCGCCGATTGCCAATCCTGCAATGCCGGTGACAATGCCGAATATCCTGGGAATGCTCCCGGGAATGACTGCTGCTGCCACTGGAATGATGAACAGCTGGATGAAGAAAGCGAACGTAGCCAAACTGAGTGAACTCCTCGATATGGCGATGGAATTCGACGTCCGGCTCATCGGCTGCCAGATGACAATGGACGTGATGGGCATCAAGAAGGAAGACCTGATCGACAATGTGGAAATCGGCGGTGCAGCCACCTTCCTGGAGTTTGCCAGCGAAGACGCAATTACGCTGACGTTTTGATGGAATTTGGGAAGCCGCTCTTCGACATCCGCCGTGGCGTATCAGAGTGACTTCCCGCGACGTCATCCTGAGCTTGTCGCCCCAACGGGATCCCCAAGGGAAAGGATAAGACGTCGTGGAAATGATACACTTTAAAATTATGACTCAATTAACCGGAGAACATACCAATGGATGAAGACAAAATTCTAATTGTAATGACCAGCGGCCCAGAGACTCCGCGGCGCTGCTCGACGCCGTTCTTTATGGCTCATATCGCCGCTGCAATGGATTATGACGTAACAATGTTTTTTACCATCGACGGCATTCTGCTTTTGAAAAAAGGACTGGCTGACGATCTCTATTCCAAGGAAGGCGGCAAGCCGGTTGGCGAATATCTGCAGGATGCAATGGATGCGGGAGTCCAGTTTAAAGCGTGTACCGCCGCGACCGAACTGCACGACTTAACGCCGGAAGATCTCATTGACGGAGTCGAGATGGTCGGCGGCGCAACGCTTTGGCAAATTGCTGATGAATGCAATACCAAACTATCATTTTAAGGAGTACCAATAATGGCAACAATCAACGGATGTAATCTTCCCGAAGATCTCTATTACAACATCGAAAAACACACCTGGGCAAAACCGATGGAGGGCAATACTGTCCGCATCGGAATGACGACCGTTGCGGCGAAACTCTCCGGCGGCAACCTGACCGGCGTGACCGTGAGCAAGCGTAAAATCGGCAAAGAGCTGAAGCAGGGAAAATCGGTGGCGATGGTCGAGAGCAGCAAGTTTGTCGGCCCGGTGCCGGCTCCGGTTCAGGGCACATTGGTTCGCGGCAACGACAAGGTCGCCGAAGATCCGTCCATCGCCGTGAGCGATCCTTATGGCGATGGCTGGATCGCTGAGATGGAAGCCACGGATTGGGAAACGGACAAGGCATCTCTGGTCACTGGTGCTGAAGGACTGGAAACCTACAAAGCCAAACTGGAAGAAGAAGGCATTTCGTGTGACTAATTCCGGAAACTCTCAGGAAGGAGCCATCTATGGCTGAGGATTCAATCTATAAACATTTGAAAAGTGAAGGCGTCTCCCGGCGACGATTTCTTGAGATGTGCGGTTTGCTGGCGGGCGCTGCTGGTTTGACGTACGCTGCACCGCTGGCTGCCAGCGGATTACCGGCGTCTCTCGCGGCGGCGGGCGCTGATCCTGCCAATACGGTTGCGGATGCGCTCAAGAAGAAACCGCGTCTGCCGGTCATCTGGATGGAATTTCAGGATTGCGCCGGTTGCACCGAGGCGATTACCCGATCACAATCTCCGACGCTGACTGATCTCGTGCTGAACAAAATTTCCATCGACTATCACGAAACGCTGTTTGCCGCCGCCGGACATCAGGCGGAACAGAACCGCGAAGCGATGATGAAGAAATACCACGGAAAATACGTGCTGGTGGTTGAGGGGAGCATCCCGACTGGTGAAGGTGCGAAATATTGCACCGTTGGCGGACGCACGGCGGAAGACCTTTTGAAAGAGACTGCTGAAGGAGCGGCGGCAATCATCGCTACCGGAAACTGTGCCTCATTCGGCGGTATTCCGAAAGCCAATCCGAATCCGACAAATGCCAAGGGCGTCTGGGAAATTATCAAGGATAAGCCGATAGTGAATATTCCCGGTTGTCCGGCAATTCCTGAAGCGACTACCGGAACCATCGCTCACTTCCTGATTTTCGGCGCACTTCCTGAACTTGATAAATTGAATCGTCCCAAAGTGTTTTATGGACAGACTATTCACGATCGTTGTCTGCGTCGCCCGTTTTACGAAGCCGGAAAATTCGCCAATTCGTTTGACGACAAGGGCGCCCGGCTCGGCTGGTGTCTTTATAAACTAGGTTGCAAGGGTCCGACGACTTACAACGCCTGCGCATCGATCAAGTGGGACGAAGGACTCTCATTTCCTGTGCAATCCGGGCATCCGTGTCTGGGATGTTCCGAACCGAATTTCTGGGACGGCGGCGGTTTCTATCAGGGACAGTCGGCGCCGCTGAATCGTCCGACGATTACCGCGTTAGGCGCGGCGGTCGGAGCCGGTGCAGTCGCCGGCGTCGGAATGGCGGCGTCCAACAAAATGAAAAAGAACCGTGCTCATCGCGGGTCCGGCGAAAACAAAAACGAGTCGTAGGAGGCTATTATGGATTGGAGTGAAATATTACGATTTGCACGCGGCCCGCTCTTCCAGATTGCGCTTCTCGTGTTTGTCGCCGGGATGGTATTCCGGCTTATCCGCATTCTGCTGCTCGGCTGGAGCAAAGATCGCGTTCCGAATAAAGGGAGCAAGTTCGGCGGTGTCGTTAAAACCTATCTCAAGGGATTGATCATTCTGCCTTTTATTCCGTGGGTGAAAAATACGTTCAGCAGGAATCCGATTGTCTACCTCGCCGGATTCGTTTTTCATCTTGGACTATTTGCAGTCATCTTCCTCGGAACCGCGCATATGCTGGTCTGGAAAAGTTTGTTGGGCTTCGGCTGGGCAACGCTTCCCACGCCGATTATCGACTGGCTGGCGGCGGTCACAATCATCGCTATCATTGCGCTGGCAATTAACCGGATTGTCAATCCGGTGCTGCGCAAAATCAGCGGCGTTCCGGAGTGGCTGAATCTGATTTTCGTGCTCATCCCGTTTATCACTGGATATATGATGTACCACCATCTCTGGTTCGAGTACAATCTGCTGTTCAGCCTGCATATGTTCTCCGTGGACTGGCTGCTGGTCTGGATTCCGATGAGCCGGCTCTCGCACTTTATGTTCTATTTCTTTTCGCGAACCATACACGGCGCGCAATTTGGCAAGCGCGCGGTCACACCATAAGAGGAGCCGCTATGCAAACCCAAAATACAATCAACACATTAATAGAAGAGACCGGCGGCTGGGTTGCCTCTCAACTGGAAGCGTGCACGCGCTGCGGTATGTGCGCCGAAGCCTGTCACTTTTATCAGGCCACCGGTAATCCGGAATATTCTCCGGTCTGGAAAATCGAACTGCTTCGCCGGGCGTACGAACAGAATTTTACCATCGGTGGCAAGATAAAAAAGCTGCTCGGCATTGAAAAAGAGGTCACCGAACAGGATCTGGAATCCTGGAGCAAAACGGTTTATGAAGCCTGTACCGTCTGCAACAAGTGCTCGATGGTCTGTCCGATGGGCATTGACCTGGGCCCGATTATTCACAACGTTCGCACCGGATTACAGGCGGCGGGAATGGTTCCCAAAGATCTCGCTGACGCGGTGCAAAAACAGGTGGACGAAGGCAGTCCGCTGGGCGTCACAGACGACGTCTTCGAAGACCGCATCGAGTGGATCGAAGACGACTGGGAAGTCGATATTCCAATGGATGTCAAGGGCGCCGATACGCTGGTAGTCTTCACCTCCATCGAGATTATGAAATTCCCGAATAATCTCGCGGCGATTGCCACCATTATGAATAAAGCCGGCGAAAACTGGACGCTCAGCAGCGCCGGACGCGAAGTGGTCAATTTCGGCTATTTCGAGGGCAATCCCGAGCGCACCAAACTCTTCCTGAACAGAGTTATCGACGCCGCCAAAGATCTTGGCGTGAAACGGGTGATGGTCACCGAGTGCGGACACGCTTATGACGCTTTCCGCTGGACAGCGCACAATATGGTGGACGTTCCCAAGGATCTGGAATTCACGCACATCGTGGCGGTGTTGGATGAGTTTATCAAAGCCGGGCGCATCAAGATGAAACCGGGAGCGTTCGACAAAGACGGTACGGTGACCTTCCACGACGCCTGCAAGATTCAGCGACGCGGCGGACACATACAGGAGCCGAGGGACATCCTGAATATCCTGGCGCCACAGTCTTTCAAAGAGCTGACGCCGAACAAAGAGCAGTCGCTCTGTTGCGGCGGTGGCGGCGGCGTTATCGCCATCAAGGAAGCCGATGAAAACCGGTTTGCGGCGTTCGGACTCAAAGTCGACCAGCTGAAAAAAGTCGGCGCAAAAACCGTGGCGATGGCGTGTTCCAACTGCCGGCTGCAGTTCACCGAGGGCGTCCAGCATTACGATCTTGACGTGAAAGTCACAGGATTATCCCAAATGGTATTTGACGCGCTGGAGGACTAATCCGTGGCGCGAGATAAAACCGATCAAAGGAGATAACAATGACTTCTTTTACAATTACGCCGGTGGAAAAAGGGATTATGCGGTGCAAGCACACCGACGAATTCTCCCCGGAAGATGTTCAGTCGCTCTCGAAATTTATCGAGGATTATCACGGAAAATTGCTGGTGGATCTCACGGAGACCACGGCTGAACAGTGCAGCAAACATCTGAAGGAATTTCGCTCAATGATGCCGACCACCGCCATTTTTGGAGCGGAAATTGATCCCGAAATTCTCACCATCGATGAAAGTTATTACACGCACGAAGTCCGATTTTTCGATACCGAGGCGGAAGCGCTCGAGTGGCTTCGTAATCAATAGGAGGAAATTCAATGGCAAAACGACTGGTTGTCGATCCGATTACACGCATAGAAGGTCATTTGCGCATCGAAGCCGAGGTAAATGGCAACGGCAAGATAGATAAAGCGTACTCATCCGGGACGATGGTGCGCGGCATCGAAAAAATTCTGAAAGGGCGCGATCCCAGAGATGCCTGGGCGTTCACCCAGCGGATTTGTGGAGTTTGCACCACCGTGCACGCTATCGCATCGATTCGCTCGGTTGAAGACGCGCTCGATATCAGGATACCGAAGACTGCGAACATCCTGCGGAATATGATTATCGCCCAGCAGTACGTGCACGATCACGTGATGCACTTCTATCACCTGCACGCGCTGGATTGGGTCGATGTGGTTTCCGCGTTGAAAGCCAATCCCAAGGAGACGTCACGGATTCAGCAGAGCATTTCCAACTGGCGCAATTCATCGCCGGGATATTTTGCGGACGTGCAGAAAAAAGTGCAGGCGCTGGTGGATAGCGGACAGCTCTCCATTTTTGCCAACGCGTACTGGGGACATCCTGCGTACAAATTGCCACCGGAGATTAATCTGCTGGCGGTCGCTCATTATCTGGAAGCGCTGGACTGGCAATCGCACGTGACCAAGATTCACACCATACTCGGCGGGAAGAATCCGCATCCGAACTTTGTAGTCGGTGGAGTCCCGATGCCGATTGATCTGAACAGCGATACCGCGCTGAACGCCGACCGGCTCTCGATTATGAGCGATTCCATCACCAAGATGGAAGAGTTCGTCAATCAGGTCTACTTGCCGGATCTTCTGGCGATTGCGCCGTATTATAAAGAATACGCTGGTCTGGGCGAAGGACTCGGCAACTTCCTGACCTGGGGCGAGCTCCCTGGCGAGGATATTCACGATACGTCAAAATTTGTAGTTCCGCGCGCCGTGATTATGAATCGTGACCTGAACGATATTAGAGAACCGGATCCTAACGATTTCGCCAGGATGAAAGAGTACGTCAAGCACTCGTGGTATTCCTATCAGGAAGGCGAGGACGGGGGACTCCATCCGTTCAAGGGTGAGACCGAGTTCGATTATACCGGCCCGGAGCCACCTTATGATTTGCTGAACGTCAAAGAGAAATATTCCTGGCTGAAGTCGCCACGCTGGAGCGACACCTCAATGGAAGTCGGCCCGCTGGCGCGCGTTCTGGCAATGTACGCTACAGGACACAAACAGACTCAGGAACTGACCAATCACGTTTTGAAAACACTGGATGCTCCGAAGGCGGCGCTCTTCTCCACGCTGGGAAGAACCGCGGCGCGGGCAATCGAGACCAAAGTGTTTGTTGACGCGCTCCGCGGATATTACAACGATCTGATCACCGAAATCAAAGCCGGCAACACTAAGACATTCAACGATGAGAAATGGGAGCCGCACACCTGGCCGTCCAGAGCACAGGGCTTTGGTTTTATGGAAGCGCCACGCGGCGCGCTGGGTCACTGGATTATCATAAAGAGCGGCAAAATTGACAACTACCAGATTGTCGTCCCGACCACCTGGAATGCTTCTCCCAGAGATCAGAAAGAGCAACCGGGCGCTTACGAAGCCTCGCTGGTTGGCACTCCGCTGGCGAAGGCTGATCAGCCGCTTGAAATCCTGCGGACAGTCCATTCCTTCGATCCGTGTATGGCGTGCGCCATCCATATGATCGACGCCAACGGCAACGATATGGGCGAAATCGGAATTGGGTTGAGGAGTTGTGAGGTGTAATTCTGGTACCTATAGATTGCAGGATTACGCTGGTAGAGACACGCCATGGCGTGTCTCTACAAAAGAATTTTTGAATTGTTATAAACTCACCCCTTGATCCCCTCTCTTAAAAAGAGAGGGAAAAAGTTCTGCTAATTTTTCCTTCAGCGCGTCTCCCCTTTCTCTTACAAGAGAAAGGGGAACAAGGGGATTGAGTTGATTGAAAGGACATGTAGAGCCGTTTCGTGAAACGGCTCTACATCGAAAGAGTAGATTAAATAATGCCCGACACAACATCCCAAATAATCCTCGGTCTCGGCAACATCCTGAACAGTGATGAAGGCTTTGGTGTCGAGGCGATGAAATTTTTGCAAGAAGCATTTTCCGACAACACTAACGTTGAATTCATTGACGGCGGCGTGATGGGACTGGATCTGCTTCCGCTGGTGGAGTCGTGCAGCCACCTCCTGATTCTGGACGCGATTGATGCCGGTTCACCTCCCGGTACAATAATTGAGATGTCCAGAGATGAAATCCCGCTCTACAATAATGTGAAAATGTCCGAACACCAGATCACCTTTCAGGAAGTTCTGGGGTTTGCCAAACTGCGGGAAAAACTGCCGGAGCATTTGCATCTGATTGGAGTTCAGCCGGAGAGTACATCGCTGGGAGTTGGGTTGAGCGAAACGTTGAATAATCGTCTTCCTGAAGTCATTAAAGCGGGGAGGAAAATTTTGTTGGAGTGGGGTTTGTTAAACAGTGAGGTTTCAAACTTTATTCAATAGTGATTTACTTCTCTTAAATATAAGAGTATGAATAACTACAAATATGAAGGTGAAAACAATTCAATCTTTATTCTGGCGTTCACCCTTCGACAAGCTCAGGATGACGCCTCGGTATGTCACTCTGAGCCTGTCGAAGAGTGGCTTACCTATTTGTACAATTACAAACAATAATCCACATATAGCTAAATCATTTGTAAAAATACGGAGCACAAAATGAAATACTATTTCCTCGATAAAGTCAGCTGGGAGCGAAGTCAGTCACTGTATCACGCAGCGGCGCATCTGGGACGCGAGGTGTTGTTTATTCTGCGTCCGGCGACGCCATACGTTTGTCTTGGCTTTCATCAGGATGCCGAGCAAGAAATCGAGATGCAATTTGCTAAGGAGAACAACATTCCGGTCTTCCGCCGGGAAGTCGGCGGCGGCGCAGTGTATCTGGACGGCGAACAGCTATTCTATCAGATGATCATTCGAAAGGACAATCCGAATGTCCCACACAAGATCGCACACTTCTATGAGAAATTTCTCGCACCAGTAGTTGATACTTACAGAGAATTTGGCGTCGATGCGCAATATAAGCCGATCAATGATATTATCGTGAATTCGCGCAAAATCTCCGGCAACGGCGCTGCAGAAATCAACGATATGATGATCCTGGTCGGCAATTTCATTATGGATTTCGATTACGAGATGATGTCAAAAATTCTCCGGGTACCGGATGAGAAATTCCGTGATAAAGTCTATAAAACGCTGAACGAAAATCTCACCACAATCGAGCGCGAGACCGGCGATTTACCAATGACACAGGCGCTTGGCGATTCGCTTATCCGACGATATCAGGATCTTCTGGGAAATCTTGAACCAGCAGAACTTGATAATGAATTAGTCTCAAAAGCGGATGAACTATTTGACAAAATGTATACTCCGGAATGGCTCTACTACAACGACCGTCGTCGCAAGGACGCCAAAGAAGTCAAGATCAGCGAAGGCGTCTATGTCATCCAGAAAATGGTGAAAACGTCTGGCGGACTCGTTCGAGTCACTGCAACTGCAAAAGACGATATTCTGCGGGATGTGCACCTCTCCGGAGACTTCTTTTTCTATCCCGCGCCCAAACTCGCTGATCTGGAAGCAGCATTGGAAGGCGTCCAATATGATGCTGGCACCATTGAACAGACGATCGAACAGTTCTACGAGCAGTTCGCGATTCAATCGCCTGGCGTTACGCCAGAGGATTTAGCGGAGGTTTTAACTGCGTAAAGATTTGGGTATAAGGGAATAGGGTAATAAGGTATAAGGGACCAAATTTCCTTGAAGATGAGTTTTCCGGTTATTTCCAATCATTTAAATTCAGTTAACATTTAACAACTAACCACTAACTACTAACTACGAACACCCTATGTTTAGTTTATTTTCCTATACCCTTATACCTCTTTTTTATACTGTAATAATCTCGCTTCATCTGCGTTTATCAGTGTTCAGGGTTTCCGCTTTTCGGTGCTTTCGTTGTTTTTCAGTGTTTAATCTATGTTTGTTCTTTTCTTCGTTTCCACGGTGAACGTATTTCTTTTATCCTTCATCTTTCAACTTTAATCTTTCCTGCAGGACTCCTAATTTTTCCAAACACTGAAAACGAATACGGAGGAGAAAAATGGCTGACGACGTGACAATCTATCATAATCCGCGATGCCGAAAGAGCCGGGCGGGATTGAAACTGCTGGAAGATAAAGGCATCGAACCGAATATCGTGAAGTATCTCGAAAATCCACCCTCGGAAGAAGAACTGGATCACATCCTGAATATGTTGGGTATGGAGCCGTACGATCTCCTGAGGAAGCGCGAGCAGGAGTTCAAGGATCTGAACCTCAAGGAGAAGAAGGACGATCGCAAAGCATTGATCAAAGCGATGGCCGAACATCCTCGTCTAATCGAGCGACCAATCGTCGTCAAAGGAAACAAAGCGGCGCTGGGACGTCCCACGGAGAATATCGAGGAGATTCTTTAATCTGTATGAGAGTATCATTCTTTGATTAGAGTTAGAAATCATTTCCTTCTCTTAACCAGGCTGAGAAATCGTTTCACCAAATTTTCAATTTGGGAATGATGAGGATATTTCCACTTCATCAATAGGATTCCAGACCCTTCCAGGGGTCCGCGACCCTGGAAGGGTCAATTTTCAATTTAAAATGCGGTCACAGAACAAGTTGCCCCTTATCCAAGCAATCAACAAATTATAAACCAATTTCATTAACCGAATCCAAGGCCATAAATTATTGTCCCGCGCACGCGAAATTTTACAGCAAACCCTGACCTGGGCTTTCGATCATCCGATCTTCGTCTGGATTTTCCTTGGAGTTGGTACGCTTGTTTTTGGCTTGGGATTGCCAAACCTCAGAGTGTATTTCAACCTGGAACAACTCTATCCCATCGGCGATCCGATGGTCAAGCAATATCGCGATTTCGAGAAAGAATTTGGTTCCAACGATGATCTGATTTTTGTGGTCTTCCAAAGCGACTCAATTTTCAGCCCGCAGATGATCAGGCGGATCCGCGCTACGACAGATTCGCTCCAACGTATTTCGGGGATTGCAAATGTTTACAGTCTCACCAACACGTCGGATATCCGGGGAAGCCGTGGGGAGTTAATTATTCAGTCACCCTTCGCTGATCTTAACCTTAACAAATTGGACAGCCTGAATCTTCAGCAGCAGTTTGTCAATAATCCGATTTTTAGAAATACCCTCGTCTCTAAGGATGGCAGTCACGGAGCGTTCGTCCTGGAACTTTCCAAAGAGGGAGTTACAGAGACCTCCCGGGAAGAAACATTTCATCATATCCATCGCATAGAAAACAAGTTGGGTTGGCGATTCTATATTGGCGGAACACCGCTGATTCGCACAGAATACGTTGCGTTAATTCTGCGAGACCTCAGCCGGTTTCTTCCGATTGTCATTGTCATGCAGGGAATTTTTCTACTCATCACGTTTCGTCAATGGCAGATGGTGATTTTCCCGTTTATCACGGTTGGAATGGCAATGGTCTGGGTGCTTGGCGCCATGGGCTTCGCAGGGTTCACCCTGAATGTCATCACGTACCTCACGCCGATTCTTCTTATGGTGTTCGGAGTGGCCTATTCTATCTATTTCCTGGTCAAATTCAGAGAAAATTACCATGGGGGAGATTCGGCTCATACTGCGCTACGCTCGGCAATTAAAAAAATTGGACTCGCTGCTTTTTTGACCAGCATTACCACAGCGGTGGGATTTTTGTCGCTGAGCGTGACCAACATTGTCATTATGCGCCATTTCGGATACGCGGTTGGATTTGGCGCGGTCGTTAGTTTTGTGATCACATTACTTCTGCTTCCGCAACTCTTAGATCGATTTACGCCAAAGCAGGACGCAACCATTTCAGCGATTCACAAGCAAATCCGGCATCGCTGGATTGAAAATACTATTCGAGTTGTAGAGCGTCATCAACTTTTGATCATTTTTCTTTCCCTGGTACTCATTGCTGTCGCTATCGCTGGAACAACAAAAGTCAGCACAGAGTCATTTCTGCTGGATGATGTCCGGCCGGGGAATCCGGTGTACGACGATCAACACTACATCGAGCGCACAATGGGCGACATTTTGCCACTGGATGTGATTGTTCGTACCAAAGAAGCCGATGGCGTGAAATCGCCGGAAGTTTTGCAGCAAGTCGCTCGATTAGAAAACTTCCTTGCGCGGCAGCCAGAGATAGGTCATGCGATTTCGATTGTGGATTATCTGCGATTACTCAACGCAGCAATGAATCCGGAGCAGGGACGAACTCTGCCTGAAACCAGAAACGCTGTCGCCCAGTATTTGCTGCTGTATTCCTTTGAAACGGAAAATGATCAGATCAGTCAGTACGTCAATTACGATTACAGCGCTGCCAGAATTGCAGCGCGTGTTGAAGATGTCGGCTCCATCGAGATGGATTCGTTACGTCGTAGAATTCATAATTTTGTTCAACGAGAAATGGCGCCAAATTTAGACATCGAGCTCACCGGTGGAACGCTGCTGGCACTGCAACGCAATAAATATATGGTAAGAAATCTACTGTCCAGTTTTCTGTTGGCATTCTCAATTATCTTTTTGATTATGGTTCTGTTGTTTCGTTCCTGGAAAATCGGATTAATCAGCATTATTCCAAATGTTTTACCGATGTTAGTGTGCGCTGGATTTATGGGTTGGGTCGGAATCCGGCTCATTCCATCTACCGCAATGACGTTTGCTATCGCTATCGGCATTGCCGTTGATGATACGATTCATTTCCTGGCTCGATTCCGGCAGGAATATCTCGAATGTCACGATCACAAAAAAGCGTGTCAGATTACGCTTCGCAGTACCGGGACAGCAATGATTTCCACCACCGTCGTCTTATTCATCGGGTTCGCCACATTGCTGACATCTAATTTCGCAGCGTCTTCCAATTTCGGCATCGTTTCTTTGGTGACTCTCGCTACTGCCATCATTGGAGATCTGTATTTGTTGCCGGTTTTGTTGATGCGGTTTCATCCACAGTTGGACGACGAATAATTTCACAGTCTATTGCTTTTAATCTCCGTGTTCCTTTTGTACCGTCATTCTAAGGCGTCCAGCGCTTAAAATATCTACGGGAGCAGAATACAGATTGATAGTGATTCTCCTTAGGCACACTCGGTGACTGTTGCCTATAAAATGTTTCTCCGCTAGCAGTTGTGAAGTCCGATTATATTTCGTAAAATTCTTTGCTGTAACAAATTTAAATAGAAGGATCTTATGGCTGAATATCCATTGCAAAAAGGCGACGAGTTCGACGCCGAAATTGAGGAAACATTAGCGTTCGGCGGTGATGGCATTACCCGCATTGACGATTATGTTATTTTTATCAAAGATGTTTTACCCGAATCGAAAGTCCGGGCCAAACTGGTGAAGCGGAAAAAGAGTTTTGGCGAAGCAATTCCGCTGGAAGTTCTGGAAGAATCGCCGCATAAAGTGGACTGGCCCTGTCCCCATTATCCGGAATGCGGCGGCTGCAAATTTCAGGATTTGGATTATGACGTGCAGCTGGAAAACAAACGCCAGCAGGTGCGTGATCTGCTGGAACGAGTCGGAAAATTTGAGGACATCGAAGTCCTGCCAACTATTGGCTCGGAAAAGAAATTTCATTACCGCAACAAGATGGAGTTTTCGTTCGGCAACAAGCGCTGGATTCTTGCGGAGAACGATCCCGGCAAACCGGCGGACTTTGCGTTCGGACTCCACGCGCCCGGTCGCTGGGATAAAATTATGGATCTGGACGTTTGCTATCTCCAATCGGATATCCGGAATGCCATTTATGCGGACGTCAAGCAGTTTGTCCTGGAGCACGATTATTCGGTCTGGGATTTGGAGGAAAAGACCGGATTCCTGCGCTATCTTGTGATTCGCGAAGGCGAACACACCGGCGAAATTATGCTGAATATCGTTACCGGAGAAGATGATCCCGATGCGCTGATGCCGATTGTGAATATACTGAAGGAGAAGTATCCGCAGATTAAAAGTATCGTGAATAACGTTAACACCCGGAGCGGTGGCTCTGCCATCGGTGAACTCGAATATCTGCTGCACGGCGAGCAAACCATTACGGATCGCATCGGAGATTTTGAGTTCGAGATTTCCGCCAGTTCGTTCTTCCAGACCAATACCAGTCAAGCTGAAGTACTGTATCAAACCATTGCCGAATATGCGGATATTCAGCAGGATGATGTTGTGTATGATTTATACAGCGGGACCGGAACTATTGCACTGTATCTCTCGGAGAATGCCAAACGGGTCTACGGATTTGAAGTGAATCAGGATGCCATTGACAATGCGGTGAGAAACGCGTATCAGAACGAGACATTCAACGCTCAATTTGAACCGGTGGACATGAATAAGCATCTTGAATTTCATCGGAAACTCAAGGAAATTGATCTGCCGGATGTGGTGGTGATTGACCCGCCGCGTTCCGGGGTACCTCCGAAAACCCTGAAAGAGTTAATGCACGTGCATCCGCGAAAATTTATCTATGTCTCGTGTAACCCAGCCACGCTGGCCAGAGATCTCAAAGATCTCTGCGAAAATACTGATTACGAGGTGAAGAAAATCCAGCCGGTGGATATGTTTCCGCACACGCCGCACGTGGAAGTGGTGACTCAACTCGAGAAGCGTCAATGACTCCGGACTACAACGCACCAGCAATCAAGATTCAGGGCCTGGAAAAGTGGTATGACGATTTTCAGGCGCTCAAAGGCATTGATCTGGAAATCAAGCAGGGCGAATTCTATGGATTGCTCGGCCCAAACGGCGCGGGGAAAAGTACGACCATTCACATCCTGACTGGACTCGCAAATTTCTCCAACGGCGATGTGCGTGTATTCGGCAGGGATGTGGTTTCGGATTTTCGCTTTACGCGGTCACGCATTGGACTGGCGGCGCAGGAGTTCAACTTCGACCGGTTTTTCAATATCGAAAAATTGCTCACGCTGCAAGGCGGCTATTTTGGTCTCTCCAAGGATAAAGCAGCGCAGCGCGCCGAGGAATTATTAAAGCAGTTTGGTCTGATCGAAAAACGCAATCAGAACAGCACCAAACTCTCTGGCGGAATGAAGCGCCGGTTACAGATCGCCAAAGCGCTGGTGCATCAGCCGGAGGTGTTGATTCTCGACGAGCCGACCGCTGGCGTCGATGTGGAGTTGCGTCATATGCTCTGGGATTACCTCCGGGAACTGAACAGCGAGGGGGTGACTATCCTGTTGACAACCCATTATATCGAGGAAGCGGAACAACTTTGCAATAAGGTTTCCATCATTAATCACGGTGAAATCATTGCAGAGGGCAAACCCAAACAGTTGATGGAAGATATGGGGACTGGCTGCGTTGATCTGCACTTTAATGATGTGGTTTCGGAAGTACCTGAAGTTTTCAGGAATTATAATGCGGAGCTGGAGGACAATCATATTCGTCTCCGGGTGCAAAAACCAGCCAAAGAACTCCAGAAGATCATGAATAAACTTAACAGCACAGATTTAGGATTATACGAAGTCCGTATTCGTGAGAGTTCATTGGAAGATGTATTTATGCAGCTGACGGGCAGTTCGATGGCAGAGGAGGCTGTAAATGGAAAACAATAAATGGATCGGGTTTTATACCATTCTCAAGCGGGAAATCGGCCGCTTCCTCACCTTGTACAGACAAACCATTATGCCATCGATAATAACGGCAGCACTGTTCCTGTTTATCTTCGGATATGCACTTGGCAGCCGCATTCAGGAGATCAAGGGCGTCCCGTATATGCACTTTATCCTGCCAGGACTCGCAATGATGGCAGTGATAAACAATGCTTACAGTAACACCGCTTCCTCGCTCTTTCAAGCGAAGCAGCTCAAATTTCTGGAAGATATTCTCATTGCACCGATTTCTGCGACACAAGCCGCGCTGGCGTATATCCTTGGAGGAGCGACCCGTGGTTTTATCAACGGGGCAATCATTCTGTTAATGGGTGTCATCGTTTTCCATATTCATTTGTACAGTATTACCATTACGCTGTTGTTGATGGCGATTGTCTCCGTGGCTTTCAGCGCCACCGGACTCATCTTTGGAATCAAAGCAGAAAATTTTGATCAAGTGATGGTATTGGTGACCTTCCTGATTACCCCGCTTGTTTACGTCGGCGGCGTATTTTATTCCATAGATATGTTGCCGCCAATCCTGCGCGGCGCCTCGATGTTTAACCCGCTCTATTATATGGTGAATGGTTTGCGCTACGGGGTCCTCGGAACCTATGACACCGCGCCTGTCGGATCAATTTTGATGGCAGTTGTGATTACTTTGGTGAGCTTTAGTATCGGCGTCTTCCTCTTTTATAAGGGATGGAAAATTAAGGCGTAAATCCATTGTTTAGGATCTCAAAATCTTAATCCTACTCTTAATCCTAATCTTACTCTGAAATATGGGAATACGGGCTACTGCACCTCATGTTTTTCCGTTTTCTTTAAGTTAAAAAGTAGGTGTTCAATTGATTTAATTTATGAAGGCAATTCGTATTGCGTAATGCGTTATACCCAAAAAGCGGATGCCCACAAAGTCCAACTCAAACTCCTTATCTTAATTTTAATCATACTCTTACTCTTAATCTTCCCAAAGATGGTATAATCCGTGAATTGTGAGACGTGAATCGTGAAAGGTGAGACGGTAAACATTATCCGGCGTGGTGAGTGAAAACCAATCTCCACTACTGAATATTTCGTAACGTTTGCCACTAACAACATACAACTAACCACGAACACTTTTTACCTTTCCAGCACTTTCATCTTCTGCAAATTTCTCAGCTTTAATATCTCTGGGACAGATCTTTTGTGATTTAGTCGCTGATTATTAAGAATACGTAGGAATTAATAGTTACACTTAATTATTTCTTGCGGGTGTGTGGAATAAAGCGTATTGTTTATCAAGTATTTTTGAGATTATTCTCAACAGAAGGTGTTTGGTTTAACAATCAGGGAGGAGGGTTTGTATGAAATCCTTATGGAAAACTGCCTGTCTCATCTTGTTGACGTTTACACTTCCTACTATTCTCTGGGCTCAAAGTAGCATCAGCGGCACGGTGGCTGATGAAAAAGGTAATCCGGTGATTGGGGCAAATGTTATTGTCACAGGCACTACTTTTGGAGCCGCTACTGACGACAATGGAAAATACCGTATTCTCAATGTACCTGCAGGCAAAGTGACGTTGAAGGTAAATTATATCGGGTATAAGAGTCAGGAAAAAACGGTCACAGTACCCAGTTCCGGTACTGTCACTGTGAATTTCACCCTCGGCAAAGATATCCTGAATATGAGTTCGGTGGTGGTCACCGGTATGGCAAATCCCAAGGAAAAACTGGAATCGAGCGTGGCTGTCACAACCGTGAGTACTCCGGAACTGCGTGAACTCAGTCCGCCCAGCTCTGCAGAATTACTCAAGATCGTGCCGGGATTTTACGTAGAAGCGTCTGGTGGCGATGTGGGGAATAACCTTTTCGCTCGGGGAATTCCAGCGGCTGGCGCGTATGAAAATGTGCAGATCCAGGAAGATGGTCTCCCGGTTTTTGAAGATGGCGCATTACAGTTCAGCAACGTGGATAATTATTACCGGGTGGACGAAACCATCGAACGCGTGGAGAATGTACGTGGTGGTTCTGGTGCTATTTTCGCCAGTAATGCTCCCGGCGGCATCGTGAATTATATCAGCAAAACCGGCGGCGCGGAATTCAGTGGTTTTGCCAAGATTACCGGTGGCGATTACGGACTAGTCAGAGCGGATTTGGATTTTGGCGGCCCGATTCTGGAAGATCTTCGGTACAACATCGGCGGATTTTATCGCGTAGATCAGGGCGTTCGTCCGCTGGGACATCAGGTGCCGGCCAATCGCGGCGGTCAATTGAAAGCGAACTTGACCAAACTTTTGGATGGCGGGTATCTCAGGGCGAACTTTAAGTACCTGAATGATCGCAATATTTTTTACCTGCCGATTCCACTTCAGAATCAGGATAACCCGGAAGGGATTCCCGGCTTTGATCCAAACTACGGTACGATGACCAGTATCAATGCCAGCAAACTGGACGTTCCGATGCCGGGAGGCGGCCGGTGGGAACGCGATATGGCCAACGGTATTCATCCGGAAGTCACTGCATTTGGTGCCGAATTAGCCAAAGATCTTGGCAGCAGCTGGACACTGAAGGATAAATTCCGGAACACCGGAATCAATCTGAGTTACGATGCCATGTTTTCTATGGGTGCTCCAATGTCTGCCACCGATTACGCTCAAAGTGTGTTTGGTGATCAAAACTATCGGTATTACTACGCTGATACTGGAGATCCGATCAATAACCCCGGTAATCTAAATGGTAATGGATTGGTTGTGCGGCCCGGCTTCTGGACGATCTTGCGAAATCTCAACAATTTCGTCAATAATCTGAGTTTCACCAAAACGGCCGGAAACCATAACATCACGGCGGGATACTACTTTTCCACGTATAGTGCGGATCAGAAGTGGTACTGGTCACAGATGCTGATGGAAGTTAAGGATAAGGCTCGATTGTTGGATTTGATTGGTACTGACCACACCGGAGCATACAAGGCGACGTATCACGGAGTCAGCGATATCGGTTTCTATGGTCGCAATTCGAAAATGAATGGTACTATCAATGCGCTATTTCTCGATGATGAATTTACAGTAGGTGAAAATCTGAATATCGAAGCTGGTGTCCGTTACGAAATGGCGAATTACTCCGGAAACAAGGAAGTCGATGATACAGGTTCGCTACCGGGAATGGATTCTACCTATATGGAACCGTTGCGCACGGCCTGGAGCGGATCGGGACAAATACAATATTTCACCTATGACGCCGATGAGTTGGCTTGGTCAATTGGTGCAAACTATACGCTGACAGAGAATTTTGGGGTATTTGTACGAGCCAGTGATGGATTCCGGACTCCCATCGAGGAAGCGTATATGAACAATATGATGAGTCTGGATAACCTCAAACCGAATGATGTAAAACAGTATGAACTCGGTGTGAAATTCTCGTCGCCGGCCGTGGCTGTCTTCGCCAGTGGATTCTATATGCAGATGAAAAATATTCCATTCCAGGATGTTTTGGCTTCCGGACAGTCAGAAAATAAGTTTGCCGGTGCTGACAATATTGGTCTGGAACTGGAAACCACTGCAGAGTTCGCAGGACTGAGACTCAACCTGAAAGGCACATTCCAGAATCCGAAATTCACCGATTTCAAATACCGGACAGGTGATGGTGCAACCGTTAATAATAACGGGAATCAGGTTCGGCGTATCCCGAAGATATTCCTGACATTTCGTCCATCTTATGAAATAATCACTGATCTGAATGTCTTTGTCTCGGTGAATTACAACGGCGAAAAATATCAGGATAATGAAAATAATGCCACCTTACCTGCGTATACTGTTCTGGATGCCGGCGCAATCTATTCGATTAATCATCTGGTGTTCGGTTTTCACGCGACAAACCTGACCAACACAGTTGGACTCACTGAAGGTGATCCCCGAATTCAGAATGTCCCAACCGGACAATATTATATGGCACGTCCAATTCTGGGCCGTACCTTCCGGATTTCAGTGGGATATAATTTTTGATTCAATCACCATGATTGGATAACTTCTAAAATAATTCTGGCGGGCTTGAAAAGACCCGCCAGAATTTTAACTTTTCCTGAAAATCATATTCGAATACAGCTAAATTTATGATCGATGTACTCATCATTCTGGCCTTTGTTATTTACAGTATTTCCAACGGATTCCGTAACCAATCCAAAGCCTCAGAAAATCTGGAAGAATATTTTCTCGCCGGGCGAACTATTAAAGGCTGGCGTGCCGGATTTAGTATGGCCGCGACGCAGTACGCTGCTGATACGCCTTTACTGGTCACCGGGCTAATTGCATCGGGTGGCATTTTTATGTTGTGGCGGCTCTGGATTTACGGTCTTGGATTTCTGATGATCGGTTTTTTGCTTGGAAGCGCCTGGCGACACGCCCAGGTGATTACTGACGCCGAACTCACGGAAATCCGGTACAGCGGCCGTGGCGTTCTGGCTTTGCGCGGACTGAAAGCGGTCTATTACGGGACTGTAATGAATTGTACCATCCTCGCGATGGTGCTGGTTGCGGCAACCCGGATCAGCGAAGTCTTTCTTCTCTGGAACGAATGGATACCAGGCAGTATTTATCAGCCGATCCTGCATCTGGTTCAATCGGTTGGGGTATCAATGGCATCCGGCAGTACAGATCTGGCGATATATGTCGCGACCACCAACAACCTGATCAGTATCTTTATCATCCTTGGCTTCACGGCATTGTATTCCACTACCGGCGGACTTCGCAGTGTGATTGCCACCGATACCGTACAGTTTTCCCTGGCGATGCTGGGCACCTTAATATACGCCATTATTGTGATGGTTAAATCTGGAGGCCTTGGGGAGATTGTGCATCGCCTGGTCACCATCTACGGGGAAACAAACGCCAGCGAGATGTTGTCTTATACTCCCAATACAACCGATGCGTTACTCCCATTCCTTGTGCTGATCAGTTTGCAATGGTTTTACGAGCGCAACAGCGATGGCACCGGCTATTTTGCCCAGCGATTAATGGCCTGCAGGTCCGATCGGGACGCGAAACTGGCGGCTTTCATTTTTACGTGGCTCCAGATTTTTCTACGCAGCCTCTTCTGGCTAGTTATCGGCGTTGGTTTGCTGGTGATTTATCCGTTCGATCCTTCCGCGGCGAGTGGCGAAGCATTTGTCGCCGGCAGAGAAATCCTCTTTGCCACGGGAATTAAAGACCTGCTGCCGGTTGGAATCCGTGGAATTATGCTGGTTGGATTGCTGGCGGCGCTGGCATCCACGGTAGACACCCAACTCTCGTGGGGCGCCAGTTACTGGAGCAACGATATTTATCTCAGGATTATTAACCGCGGATGGCTAAAACGGGAGCCATCGAACAAGGAGCAGGTGCTGATTGCGCGGCTGTCAAATCTTGTGATATTGATTATCGCCATTGCGATTATGGCGAACCTGAAATCCATCCAGACAGCCTGGTACGTCACTTTGTTGTTCGGGGCGGGAACCGGCGCCGTGCTCGTATTGCGCTGGTTTTGGGAGCGTATTAATCTGTATTCGGAAATCTCAGCAATTATTGCCTCGCTGATTTTTGCCCCGATTATCCTGTTTACGGTTGAAGCCGAATGGCTGCGCCTGTCCTCGATGGCATTGATATCTACCATCGTGATTGTGGTGGTAACACTGTCAACTCGCCAAACAGATCCGGAAGTGTTAACCAAGTTTTATCAGCAGGTGAAACCACCAGGATTCTGGCGGAATACCGCTGAAAGTGTGGGGGAGAATGCAGAGAAACCGGTGAAGTCGTTCTGGCAAGGAGTCTATGTTACCGTAACCACAAGTTTGTCCGTCTTTTTACTGTTGGTCGGCGTTGGCAAACTGATATTTCCTAATCCGTCCAGTTCCATTATGTGGGCGTGGGTGTATCTCATCCTTGGCCTGGCCAGTATTCCGCTTTGGTGGAACAAAGTTATGGAACGGTTATAGAGTGTTGAAGTTTCTGCGTGTTGAAGTGTTGCGGTATAATAGGAAATATGGGTATAAAGGTATAAGGGGAAATACGGAATAAGGCAATAAGGGTATAAGATATAGAGGCCCAAGATTTAAAATTACTCATTCCAAGATTAGCCCCAAGGGGGCTGAGAGATTTTAGCTCAGGGTGAGGCCCTGGGAATAGAAGATTAAAACAGGAAAAGCCCCGAAGGGGTGACATATCGTTGGCGCCCGTGGTCTTTTTCAGAGGCCACGGGCGCTCTTCTATCTGGGGCTGCGAAATTGTGACAGCGCATTCCGTAGACGGTTGCTTCTATCGCCGTTTGCGGTGGATTTGAGAAGTTACTCGCCCTCATTCATAGAAAAGTCCCTGAGTAAAAGTCTGTAAAAATATCTATCACTGCTGCAAAGATCTTTGTAATTTTTCAAGTTGTGGCGGAATTACATAATTCGCCTCAACATTTAGAAGGTGAACAATTAAAGGATAGAATGAACGAATCAGGTTCCATACAACAAACAATCCTTGGATGGCGTGAATGGGTTTCTCTGCCCGGACTCGGAATTAATCACATTAAGGCAAAAGTCGATACCGGTGCAAGGACATCAGCCTTACACGCGTTTAAAATTAAAAAGTTGAAAAGTGATTCGGAGAAAAAACGTATACGGGTTTGGATTCATCCGCTGCAGCGTTCCACAGACGAGGAAATAGTGATTGACGTTGATCTGCTCGAGCGTCGGGTTGTCTCCGATTCCGGCGGACACAAAGAGGAGCGATATGTTATCAAAACTCCTGTAAAAATTGGAACGCGCGAGATTCCAATCGAATTGACATTAACAAATCGGGATACTATGGGATTTCGAATGCTGTTGGGACGAACAGCCTTACGCAACGGATTTCTCGTTAATCCCAAAAAATCATTCCTGCTGGGAAAACCCGAACCGCAGAAATAAAAGGAGTATTTTTATATATGAAAATTGCAGTATTATCGAGGAAGCCAAGTTTATATTCCACCCAGCGATTGGTGGAAGCGGGCAAGCAACGCGACCATGAGATGCGCGTAATAAACTACTTAAGTTGTTACATGAACATCACATCGCATCGGCCGTCCGTCCATTATAAGGGAGCGAAATTGGAAAAGTTTGACGCCATCATCCCAAGGATTGGGGCCTCAAACACTTTCTATGGAACAGCGATTGTCCGGCAGTTTGAAATGATGGGTGTGTTTTCTGTCAACGATTCCCAGGCCATTACGCGTTCCAGAGATAAGCTGAGGACTTTCCAGCTGCTGGCCCGCAAGGGCATCGGATTGCCGGTTACGGGATTCGCCAGAAATATCCACGATATAGATGACTTGATCAATATGGTCGGCGGTGCGCCGCTTATCATCAAGGTGCTTGAAGGGACTCAGGGATTAGGTGTCGTCCTTGCTGAAACCAAGAAAGCCGCAGAATCTGTGATCCAGGCATTTTACGGACTCAAATCCAATATTTTGATTCAGGAATATATCAAAGAGTCCTCGGGTACAGATATTCGTGCATTTGTCATTGATAACCGGGTGGTTGCCTCAATGAAGCGTCAGGGAAAAGAGGGCGAATTTCGCTCTAATATTCACAGGGGCGGATCAGCAACCAAAATCAAACTTACACCAGAGGAACGCTCAACCGCAGTGCGGGCAACCCGAGCAATGGGATTGAAAGTTGCTGGTGTGGATTTACTGCGTTCTAATCATGGTCCGGTGGTGATGGAAGTAAACTCGTCACCAGGTCTGGAAGGCATTGAGAAAACCACCGGCCTGGATATCGCTGACAAAATTATTCGTTATATTGAAAAGAATCACGTTCCAGGCAAACCGAAGGTCTCCAGAGTGAAAGGATAACGTTGGGCGACGATATCTTTAAAATCGGTGAATCGGAAGTTGCACCAGGCGAGCGCAAGGTAATTAATCTGCCTATTGCGCGATTGTATACCAACAACTGGACACATATGCCGATTACAGTGATCCGTGGCGAAAAGGATGGCCCGAAACTGTTTATCTGTGCCGCCCAGCACGGCGACGAAATTAACGGCGTCGAAATAATTCGTCGTGTAATGGATCGGAAGGAATTAAGTAAAATCAAGGGTATCCTGATTGCGGTACCCGTTGTGAATGTTTTTGGTTTTCTGAACAGTTCCCGTTATTTACCGGATCGCCGGGATCTGAACCGCTCTTATCCCGGTTCGGCAAAGGGATCGCTGGCCAGCCGGTTGGCGCACCTTTTCCTTACTGAAATTGCTGAAAAATCCACACACGGAATTGATATTCATACCGGCGCAATTCACCGGTATAACCTTCCCCAGATTCGAACCAGCCTGGACGATGAACAAACCACCGAAATGGCGAAAGCGTTTGGCGCACCGGTTATTCTGCACTCCAGGCAGCGAAATAATTCACTCCGGGAAACGCTTGCCAATGAAGGGACACCGATTATTGTCTATGAAGCGGGCGAAGCGTTGCGCTATAATGAATCCGCGATCAAACTTGGCGTGGACGGCATTATACGAGTGATGCGTCATATCGGAATGCTCAGGAAATCACGGGCGAAACGAACAGAGCCGATACAGACCCGAAGCAGTCGCTGGGTACGCGCCAAGAAAAGCGGACTGGTTCAGTTAAAAGCGAAAGCGGGCGAAAAAGTTACCCGGCATCAGGTTATCGCTGTTATAGCTGATCCGCTGGGAGCAAATATGGTCAATTTGAAATCGCCGTTTGATGGAGTAATTATCGGTCATACCAACTTGCCATTAGTTCACGCCGGCGATGCAGTGATCAACGTGGCGAAAGCGAAAATTTCCAGAGAAATGCAGGCGGAACTGGAGCAGGTTACGTAGTTCAAGTGAAATAGTGTTGTTGTGTTGTGGTGTTGGGGTGTTTTCGTTGAAGGGCGCTCAATTGTATTTCGAATTCGTGATACGTAATGCGTAAAGTTTTGGGTATTTCTAGCCCCGGAGGGGCGGAATATTGTAGCCTGGGGTGTAAGCCCCAGGAGGAAAGAATATAAATGATGATTAGCCCCAACGGGGCGAAATGTTTGCTTCAACACTTCAACACACCAACACTCCAACACTCAGAAGAGGAAGTCGTTGACATTCGCGGTTGGCAGGGGTAAACTTTTTAAGATATCGAAGGGTACACAGGCTTCCATCGAAGAGAAAATCGCGAGAGATGCGCAACTTCCCTAAATTAATCAAATCTGCATTCCAGCGACCGATTTCCAAGATCTTCATTGGAATTTTTCTAGTGATGTTTTTCGGCGGAACACTCGTCCTGTTATTCGAACGAGCCCGGAACGGCCCGTCGTTCAATAGTCTCTGGAGTGCACTCTGGTGGGCGCTGGTGACGATGACAACTGTGGGCTACGGAGATAAGGTTCCGATAACGCTTGGCGGGCGGCTGGTTGGTGTGCTGGTCATGTTTTCCGGTGTCTCGTTGGTTTCCTTGCTCACAGCCACAATTTCTTCTATCTTTGTAGCACAAAAAATTCGCGAGGGACAGGGATTGGAACAGATTAAACTGACAGATCACATTATTTTATGTGGATGGAATTCGCAATCCGAACAGATTCTGGATTCGCTGAAGCGGTTGAGTCCCATCAGCGATCTCCGGGTTGTGTTGATTAACGATTTACCTGAAGAGCAGATCAACAATATCCTGTTCAAATATAATGATATGCAGACCAAGTTTGTCCGTGGCGATTATACCAGAGAAATCGTGCTCGACCGGGCGAATATTCGCAAGGCGAGAGCGGTGATTGTTGTACCGAATCTGGTGAAGGAAGATTTGATTACTGCAGATGAGAAGACTGTTCTTGCAACGCTGGCGATCAAAGAAATTTCGTCCAAGATTCGGGTGATTGCGTTTATCCTGAACCGCGATAACCAGAGCCATCTCCGGCGCGCTGATGTGGATGAAATTGTGGTCAGCGATGAATTTGGCGGCTACCTGCTGGCTTCGAATGTCCTGGAGCCTGGTGTCCCACAATTTGTCCGGCAGATGTTGAGTCCCGGCACGGAGCGCAATCTGCATCGCCGGCAAATCCCGAAGAATTTCGTCGATAAACCGTTTCAGGAACTGTTTGAATATTTCTATAATGAGAAGGATGAAATCGTCATTGGACTCTACGCGGAAGAAGAGACCATTAATGTGTTGGATTTTCTCTCTGCGGATACGTCGGCACTGGACGCATTTATCAAAGAAAAATTGGAAGCATCCGGACACGGTGGTGAACAGGAGCCGCGCGTAAGCGTCAACCTGAAACCCGCAAAGGATTATCAAATCCGGAAGAAAGACTGGGCGATTGTGATTGGAGCATGAACGCAGCACTCGAAACTAAAATAGACGTGAAGGAACTTCTGGATTATCAAATCTTTGAAGGATTACAGCCGAAAGAGGTTGAACACTTCGTCCAAAAGTTCCAATACCATAATTGTCCCGAAAATGATATTATCCTTCAAGAAGGTGATCCGGGCAATTCATTATTTCTGCTATTGACTGGCGAAGTGGAAGTGAGTCAGGCATTAACGATGAAGGTGACCACAGCAGAAGAACCGGATACACGGGAAAAGGCTATTACGCGGTTGAACGGGAGTATGCATCCTTTCTTTGGAGAAATGTCTATTTTTACCGATCACGATACTCGTTCGGCGACGATTCGTGCGGTGAAAAAGTGTTCGCTGGCTGAAATTACCAGAGATGATTTTTTCGCCGTGATCAAAGAACATCCTGAATTTGGCATCAAGGTGCTGTCTAATATAGCCCGGGTGCTGGTAAGTCGATTGAAAAAAACCAACGATGACGTAATGAAATTAACGACCGCATTAACATTAATTCTTGAACAACATTAACCGGATGATGAAGGAGTTATGAGTACAGAATTATCGAAAGTGTATGACCCGAAGCAGGTGGAAGATCGCCTCTATGATCTCTGGGAGGAAAACAAATATTTTCACGCGGAGCCGAACCCGGAGAAGAAACCGTATACCATTGTCATTCCGCCGCCAAATGTGACCGCAGTGTTACATATGGGACACGCGTACAATAATACGTTGCAGGATATTCTGATCCGGTGGCGTCGGATGCAGGGTTACGAGGCACTCTGGATGCCCGGCACTGATCACGCCGGTATTGCAACTCAGAATGTGGTTGAACGCGAGCTCCGCAAGGAAGGTAAAACCCGCCACGATTTGGGCCGGGAACAGTTTGTTGAACGCGCCTGGGAATGGGCGAAAGCACGCCGTGCGGATATCGTGAACCAGCTCAAGAAAATGGGCTGCTCCTGCGATTGGGACCGCGAGCGCTTCACTTTTGATGAAGGGCTTTCCAAGGCTGTTACGGAAGTATTCGTCACATTGTACGATAAAGGTTTGATTTACAAGGACAGTTACATCGTGAACTGGTGCCCGCGCTGTTCGACGGTGATCTCCGATGAAGAGGTAGAACACCACGATCGCCAGGGACATCTCTGGCATATTAAATACCCGCTGAAAGATTCCGACGATTACATCGTGGTGGCAACAACGCGTCCAGAGACAATGCTCGGCGATACCGGAATTGCGGTGAATCCCGACGACGATCGCTACACTGATATGGTTGGCAAAACGGTTATTCTGCCGATTCTTGAGCGTGAATTGCCGATCGTTGCCGATGATTACGTTGATCCGGAGTTTGGTACCGGAATGGTGAAAGTGACTCCGGCGCACGATCCGAACGATTTTGAGATCGGCAACCGGCACGATCTGCGCAAAATTAATATTTTGAACAACGACGCCACAATGAATGAAAATGCGGGCCCGTATGAGGGAATGGATCGCTTCGACTGTCGCAAAAAACTGGTCAAGGATTTGGAGGAACAAGGCTATCTCCTGAAGACTGAAAAGTATCAGCATCGCGTGGGACAATGCTATCGTTGTGATACGATAGTCGAGCCGTTTATCTCCAAGCAATGGTTCGTGAAAATGGAGCCGTTGGCAGAACCGGCACTCAAAGCCGTGAACGAAGACGACATCAAATTCTATCCAGAGAAGTGGGTGAAGACTTACAATCACTGGATGGAAAATATCCGCGACTGGTGCATCTCCCGGCAGTTATGGTGGGGGCACCGGATTCCGGCGTATTATTGCCAGAAGTGCGACAATATGGTGGTTTCCCGCACCGAACCGCACGCCTGTGATAATTGTGGCGCCAAGGACTGGAAACAGGACGAAGATGTGCTGGATACTTGGTTCAGTTCCTGGTTATGGCCGTTTTCGACGATGGATTGGCCGGAAGAAACCGAAGAATTGAAATATTTTTATCCCACCAGTACGCTGGTGACGGCGAATGATATTATCTTTTTTTGGGTAGCAAGAATGATCATGGCCGGTCTGGAATTTATGGGAGAAAAACCCTTTTCCGATGTCTATTTCAACGGACTCATTCGCGACGCACAAGGCCGCAAGATGAGTAAATCACTGGGGAACGGAATAGATCCGCTGGAGATGGTGGACAAATATTCGGCTGATGCAGTCCGGTATTCTCTGATTGTGCTTTCCACGGAAGGTCAGGATATCAATCTTGCCGAAGAAAATTTCGAGATCGGGCGGAACTTTTCCAATAAACTCTGGAATAGTTTCCGGTTTGTGGAAATGCAGCGGGAAGGTGAAAAAATTCCGCACGAATTGCCGGATAAATCCAACTGGGAGCTGGCGGATCGCTGGATTGTCTCGCGTTTGCAGAAAGTCACCAAACAGTTCAATGAAGCGCTGGAAGCGTTCCGAATTCACGAAGCCCAGGAAACGGCGCACAAATTCTTCTGGGGCGAGTTTTGCGATTGGTATCTGGAATTGATCAAAACACGGCTGTACGAAGATGATGAAACTGCCAGAGAAACGGCGCTCAATATCGCGATAAATGTGCTGCGTAAAACGCTGCAGTTGTTGCATCCGATTATTCCGTATATCACTGAGGAAATCTGGCAGCACTTGAAACTGGAAGACGACCCGGATCTTATCGTGAGCGCTTTTCCGGAATACGAGTCCGAATTGACTGATGACGATGCCGAATCAGAGATGAATACACTGCAGGATGTGATCGTCGCCATCCGGACGATGCGCAGTGAGATGAATGTGCCGCCGTCCAAACAGGCCCACGTTTTAATCAGTGGCGCCAAAGATGGGAAAGCGGATTTGCTTGATTCATATCGTGGCTATCTCTCCAGTCTCGCGAATCTTGAAGAAATTACCCTTAAAGATCAGGCAGACCAACCGGAAGCCAGCGCTACTACAGTGGTCCACGGTCTGGAAATTTTTATGCCGCTCGCCGATCTCATCGATTTGTCGATGGAACAGAAGCGTCTGGCGAAGGAAATTGAAGACACCGAAGCGCGTCTGAAAAAGGCCAACGCCAAACTGGATAACGATCAATTTGTCCAGAATGCACCAGATGACGTCGTGAATCGTGAGCGGGAAAAACGAGAACAATACAACGAAGAACTCAACAAATTGAGAGTTCACTATGAAAAATTGGCTGAAATGGATTCTTAGCAGTCTTTTAATCACGACGGCGGGACTTGGATTCGCCCAAAAAAATCCCACCGTTACTATTTACAACTCGAACCTCGGGCTGGTGCAAGAGCAGCGCACGCTGGATCTGTCCAAAGGTCGGCAGGAAGCCACCATTACCGATGTGGCGGAGCAGATTCAGCCGGCGACGGTTCATATTAAACCGCTGGACAAGAAAGCCTTCACGCTGTTCGAGCAAAACTTCCAGTATGATCTGGTGAACAGCAGCAAGGTGTTCGACAAGTACATCGGTGAAACTATTAATCTGAAAACCAAGAGCAGCGAAGAAGTGCAGGGAAAACTCCTGTCCCGGGACGGTTCTATCCTGATGTTGCAGAACAAAAACGGTTCGCTGCGATTGATCCACACCAATCAAATCCTGGAATACAACCTTCCGGAATTACCCCAGGGATTGATTTTGCGTCCGACGTTACAATGGATTGTCGATGCTGATCGCGCCGGAGAATATCCCATCGAACTGAGTTATCTCACGCAGGGAATGTCCTGGGAAGCCGAATACATTTTGCAGATACAAGACAAAGACGACTCTGGAACGCTGGCGTCCTGGATCACCTTAAAGAATCAGTCTGGTGCGACATTCAAGGACGCAAAAGTCAAACTGGTCGCTGGCGATATTCACAGAGCAAGCCAACAGCGTGGCGGTCCACAGACAATGGTCATGGCAGAATATGCCAAGGCGGCACCGTCCGTTTCTACCCGAGGCGTGTTCGAATATCATCTTTATGAGATCAATTTCCCGACAACGCTGTATCAGAACGCGATCAAACAGGTCACATTGCGCGATCCGACCCAGATCCATTACAACCGGGAATACACGTTCGAACATTCGGAACGGCAATCAGCAAAACAGGACAATATAGATGTCCAGATTGTCTTCGATAATTCCAAAGAAAATAACCTCGGTTTTGCGCTGCCTGGCGGTGTTGTCCGGATGATGCAAGTTGATAAAGACGGCAGCGAAGTCTTAGTCGGGGAAGACAATATTGATCACACGCCCAAGGATGAAGAAGTCCGCCTGACTGCCGGCAAAGCCTTTGATGTAGTTGGCGACCGGACTGTCACCGATTACACGCGTCGCAGCGATAATTACGAGCAATTCACGGTGAAGATTGACCTGCGTAACCACAAATCCAAACAAATTAACGTGAACGTACTCGAACATTATTACGGCGATTGGGAAATCAGAAAAGAAACGCAGCAATCAACGATTGTTGATGCGACCACATTGAAATATATCGTTTCCATTCCGGCGGACGGGGAATCTTCCGTGCAGTACACCATCGAGCGCCGGCGCTAATTCTTACACCAGATTTTATGACTGAAACCAAAGCAGCCTGGACAAAAGACACTCCCGTGCAATTTGTGAAAGGTGTCGGTCCGGCGCGTGCAGAAGTGCTCAATGACGCCGGAATTGAGACTATTGAGGATCTGCTTTATAATTTTCCCAGGCGATATTTAGACCGCAGCACCATTAGTCCCATCAACAAGTTAAAAGTCGATCAGGAAGCCACGGTCGTCGGCAAGGTCATGGCGAAAGGACTCAAACGCGGGCGAAAACGCCAATATTTTGAAATGGTGGTGCAGGATAAAACCGGCATCCTGAAGTGTCGCTGGTTCCGGGGCGCCAAGTGGATGAACAAAGCGTTTAAAGTCGGAGAACCGATTGCAGTCAGCGGCAAAGTCACTTTTTTCAACGGACTTTCACTCAATCACCCGGATTACGACAAACTCAGCAAAGAAGAATCCGATCCCGTCAATACGGGAAAAATTATTCCGCTCTATCCCGGCAGCGAAAAACTGAAAAGCGTTGGTCTGGACAGCCGAAAACTTCGCAAAATATATCATTCATTGCTTCCAAAGATAAACCAGCTGATTGATGAATATTTACCGGAAGCCGTCAGGAATCAGCATAAACTGGCGTCAATCCAATTTGCGCTGAAAAACATTCACGATCCCAATGATTTTAAATCACTCGAAGCTGCACGACGCCGGTTAAAATATGAAGAACTATTTTTCATTGAATTAATGCTGGCGCTTCGAAAACACCATCATAAGCAGGCGAAAAAGGGCATCAGCTATTCCGATCTTGGCAGCTATTTTGAAAAGTTGTATCGACTGTTGCCGTTTGATTTGACCGATGCCCAGAAACGAGTCATCAAGGAAATCCGGGCGGACATGAAATCTGAGCACGTGATGAATCGATTGTTGCAAGGCGATGTCGGTTCCGGTAAAACCGCCGTCGCAATGTTGGTGGCCAGCATCGCCATCGGCAATGGATTTCAGGTGGCGTTTATGGCGCCGACGGAAATCTTGGCGGAACAGCACTATCGAACCATTCAATCGTATTTCGACAAGATCAAAGTCCCGGTGGCATTATTAACGGGTTCGGTGAAAGGCGCCGATCGCAAGAGCATCTTGAACGGACTGAAATACGGCGATATCCCGATGGTCGTCGGCACACATGCACTCATTCAGGAAGGCGTAAATTTTGATTCTCTGGGATTGGCAATTATCGACGAGCAGCACCGTTTTGGTGTGTTACAGCGTGGCGCACTGACAGAAAAGGGAATGAACCTTGACGTGCTGGTGATGACCGCTACGCCGATTCCGCGAACAATGTCTTTAACGCTTTATGGTGATCTGGATATTAGTGTGATTGATGAAATGCCGGCCAATCGTCAGGAAATTATTACGAAAAAAGTTTCCGTGGCGAAACTCAATGCAGTGTACGATTTCATCCGGGGTAAACTGCAAAACGGCAGGCAATGTTATGTGGTTTATCCGTTGATTGAGGAATCGGAAAAAATGGATCTGCAGGCGGCGACCCAGGGCTTCGAATTGCTGCAAAAAGAGTTCTCTGGATTTCAGGTTGGACTCCTTCACGGGCGAATGTCCGCTGACGAAAAAGAAGCAATTATGAAGCAATTCGAAGCGAACGAGATTCAGATACTTGTGAGCACCACGGTTATCGAGGTGGGTATCGACGTGCCGAACTCCACGATTATGCTCATCGAGAACGCCGAGCGCTTCGGATTGACGCAATTACATCAGCTGCGCGGACGAGTTGGCCGTGGCGATCACCAGAGCTATTGTATTTTGGTGAATCGTTCAAAAAGTCAGAGTTCTGAATTGGCGGAACATCGGCTCAATATCCTTGTAAAATCTTCCGATGGTTTTCATATAGCGGATGAAGACTTGAAAATTCGTGGCCCTGGTGAGATTTTTGGAACAAAACAGAGTGGATTTCCGGAGTTAAAGATTGCAGATTATCTTGAAGATGGCGAACTTTTGCGGCTGGCCCGTCAATCGGCCTTTGCTCTCGTGCAGAAAGATCCCCGTTTGACGGCTCAGGAGTACACAAATTTAAAAGCACATTTCAAAGCACGTTACTCGGAGCAATGGAAAGTGAGTCAGATTGGATAGGAAAGGAGCACAGATCAATGGCTGCTGAAGAAAAGTCACAGGAACAGGAAGACCAATTATTTATGTATTTAGTGTCCACATTTTATTCCAGCGCGTGGATGCAGATGGGCAAAATTGAAAACCCGGTGACCAACGAGGTTGAACGAGATCTTGAACAGGCGCAACTCAGCATTGACATCCTGGATGTATTGAAAAAGAAAACGGACGGAAATCTCACCGATCAGGAACAACAGTATATTGATCGGGCGCTCCGTGAGTTGAAAGCCAATTTTATGGAAGAGAAGCAAAAGGATAAACACGCGGGCAAAGAAGGTAAAGCCGCATCAGATGCCGGAAGTGACGCGCCAAAAAAATCAAATATCGTCCGCCCGGGACAGGAAGATGACGACGAAGAGCAGAGTTCGCAGCAGGGGAAATCAAATCTTTGGACTCCATAATTGCCTGTAGTCAGAGTCTGTTAAAATCGTATAGAATTTCATAAGTGATAAATCCAACTCGTGTAAAGTACTGGCCAGAGAAATTATAAGAGAAGAGGCGAACATGGAGAAAGACCGGACAAAAATAATTCTAGCCACCGTAGTTTGGGTGCTGTCGTTCATTTTGTATTTATCGACGGTTGCACCAACTGTTTCTTTTTGGGACTGCGGTGAATTTATTGCGACGGCCTATACACTGGGAGTACCGCACCCGCCAGGAAGTCCGTTATTTATCCTGATTGGGAAATTTTTTAGTCTGTTGCCCACGGGATCAGATCCGGCCTTCCGGGTAAACCTGATGTCTCCGATCTCCTCGGCGTTTGCCAATATGCTGGTGTTTCTCATTATCGCCAAACTAGTGAAAATCTGGCGCAATGGATTGGAAACCGGCACGGATAAACTGGTCGCCTATGCCGGAGCCTTCATTGGAGCGATGGCATTTGCCGGAACTGACAGTCACTGGTTTAACTCCGTGGAAGCTGAAGTCTATGCGATGAGTACATTTGCTACCGCGCTGGTGGTCTGGCTTATTCTTCGCTGGGCAGAGAAAGCCGATGAAACAGGACACGAACGATATATTCTACTGATTGCCTATGTGATGGGTTTGGCGATTGGGGTGCACTTGTTAAATTTGCTGGCACTACCGGTAGTCGCGCTCATTATTTACTTCCGGAAGTACAAATTTGAGTGGAGCTCCTTTTTTGCCATGGTGGCGATTACCGGAGTTTCCTTCCTGATAATATATATTGGGATCATCAAGGGTGTCGTAAAAATAGGCAGCGTTACGTATCTGGGTGGCAATATCGGCTTTTACATCGTTGGCTTAATTGTCATTGGAATATTTCTCGTTACGTGGTGGGCGGTGAAGCAACATCGCCAGATTACGTCTTTGGCACTGATGTCGGTGATACTGATTTTAATTGGATATTCCAGTTATTCTATGATTTACATTCGTGCTAATCAGGATCCGACGATTAATGAGAACGATCCCTCAACGCCACAGCGTCTGGTTTCATACCTGGAGCGTGAGCAGTATGGGGCACATTCCATCACCGACCGGAGCGCCGTTTATCAGGAGTCGAAACGGAATCCGGGCGCTCATATTGCCGATCGGGTCAATAGCACAGCAGCGTTTGTTTGGGAATACCAGATTAAATATATGTACATCCGGTATTTCAACTGGCAATTTATTGGTCGCTCAGGGCATAACACAGATATTGGACAATTTTTCGCGTTACCATTTCTCTTGGGATTATTGGGGATGTTGTATCATTTCCAACGAGATGGCAAACGCGCATTTGCGGTATTTGCTCTCTTTATTATGACGGGATTGGCGGTGATTATCTATCTCAATCAGCCTGATCCACAGCCGAGGGAGCGAGATTACAGCTACGTCGGCTCCTTTATGGCGTTCTCCATGTGGATTGGGATTGGCGCCAGTGGAATTATTGAATTGATCACCGAGAAATTAAAAGGCTCGACACAAAAAATTGTGGCCTGGGCTGCCATTATAGCGCTGGTGTTAATTGCTCCGGCACAAATGATTGGTAAAAATTACCGGGAACACGATCGCAGCGGTAATTACGTCGCCTGGGATTACTCCTACAACATTTTGCAAACGTGTGAACCAAACGCTATCATTTTTACCAATGGCGATAACGATACCTTTCCGCTCTGGTACTTACAGGAGGTGGAGCATATCAGGCAGGATGTTAAAATTGTCAACCTGAGTTTGCTGAATACGCAGTTGTTTGATGAACAACTGCGCGATTACAAACCAAAAGTGTTGCCGGCCTCTCTGAGTGACCGGGAAATCGACCAGATTACACCGAGAGCCTTTCAGAAGCAGAAAATCAAGATTCCGGTGCCAAAATCAGAGCAAAATCAGAATGGCTACATTGAGTTTACGATGGAGCCGACTTACGGGAATCAGGGCATTAGGGTACAGGACTTAATGATCCTGAGACTTTTGTTTGAAAATATGGGCAAACGTCCGGTTTACTTTGCTATCACCGTTGCCCAGGAGAATAAAATCAACCTGGATCCGTTTCTCAGAATGGACGGCCTGGCGCTCAAAGTTATGCCGTATAAATTGGGCAGGGATAATATTAACCCGGAAATACTCAAGACCAACCTGTACGAAAAATACCAATACCGGAATCTCGGCAATCCGGACGTCTTCTTTAACGATAACATTCAAAACCTGCTGCAGAACTATCGGTCAGTATTTCTCCAGCTCGCACTGTATTATTACTTCCAGGATCAGAAAGACCAGATGGTGAATGTTCTGGACAAGATGAGCGAGTATATCCCAGAGAAGACGATTCCGATTACGAACCGGGAAGTCTTTTTACAAATCGGACAATTGTATGCTCAGGCCGGTCGTACCGATCAATTGCGGGAGCGCGTGATGGATCTTATGGGTGACCCAAGAGTGCGGCTGGATCGCAAAATCCGGATAGGCTCACTGCTGTGGTCGCAATTGAACGAATACGGGACGGCCGACAGCGTTTTCTCCATGCTGTACGACCAAAATCCGGAAAACGGGCAGATTGTTGGAAATCTCATCCAGATTTACCAGGCAGAAAAACGCTGGCAACAGGCTGCGGATGTTGTGCAGCGCTGGTTAGAATCACATCCGGATGATAAAGAAGCACAGAATTTGCTGAACCAGTTTCAGCAAAAAATGAACGCTCCGGATACGAGTGGTTCGTAATTTGACACGAAATATCTACTACTAAATCAACCTGAGAAAAGGGGCGGACTTGCGTTCGCCTCTTTTGCTATAATGAATCCTCTGATCTCAATAATTATACCGCACTGGAATCACCGGGATGTACTCGTAGAGTGTCTGCATTCTCTCAAATCGACGAAGTATTCTCCGGTGGAAATTATTGTGGTGGATAACCATTCCACAGATGACAGTGTTGAATATATCCGCGCGAATTTTCCTGAAGTTCAATTGGTTGAGAATAAGGAAAATCGAGGCTTTGCTGGTGGCTGCAATGACGGCGCCCGATTCGCCAAGGGCAAATATCTGCTCATACTGAATAATGATACAACCCAGGAACCCGATTGGCTCGAACATCTGGTGGAATTTATGGAATCGCATCCGACGATTGGAGTTGCTCAACCAAAACTTATCAACGCCACTGACACGTCATTGTTTGATTACAGTGGCGCTGCAGGTGGTTTCATGGATCGATACGGATTTCCCTTTGCGCGTGGCCGGATATTTGATTCGATCGAAAAAGATGAAGGGCAGTATAATACACCAGTGCAAACATTCTGGGCAAGTGGGACAGCGTGTCTTTTGCGCCGTGAGGTGTACGAGCAGATTGATCTGTTCGATGAAGTCTTCTTCGCCCATATGGAAGAGATTGATATGAACTGGCGCGCTCAATTAGCTGGTTGGGATATTGCGGTAGTGCCTTCAGCAATCGTCTATCATCACAGCGGATTCACCTTGCCACCGGATTCACCTTTTAAAAAATATCTCAATCATCGCAACAGCGTTTTGATGCTGATTGCCAACTATAAACTCTTTCGATCCATTACGCGCGGACTGCAACGCTGGCTGCTGGATTTGATGGCGATGGTGTTTGCACTGGTTGGTCGTGATTGGTCCAGGGCAGGAGCAATTATAAAAGCGTGGTGGTGGATTCTCGTTCATCCAACCACCATTTTGAGAAAGCGTATTGCTGTCCGGAGAATCAGGAAACGCTCGGACCGGGAAATGGATCAGCGGTTATACCGCGCGAGTATCGCTTTAGAGCATTATTTATTTCGTCGGAAGCAGTGGGAAGCCAGCCTGCATGCTATCGCAGAGATTGAAGAGAATACTTCGCCGGAATAAATAATATATTCCTTCTTCAAAAGACTCAGGAAATCTATGCAATTCTTCAGGATTGTCGCTCTTCGACGGGTCATTCGACCCGGCTCATGACGGGCTCAGAGTGACAATGAGAGGCGTCATCCCACACCAGAGGCTCCTTCTGGAGCTGAGCTTGTCGAAGGATAAACGCCGTAAATGAGGCTTATTATTTTGTAGAAAAGTATCTGTAAACTTATTGTGAAAAATTTATAATTTATTCAGGATTACAGTTACTTAATCCAGATACGACTGATAGGTGTCCTTATTTTCGGGATCAATTCGACTAAGCGTTTCTAAGGCTTTGACATCACCGAGTTTCGCAGCGGCCCAGGCAAATTTATCCGCCTGTCCGGCCATAAATATTTTTGTGTACTTATCATCCCGATTGGTTTTGAATATTTCAGTAAGCAGTTGCATCGCATCGTTAAAACTGACCAGGGCATCCTTTGTTTTGCCTTCCTGGATATCCCAAAATGCATCGAAGAATGAATATTTCATTACCCGAAATTTCCGATGATTTTGCAGGTCGTTTAATTTTTCAACGCGGTCCCGCCATCCTTTGGAGAAAGATGAATTTTGTGCCAGATTAATGATTTCCTGTGCGTTGTTATAATATTGGGTCCCGGCTAATTTTGCATAGGTATCCACTTCGCCGGCGAGGACTAAGTAAGCATAATAATCGATGACACCGGACACCGGTGAATAGATTTCGTGTTTGAGTATCTGGCCGGGAGCATACGGAAAATCCCACGCTTTGTCGAAATATCGTTGATCGATTCCGTTGGTGACCAACACCTGCGCAGTATAAACATCGGTGGCGCCGCTTTGCGTTACGGCCTGGATGTAAATTTGGTACATAATTGGTACCTTGGTACCAAACGCGTTATCGGAGTAATCGTAGCTATTGATATATTGCTCCAGATCTCTGGAGAGCGTTTGCAGTTTACTCTGTTGGCTGGGGTCGAGTCGATCGGCCTGGATACTAATCTCTGCTTCAAGTTTTTGTGCAAATCCGGGCGTTGCCAGTAATATCAACCCAAGAAAAATGAGAAAATTTTTTCGCATTGGATACCTGTGGATTCGAAAGTGATAACAATTCTAATTAATGCTAGGTTAATTTGGTCTGGCATCTGTTCAAAGTCAAGAAATTACTATGTTTAGTCAGGCTGCATTACTGAACCAAAAATCTGAATGCGGGGTTGTTGAAATAAACTTTTCGTTATAACTTTTCAGGCTATTATCGAACTATTTTCGAGGGAATGTCTGGAATTATATTTATGAATCTCATATCCCAATTGGAAGACCAGCGCATTTTAAATTATCTCCTTCATAAGATTGGAGAGGTTGCCGATGCGAATAATCTGGAAGCCTATGCAGTCGGTGGTTGTGTCCGGGATCTCTTCCTGGAGCGCAATACCACAGATATAGATATTATGGTGGTTGGCAACGGCGTGGATTTTGCCCGAAAAGTTGCAGAACGTCTTGGCGCCAAAACAGTCATTCCATATGAAAAATTTGGTACCGCGTTGATTCCGTATCGGGATTATGACATTGAAGTCGCAACCGCGCGTTCAGAGGAATACCAGGAAGATTCGCGTAAACCCGTTGTCCGGCAAGCCGATGTGCAAACGGACGCGAAGCGGCGCGATTTTACCATCAACGCCATGGCGATATCCATCAATCAAAATACATTCGGCGAATTACACGATCCTTTCAACGGCAAAGAAGATTTGAAGCGTGAACTCATCCGCACACCGTTGGACCCTGCAGAAACTTTCAGCGAAGACCCGCTTCGCATGATGCGGGCAATCCGGTTCGCAACGCAGTTACGCTTTGATATTGAGGGCGACACGCTCATCGCTATTGAACGCGAGCGCGAACGCATTGTGATTGTTTCGCAAGAGCGGATTACCGCGGAATTGATGAAAATACTCGCCTCACCGAAACCCTCTGTGGGATTATACCTGATTTATGAATCGCGATTGCTGGAGATAATTTTACCAGAATTTGCAGAGATGGACGGTGTCGAGGAAGTCAATGGATATCATCACAAGGATGTGTTGCGGCACACCTTTGAGGTGGTTGATAATATTTCCGAAAACACGGATAAGTTGGAGTTACGGTTGGCGGCGCTTGTGCACGATATTGCTAAACCGCAAACCAAACGATTTCGCAAGGACGTGGGCTGGACATTTTACGGGCACGACGAAATTGGCGCCCGCATGATGGAGAAGTTTTGCAAGCGATTACGTCTTCCAAAAAGCACAAAAAAATATCTCGAAAAAATGACTCGATTGCATCTCAGGCCAATATCCCTGGCGCAGGAAGGCGTCACCGATTCTGCGATCCGTCGATTACTCGTCGATGTTGGTGAGGATCTCAATGATTTGATTACGCTGTGTCGCGCGGATATTACCTCAAAAAATCCGAGACGCGTTCGTCGGTATATGAGCAATTTTGATCGGGTCGTTCGACGGATGGCTGAAGTCAAGGAAAAGGACAGCATGGCGGAGTTTCAATCGCCGGTGCGTGGCGACGAGATTATGGAGATTTGCGATATCCCGCCAGGACCCGTGGTTGGCAAACTGAAAAATGCCATCGAAGAGGCCATCCTTGAGGGGGAAATTCCGAATGATCACGACGCCGCGAAAGAGTATCTGCTGAGTATCAAGGATGAGTATCTGGAGGAAGAGTAAGCACCGAAAAGCCACGGAAAGAACTTTCACCGCCGAGTCGCAGAGGACGCAGAGAAGAACCACTGTAAACGACACTCACGGCAAACATCTATGGAACGTATATTTCAGCCACTGATCACCCCCGATGAAACTCTCTTGACTTCTGAAAATTTCCGGGGTAAAGTCTGAACAGTTACACTCAGACTTGATATTTGGATAATATTTACGGTGATAAATCGATTGTTATAGGGAATGAACGTTGTTTTGTTTCGCTGTAAAAACATAGAGAGTTCCAGAACAAATCCTGCTTCCGGAGGTAATACCCGATGCAAAATGAGAAAAAGTACCTTGCGCTGTTCATCCTGGTAATATTGTCCCAAATGTTAACCGGATGTCTGCGGAGTTATTTCCCTTTATATTCTCAAGCCAGTGCCACGCCAGTAATTTTTGAGCCGGAGCAACCGGTACATGACCAGGAAAAATATATAAGCGCGGATATCTTGTTTGCAGATGGCATGCATAAAAACGAGGCCCTTCAAATGCTCCGGGCGAGTTATTTTGTGGTTGATACCAGAGATTATGTCAATATTAACGGACGATTGTTTGGCTATTACGGCAATTACAATGTATCCGGAATGGGAGACGCTAATGGAAGTAAGAATGCTTATGGAATCGGTGGTGAAATAAATTTGAATGTGAACCTGAAAATTCACCAATTCAAAATTGGAGTGGGAACAGCTTTTGGTGCCGCCACAGAATTTGGGTCGTATTACACATTTAGGAAAAATGGGGATAACAAGAATGAATTATACAGTCAACAGGACTGGACATTTTTAACCATTTCCGTGTTCCCAGTAATTGCGTATGAATCTCCGGAGCACAATGTTTTATCCTTCCAGGTGAATACCGGCGTCCCTGGGTTTTACTCTCCAACAGTGGTCTGGAACCGGCATGGGATAGTTTATTGGTTGAGTTTTCTGACCGCGGGGGATGAACGCCCATATTATACACGGACAATGTTCGGGATTTCAAAAAAGTTGTAACTGTATCAGGTACGTTGCGTTGTTTAGAAATTAGTTATCAGAGTAGCCGATAGCACATGGCCATTATTCAGGGATCTCCGACAATCGTTATACATTTAAATTGGTGAAGAGAAAAAATCCGGAGTAACCAAAAAGATGAAGAAGTTACGTTACATATTTCCACCTTTTCTGGCCGTCTGTCTGCTTGGAATGGTTACGAATTGTACAGATCCTGGAAGATCCGTCAAGCCACCGGACAACCGCGACAAAGTGACCATCAGTCAGGGTGTGTGGGGAAATGTCTGGTTCTGGAAAGGGAACTTTATGCCGGGCAGTGTCAGCGGAACAATCACTCCGGTCGTGAGAGAAGTATATGTTTATGAAGCCACATCGTTTACCTCAGTGGAATTCGACACAGCACATCCTCCGTTGATTCGGGAGATTCACTCCCGTTTTATCGGGAAAGCAATTTCAGATGAGGATGGCTTTTTCCAGATGCACCTTGCGCCGGGGAAGTACAGCTTCTTTCCCAAAGAAGATTCACTCTTTTTTGGGAGCGTCGGAGACAGCGCTGGAGATATCCAGGCTGCTACAGTAGAACCGGACGAAGTGACCAAACGCCAGATTGATATCAATTATCAGGCTTTCTACTAATAGAGAACCCTGCCAGCACCTCTTTTTTTGAACATTTAAATCGCACCATAAAAAACCGCTGCCAGCATTTCTACTGGCAGCGGTTTATTGGATTGACTCTCACCGTGGAAAAGGTTTATTGCAATTCGTTCGCCTCAATCCAGCGTTCGGCATCGATCGCGGCTTTACAACCTGATCCGGCAGCGGTTACTGCCTGGCGATACACGGAATCCTGCACGTCACCGCAAGCAAAAACACCATCTACGCTGGTGTAAGTATTCTTCTGGTTCGTAATCAGATAACCCTTTTCATTCATCTCGAGCTGGCCTTCGAATACATCGGTATTGGGTTTATGTCCGATGGCATAAAAAACGCCATCGATATCCCGCTCATAGGTTTCACCTGAGTCATTGTTTAACAATTTTACGCCGGTGACTCCTCCGTTTTCCCGGTCGCCGAGAATATCCACTAACTCGGTATTCCAGATAAAATCAATTTTGTCATTATTGAACGCGCGATCCTGCATAATTTTCGAAGCGCGCAGTTCATCTCTGCGATGGATGATATGTACTTTTTTTGCAAATTTGGTTAAGTAGGTTCCTTCTTCCATTGCTGAGTCACCACCACCAACGACAATGACCTCTTTATCTTTATAGAAGAATCCATCACACGTGGCACAGGCAGAAATACCGTAGCCCATTAATTCATCTTCTGCGTCCAGTCCTAATGTTTTTGCAGAAGCGCCTGTGGCGATAATCACCGCTTTTGATTTATACAAATCTTCGCCAATCCAGACCTTAAATGGTCTTTCGGAAAAATCGACTTTGGACACGTGTTTAAAATACGTTTCTGCGCCAAATTTTTGCGCCTGCTTGCGGAATAAATCCATCATATCCGGACCAAGCACACCCTCGGGAAATCCAGGATAGTTTTCAACATCTGTGGTAATTGTTAATTGACCGCCGGGCTGATTTCCTTCAAAAACCAACGGATTTAATTCGGCCCGCCCATTATAAATCGCTGCCGTTAATCCCGCAGGACCCGAGCCAATAATAATTACATTTCTTACATCATCGTTACTCATAATATCTCCCTGTCACTTCTCGCGTTATTGCATCAAAATTCGATATAAATTTTAGCATATAAATTTACCAGTTATTCTCGTGTATTTCACTGAATTTTCCCAGAGAATTTCCAATCTTTGTGCTCAATCTGTTGCCATTATTTATAACATCAGTCCGTTAGAGCGGCTATAAAATAAAAGGTTACACAGCGATTTCAAATACCCGGAGGTGAAGTTTGTTTGAGATTTCCGCAGGTGAAGCATAAATTCAATTTATGAAACGTATTGAACCATTTCCCAGACAAGAAGTATTCTATTTAACGCTGTTCGGGATCGCGTTTGCCTTTATCGAAAGCGCGGTCATCGTGTACTTGCGGACAATTTTCTATCCAGGCGGCTTTCACTTTCCGATCCAGATGATTCCAGGGACAGTCGGGATGACGGAAGTTGCCCGGGAAGCCGCAACTATTGTCGTGTTGGCAAGCGTTGCACATCTTTCCGGGAAAGAATTCCACGATCGGTTCGGCTGGTTTCTCTACCTGTTCGCCGTTTGGGATATTTTCTATTATATCTGGTTGTACGTCATTCTGGGTTGGCCGCCGACACTGCTCACCTGGGATATTCTCTTTCTGATTCCGGTCCCATGGATTGGGCCAGTACTCGCACCACTATTGGTATCTCTGGCTATGGCGGTATTTGGGATCATTCTTGTTGCGGTGACCAGGCGCGGCAAGACGCTCCGCTTCTATTGGTGGGAATGGGGGCTTGAGATATTAGCCGCGCTCCTCATTATTCTCTCCTTTTCAATCGATTGGAAACTGGCGACGATGCAGGGACCGCCGGAGCATTTCCGATGGGGATTATTCCTGGTCGGATTATTCCTGGGAGTAATCGTTGCAACGCAGGCCTTGATCCGAAAACATTCCTTATAGTTTAAAAAAACAGTATTGCGATTGAGTCGAGTCATCGTATCTTCCTGAGCATCCGGAAAAACGATGAAAATATTTACCAAAGATCATACACTCACCAGAGAAGCCCTGGCTCTCGGCTATCCTATTGTGGTTGGCATGCTGTCCACCACCCTGATGAATATCGTCGATATCGCGATGGTCGGGCGTCTGGGTGCGGCGGCAATCGCGGCGGTTGGACTCGGAGGCATTTTCTTCTTCACGGTGTCGAGTTTTTTCTCTTCGCTCAACGTCGGTGTGCAGACGGTTGCCGCGAGACGATTTGGCGAGAAAAAATACGACGAGACCGGTTCTGTCCTCTGGAATGCTCTATTTATTGCGCTGATCGCGGGTCTGCCGGTGACTCTCGCCGGTATCAATCTGGGTACCGATTTCATCGAACTCCTGAACAACGATCCACAAGTTGTCGTGTTCGCCCAGGGATACATCTGGTACCGTTTTCTGGGGATTGGCTTTGTGATTCTCAGTATGGCGTTTCACGGCTTTTTCAACGGTATCGCCAAGACCAAAGTACACCTGCAAGTGACGGTAACGGCAAATATCCTGAACGTCATCCTGAATTATGGATTAATATTCGGTCATTTGGGCTTCCCAGAGATGGGCGTGCGAGGGGCTGGCCTGGCCTCATCCATTGGTATGGTCTACAGCGTGCTGATGTACATAATCTATGGGTTGCGTCCTTCCATACGAACACGGTTCGAATTCCTGAAACCGGCGCCAATCAAACCGGAAGCGCTGAGAAAAATTATTCGGCTGAGTTTTCCCGTGGCGCTTCAGAATGCCATCGTCCACGGTGGATTCACGATGTTCTTTGTGATTGTGGGAAGGGTGAGCACGGTGGCCCTCGCAGCGAGTGAAATCGTGTTTGATATCCTGAGTTTTTCTTTCATGCCAGGATTTGGTTTCGGCATGGCAGCCGGCACGATGGTGGGGAAATATCTTGGCGCATTAAAGCCGGATCACGCGGAGCGCAGCGGTTGGGTTGGACTTCAGCTGAGCGTGATTTTTATGGGATCAATGGGGATTATCTTTATCCTGTTTCCGCGACTAATCCTGCATATTTTTACCACCGATGTCGATGTCATCCGGGAAGGTGTCCTTGCGCTGCGAATTCTTGGCACTATCCAGTTTGTGGATGCGTGCGGACTTTCCCTCTCCGGTGCGTTGCGCGGTGCTGGTGACACGACTTTTGTCAGTATTACCGAGATTCTGATCAATGTGGGACTTTTTCTGCCGCTGGTTTATTTTCTTGCTATCATTCTTAATTGGGGGCTCTTGGGCGCCTGGCTTGGCTTCGGATTTTATATCATCCTCTTTGCCAGCGCCATGATCTTGCGTTTTCGACACGGAAAATGGAAAGCAATTGAGGTGTAAATCTCTTACCTGCCAGGTTGATAGAAAAACCTGGCGGGTAGCTACTCGTAAAAGCTACCTTCCGGGAAAAACAAGCTACCCGGAAGGTAAGGGGGGAATTCGCGAGTAATGACGTATACACCTTTTGTTTACTTGATTACTTCTGTAACTTTTATCAATATAAATTTAGACTCAACACTAATTTGTAAAAGATACCTCGGAATATGACGTCGTTTTCAAAACAGCAATGGCCGCGTATAATCGCTCATGTAGATATGGATTGTTTCTTTGTGGCGGTGGAACGACTGAAAAATCCTGATTTGAATGGAAAGCCGGTTGTCGTTGGTGGAGATCCTACCGGACGGGGAGTTGTGAGTTCAGCGTCGTACGAGGCGCGGGAATACGGAGTGCACTCGGCAATGCCAGGCAGTCAGGCGGTTCGACTCTGTCCCAACGCCATTTTTATCTCTGGGAGTTTTGAGGATTACGATCACTTTTCCCGGCTGGTGCGAAATGTTTTAGAGCAATATACGCCGTTGGTGGAAATGGCATCCATTGACGAAGCGTATCTTGATTTGTCGGGAACAGAACGTTTATACGGTGCTCCAATACAAATGGCACAAACTATCCGCGATCACATTTTGGAAGAAACCGGACTCATTGCTTCCTTCGGGATTGCGACCAATAAACTTGTTGCAAAGATCGCCTCGGACTACGGCAAGCCGAACGCTATTACCGTCGTTTGGCCAGGCGAAGAGTCAGGGTTTTTAGCGCCGATGAATATCCGGAAGATTCCCGGTATCGGGCCACGGACTGAAGAGCGATTGAATTCCATTGGAATCACGAAAGTGCACGAAATAATTGATATTGATGTGAACCGTTTGGCCAGCCGGATTGGCGGGATGGAGGACGCACAATCGCTGCGGAGGCGGGCGCTGGGACAATCGGATTCACCGGTAGTCACTGAGCGGGAGCGGAAATCTATCAGCAAGGAGATTACCTTTCGTGAGGATATTTCCGATCAGGATTATCTGATCTCAATATTGAGTTATCTCACCGAGCAGGTGACCGGAAAAATGCGCAGTCTTGGCAAGAAAGCTTATACAGTGAATCTGAAGTTCCGGTATCCTGATTTTGAGACTCACACCAGAGCACACACGCTGGAGCAAGCCACGGATCAAAGTACTTCGGTCTTTGAATCTGCAAGAACAATGGCGCGGGAGGCGATTGGATTTCAACGCGGTATTCGACTTATTGGTGTAGGCGTCTCCAACTTCGAATCATCGGATGCGCAGATTGATCTTTTTCAGCAACGCGACAACGAGACAAATGAAAGCGACGCACGGCGCACCGAAGCTGTCGACCGTCTGCGCGAGAAATTTGGATTTGATTCGGTTGTGTCCGGAGATGCCATTGATTTGATCCGGCAAAAAAATCTGCGGGAAGGGAAGGAAGACGAATAAATTCCAAGAAAGAAGAGCCAAGAACCAAGTTTAAGGTAAAAAAGGTATAAGGGTATATGGCAATAAGGAAATAGGGGAAAAGGCGAAAAACCTGTCATCTTTAGCGAAGTCCAGGGATCTCGGAAAACACCGATGATAAGGTGAAAGATGAAAGCAATGCGGTTGGTTGTTGGTGGTAAGTTGTTCGTTGAAAAAGCAGGTATATGGTATAAGGGAATAGGTACACAGGAGAATGGAGAACGAAGAACGGAGAAAGGGAAAACGCAAGATTTCCCGCAGCGAATCTGATAATGTTTAGGTGAGGCGCCAGCTCCCAACTAGCTGGGAGCAATTGTCTAAGCCGCAGAGCGGCGGAATGTTTGCAGAAAAAGTGAATCACAATCCTTTGAGCCTCGGAGAGGCGGCATAGTTGTAAGTGCCATTTTATGGATATGTCGCTCCTGCGGAGCTCGAATGACTTGCTGCGTCTATAAATTGCTACAAACATCTCGCCCCGCCGGGGCTTGTAAAACATCAAACACACCGAAAATAAAAACATGTATATGGTATATTGAAATCCGGTTCATTTTTAAAAATACGTTATTGACCAGGCGCTATTCAATGGTCGTGTAAATTTTTCTCACGTTTGACTCCGCCACGGCGGATCACGTCTTTATTCACGATTCACACGATTATGATTAAGATTATGAGTAAGATTAGGATTAAGATTTAGAGAACTCGAACACTATTCTTTGGTCAACACTTCCTGAACCACACGATTTACTTCATCCAAAGCATACGGTTTAGTAATAACTCCCTGAAACCCGAATTCAGAGTAATTTGCCATCACCGGATCGTTGAAGTATCCGTTGCTGACAATCGCTTTCGCATCCGGATCGTAATCGAGCAACTGTTTAACTGTGGACTTCCCACCCATACCGCCAGGGACGGTTAAATCCAGAATGACAGCATCAAATGCCTGGGCTTTTTCCTTAGCCACACGGTACATTTCCAGCGCTTCTTCGCCCGTCGGTGCGTAGAAAACGCGATGACCAAGATATTCCAACAATTCACCGCAAAATTCCCGGGCTCGCTGTTCATCATCCATAATCAGGATTTTACCGTTGGTCAAAGGAGTATCTGAATCACTTGTTATCTCCGGACTGCCGGAAATATGCGCTGGCAGATATAAAGTAACCTGCGTCCCTTGATCAACCTCTGAAGAAATTTCAATGTGTCCGCCGTGATTTTTTACGATGGAATATGCACTCGCTAATCCGAGTCCGTTACCGTGCTCTTTTGTTGAGAAAAACGGTTCAAAAACCTGTGGAAGATATTCTTCCGGGATTCCTACACCATCATCGCTGATTTGGATTTTAACATACGAACCCTGTACCAGCGAGCCAATGCTTTGTCCATTAAAGATGTCTGCATTTTCCGCCGTCACTGTGATCGTGCCATCTCCGGGCAGCGCTTCTTTGGCATTGATAATAATATTGTGGAGCACGTTTTTAATTTGTCCGGCGTCGATTTCCAGTAAATGAATATCTTCCGGGATCGCGATCCCGGATCGAATTGACGAATGACGCAACGCAAAATCCATCGCTTCCTCAACCAGTTCCGGTAGAGCAACCCTGGAGGAATTTGGTCGTCCACCGGTTGTGAGTGTAAGCAATTGGCTGGTCAGTTGTCGGGCGCGCTCCGTGGATTTTTCGGCGTTTTTCAAATACTTCAGGACTTTCTCCTGTCGGTCGCAATGAATTTTTCCCAAAGCAATGTCTCCGAGCAGTGATGCTAAAATGTTGTTAAAATCGTGCGCATATTTCCCGGCGAGTTCGCCCACGGACTCCAGTTTTTTGGCCTGCCACAATTCTTCTTCCATCCGGCGCTGATCAGTGACATTTCGGAAAACCAAAACGGCGCCGGTCAACGTCCCGTCTTCATCCAAAATGGGTGCACTGCTTGCTTCAACTAAATGCTGATCTCCGGTTTTTCCCTGCAAAAGTGCTCTTTTTTCCAGAGATGTTTCTGCCGAGGAATCCAGCGTTTTCTCAATGGGCGTCTGAATCGATACTTGTGAAACAGAATCGAGTAAGGTGAATAGATCGGAATAATGTTGTTCCACAGCATCCAAATATGGAGCATCCAGTAATTCTTCTGCTTTCGAATTTACAAAGACGATTTTCCCGGCTTCATCGGTGAGGAGCACAGCATCTGAGATTCGGTTGATTGTTGACGAGAATAGATTTTGCTGCCGGGCCAGATCGTGCTCTGTTTGTTTGACCGAGGTAATATCGCGAATTTTTACACTGACCGGATTTTTGGATAATCCCGGAAGATCGTGCAGTTCTAACAAGACCTCAGTGAAAATTTCCTCGCCAATAGCAGGACTGAAACGGCATTCAAATCTCTGGGCTGCTCCCTTTTCTGCCTGACTAATTTTCTTTTTAAAATCGACTTTTCCCTTGATGTGCTGTTGCATCAGTGCAAAAAAATGGTCGGGACGTGTTTCCAGAATTTCCTTTTCTGAACATTGAAAGAGAGACAGGGCCTGCTGATTGCAATCAATGAATTGTCCTTTGCGTATCAGAAATCTGGCGCTGTCATCATTGGAAAACATTGCATGGTACAGCCGGATGCGCTCTGGTGTCAGCGAGGCTTCAGCGGTGATAATTTCGTCGTCGGTGCCCGGTTGACTGATCGGAATGATGGAAGCCCGCAGCGTGTAAAAAACGCCGGCGAGGATCGCCGCAATTCCCAGCGGGAAGCAAAAATATCCCGCTACAATCCGGATGAACGGATATGAAGCGTCGGATAAAACTGAGCTATTATATAAACTCCACAGCGTGAGCCCGACAATAACCATCCCAATGCCGCCAGCAAGCAACCAGAAACCAGTGGTCGCGGTATCCGAAATTTGCCTGCGAATCACAAAAAGCAACGCCACGGATGCCGCAAGAATAAGCCCAATACGAAGAAAATCGAATAATACCATTATCGGCCTGTCACCAAATTAGTCAGTTCCTCAAAAATTATTGTATACTTCCTCGCTTTCAAACTGTTTACCCGGCTTATCGGAATGTGTCAATTAGTCGTGTTCTCCAAATTTAGCAATAAGAATAAAGGACTGAACTTCATCGCTTAATTTAGGCACAGTTTGACTTCACTACAAATTTATTTTCCAAAGATTAAAGGGGCAGTTTTTCAATAGTTTACTCTTGGTTTTGATCATTGAAAGCGTCATTGTATTTCTGTAAAATTGCTGATTGCGGGAATGATAAATGGGGATTTATTCCAACAGACAGGAATAACCGATTGAGCACATTGAATAAAAAAGACGTTGCCAAAGTCCTGAACGAGATTGGCACCATGCTGGAGTTGAAGGGCGAGAATCCGTTTAAGGCGCGGGCGTACTACAACGGCGCGCGAACCATCGAGACGCTTTCCGAAGATATCGGCGAGCTGGTGGAATCCGGGGAAATCGGAGAGGTGAAGGGCATTGGCGATGCACTCCGGGAGAAAATCACAGAATTGGTGACCACCGGAAAACTAGAATATTACGAGAATCTCAAATCCGATATTCCCGAAGGCCTATTCGATATTTTAAAAATCCCGGGAATGGGCCCAAAGAAGGTCAAAGCAGTCTGGGAAAAATTGGACATTACCACGGTCGGTGAATTGGAATATGCGTGCCACGAGAATCGCTTAGTTGATCTCTCCGGATTTGGTCAAAAAACCCAGCAGAAGATTTTGGACGGCATTGAGTTTATCAAGAAGTATCAGGAACGCTGGCGCCTTGATGAAGTGATGCCCGCCGCGGATTCGGTTCTGGAATATTTGGAAAAGCAGGACAAAATCATCCGAATGGAACTGGCAGGGAGTTTGCGCCGTCACCGGGAAACGGTGAAGGACGTGGATATTGTCGCCAACGTCGAGGACGATAATCGCGAAGTAGTGATGCAGTATTTCGTCGATTTTCCGGACACGAGTGAGATTATCGGCCAGGGTGACACGAAATCCAGCATCCGCCTTGAGCGCGGCATCAACGTGGATTTACGTCTCGTAACTGACGATCAATTTCCGTACGCGCTGCACCATTTTACCGGCAGTAAGGAACACAATACCGCGATGCGCGGACTTGCCAAAGAGCGCGAAATGAAAATGAACGAGTATGGACTGTTTCGCGGCGAAGATGAACTGATTCCGTGCAAGAACGAAACGGAAATTTTTGAAGCGCTCGATCTGCATTTTATACCGCCAGAATTACGCGAAAATACCGGCGAAATCGAATTTGCCAAAGAGCACGAAATCCCGGAGTTATTGCAGGAAGATGATATTCAGGGTGTTTTTCATATCCACAGCTTTTACAGCGACGGCGTGCCTTCTATCAATGAATGGGTCGAAGAGAGTCAAAAGTTTGGCTACAATTATCTCGGGCTGAGTGATCACAGTCAAACCGCAATTTACGCCAACGGATTACAACCGGATCGACTGAAAAAGCAGTGGGACGAAATCCAGCAGATTCGTGAAGAATATCCTGGTTTTACTATTTTCCGCGGCATCGAGAGCGATATTATGTCGGATGGCTCGCTGGATTATGAGGATGAAATCCTCGAACAATTCGACTTTGTCATCGCGTCGGTGCACAGCAATTTTAATTTGAGCCAAGCAAAACAGACCGAGCGCATCGTCAAAGCAGTGACCAACAAATATACCACGATATTGGGACATCCAACCGGGCGACTTCTGCTGGCGCGCGATGAATACAACGTCGATATGCAGGCGGTAATAGAAGCCGCAGCAGAAGCCGGAACGGTCATCGAGATCAACGCCAATCCGCGCCGACTGGATTTGGATTGGCGGCTTGGAAAATTCGCCAAAGATAAAGGCGTGAAGACGTCGATTAATCCCGATGCGCACAGTCTGGACGGCTTGAACGATATCAAGTACGGCGTGGGCATCGCGCGAAAAGGGTGGTTCACCAAAGAGGATGTCCTGAACGCGCATTCCGCGGAATGGGTTGCTGATTTTCTCAAAACAAAACACGTTCAGGAGCCGGCATGAGCGAAGTAGAAACTTCCGAATTAGGTTTGCGTTCCGTGCACGAATCTCTCGGTGCAAACTGGACGATTTTTCAGGGACAGGAAATTCCAGCGGATTACAGCGATCTCAATGCGGAGTACGAAGCGTTTGACCAATCCTGCGCTGTGATGGATCGGAGCAATCTTGGACGCATCCGGATCAGCGGCAGCACCGCCCAGGATTTTCTCCACCGGATGACTTCGGCGCCAATCAACAACCTCCAGGTCGGACAGGGAATGGAATCTATCGTTACCACTTCCGAAGGACGATTCGTGGATTGGGTGAATATTTATTTGCCGTCGGATGATCATCTGGTGATGGTAACAGGCGCGGGAGCCGCTCCAAAAGTGATCGATTTTTTTGAGGGCTACATTTTTTTCAAGGAAGATGTGGAATTTCAGGATACCAGCGAAGAGTGGACTCAAATCCAGCTGAGTGGACAGAATGCGCTGGAGCTTTCGGCATCGCTGGGAATCGACCTTTCGAACGCCAATCTTTATGAGATGTTTTCGACAGAATTCGAAGATTCAAAACTCTGGGCAAGCCGCGTGAACGACGTGACTGGTCAGGACGTACATCTCTTCTGTTTAGCCGATCGCTCTAAACTTCTCTGGAAAAAATTGCAGGAAACAGATGTAGAGTGGAAGCCCGTTGGATTTTCCGCGTATAACTTACGCCGCATTGAAGCCGGATTACCGATCTATCCCAACGAGATCAACGATAAATATATGATGTTGGAAGCGCACCTGATGCGAGCCGTCGATTTGGAGAGCGGCTGCTTTAACGGACAGGAAGTGGTGGCGCGGACGTATAATTATGACAAGATTAAGCAGCATTTATGCCGGTTGGAGCTCGACGCTGCGGTTGAACTTTCGCCACCTGTGACCGTTTACTCCGGTGATAAACGGATCGGGACTTTGACCAGTGTGGCTCTCCGATGTATCGGAGGTGACAGCGCGGTTGCGCTCGGTTATATTCGAAGCAAATATGTGGAGACGGACACCGGGATTATGATCAAAGAAAACGACAAAACGTATAATGGAACTCTTTTGGGAAAGACTGAAGAACGATAAGTATGACACAATCAGAATTACACGCCTTAATTAACCTTTTAGACGATGACCAGATTTACGACGATGTGAGAAAGCGATTAGTTGAGCACGGCAAAGAAGCGCTTCCGTATTTGCGGGAAGTGTTGGATCACGAAGACATGCCGCGAATGAAACAGGCGCGGGAAATCCTGCGGGAGATCCACAATCAGGTGTACGAGGAAGAGTGGATCGAGATGCTTCAGCGGATGCAGGGACGCGATCTGGATCTGGAACGCGCAACCTGGCTGCTGGCCCAGTTCGCATATCCGGCGCTGGACGTGAGTTCCTACCGTGAGGAATTGGACATTATCGCAGACGAAGTGCGTGAACGCATTCGCATTACCGATAACATCGAAGACCGGATTCGCCGGATGGTCAGCGTACTCGCAAACAATTACGGATTTACCGGTAACGCAGACGAATATTACGATCCTGAAAACACGTTTATGAATCGGGTGATCGACCGCCGGCTCGGCATTCCGATCGCGCTGTCGACATTGTATTTGATGGTCGCCAAGCGACTTGGCTTACCGCTGGTCGGCGTTGGAATTCCGTCCCATTTTATGCTGAAATACGAGCCGGAACGGTACACGTTTGAAGAAGAATTCTACATCGATGTTTTTCATCACGGGCGCATTCTGGGTCGCATGGCGCTGGAACGGTTTTGCATTAAAGCGGGATTGGGATTTCAATCCTATTTTGTGGAGCCGGTGACCAACGCGGATATCATCGAGCGGATGATGCGGAACCTCGTGCTGGTGTACACCAAGAATGACGACAACGACTCGCTAAACCGGTTGCAGACGCTATTGGATCTCTACGCTGAACATTACGCCGACCAAACGCCGCGATGAAGCCCAAACAGTATCCCAAAGAATCCAAATCCGCAAAAAAAGAGCGCGTAAAGCAAATTATTGCTGCGCTGAAAGAGGAATATCCGGACGCGAAATGTTCGCTGAATCACTCGAATCCGTTTGAGTTGTCCGTGGCGACCATTTTGTCAGCACAGTGCACGGACAAGCGCGTCAACATCGTGACCGAAGATTTGTTCGAAAAATATCAAACGCCCGAGGATTTTGCATCAGCGGACATCGAAGTCCTGGAAGAAGATATTCGCTCCACCGGATTTTTCCGCAATAAAGCAAAGAACATCAAAGGTTTCGCTACGGAAATCGTGGAAAGCTACGATGGCGACGTCCCGCAAACGATGAAGGAGTTGACTAAACTGCCGGGCGTTGGGCGCAAAACTGCCAACGTCATCCTTGGAGTGGCTTATGAAGTTCCCGGCGTGGTTGTGGACACACACGTCAAACGCATCAGTCGTTTGCTCGGACTGACGAAAGAAACCAATCCCACGAAGATAGAATCCGATTTACAAAAACTCATTCCCAGAGAATGTTGGGTCGATTGGGCGCATCTGATTATTGATCACGGACGCGCGGTGTGTATAGCCCGAAATCCGAAATGCGGCGAGTGTGTGCTGTT
>Ga0209918_1000081_pt1 | contig 72949 bp, 55 predicted proteins | sample SalPonD_shore_MG_FD_185712 | JGI IMG/M metagenome (GOLD analysis project Ga0209918, IMG submission 185712) | Salt pond soil microbial communities from South San Francisco under conditions of wetland restoration - Salt Pond MetaG... | ecosystem: Environmental > Aquatic > Marine > Intertidal zone...
TACCGGTCGGGAACTGTCCGTGCTCGAAGCCCTGCACGTTGTCCGAACGGACCGTGAAGTCCGGATCGATGTGCTTGACCTTGCTGTGCAGCCACAGGTTCCGGCCGATGACCGACACGCGCAGGTTCTTGAAGCCGATCGCGCGGGCCCACGACACGGGCAGGTTGTACCCGATCCGCGCCTGGCGGAGCTTGATGTAGCTCGCGTCGACGATCCCGAGCTTGTGGCTGTAGAAGCTGTTCTCGTAATACGCCTGGGGGCAGACCGTCCCGCTGAGCGGGTTGCCGCTCTCATCGACGCCCGAGAGCTGGATCCCCGGGTCGCACGGCCCGTTCTGCCGACCGTTCAGCGTCTCGGCCAGCGTGCCCGAGTACTCTCCGAACCACACGGTCGAGGAGAACAGGTTTCCGCCGTGCTGGACGTCGAACAGCACGCTGAAGTCGAAGTCCTTGTAGCTGAGCTGCGTGCCCACCGACCCCGTCCAGTCGGGGTTGACGTTCCCGAGGACGTGGGGGTTCGGGTCCGCCACCGGAAGGACACCGAACGCGTACTGCGCCAGGACCAGGCGGCCCTGGGAGTCGCGCTGGTACTGCCGGCCGTAGAAGTCACCGTACGGCTGGCCGACCCGCGCCTCCAGGTTCATGCCCCACGCGCCGCCCAGCACCAGGGTCTCGAGCCCCTGGTAGAGCTCGACGACCTCGTTGTTGTTCATGCCCCAGTTCACCGTGAGGTCCCAGCTCAGGTCGTCCGTCTCGATCGGACGGCCGGTGAGCTGCACCTCGTGACCGGTGTTCTTGAGCTTGCCGGCGTTGATGACCTGGTTGCTGAAGCCGCTGGCGAAGCTCACCTGCACCGGCAGGATCTGGTCCTTGGTCACCTGGTGGTAGTAGGTGTAGGTGGCCATCGCCCGGCCGCCCCAGAAGTCCAGCTCGCCGCCGATCTCCCACGAGTCCGTCTGCTCGGGCCTGAGCTGCGAGTTCTTCAGGTTGTCCGGAACCTCGTAGCCCGTCGTGCCCGGCCAGCCCCGCAGGTTGAGCGGGTAGGTCGACTGGAGCTGGTAGGGGTCGGTGTCGCTCCCGACGCGGGCCCAGCTTCCCCGGATCTTCCCGTACGTGAGGATGTCGCTCTGCAGGTTCAGGGCGTCCGTCCACACGAGGGCCAGCGAGGCCGAGGGATAGAAGTAGGAGCGGTTGTCCGAAGGCAGCGTGGAAGACCAGTCGTTCCGGCCGGTGAGGCTCAGGAACGCCCAGTCCTGCCAGCTGAACTCCGCGTCACCGAAGACGCTGTACACCTTCCTGTGCGTCGTCTCCTGGGTCGTGGTCGGGGTCCCCGCCGAGTTCGAGGCGTTGTAGATCCCGTGCACGTTCAAGGTCGAGGCGGAGACGTAGTCGTCGTCGTACTCCTCCTGCCGGATGTTGCCGCCGCCCGTGAGGCTCACGCCCAGGTCCCGGGTCAGGTCGAACTGGTCGGTCGACAGGCGGGCCGTGCTGTTGTAGCCGCGGCGATAGATCTGGTCGCGGGCGAAGCCGCCGTCCGGATACGGCTGCGAGCCCCAGTGGTAGTTCCGGTTCCGCTGCTCGCGGTACCAGTCCACGCTCTGGCGAACCTCACCGGTCAACCAGCTCGTGAGATCGTAGTTCCCCATGAGGGAGCCGACGATCCGGTCCGTCTGGTCGAAGTTGTGGTGGCCGAGCTGGAGGAAGTACGGGTTGTCGTGGAAGTTGTAGTTCCAGTTCACGAACGGCGAGCCGTTCGCGCTGCAGTCGTACTTGTTGTCCACGCACTGCCAGTTCTTCAGCAGCTTCGTGTCGATCTGACGTCCGAACCAGGTGAACAGCTGCTGGTTCGGGTTGAAGTCGGAGTAGCCGACACCGGGACGCCGGTCGCCGTTGGCCCGGATGTAGTTCACGGTGCCGTTGATGTTGGCCTTGTCGGAAACGTCGAGGCCGCCCGTCAGGTACAGGCTGGCGTTCTCGATGCTGTTCCCCGGCGCCATCCCGTTCGTGTACTCGTACGTGATGCCCACGCGCCCCTGAGCGTTGTCGCTCGCGGCGTTGAACGCGCCGGTCGTCCGGTAGGTGACCCCGGTCTGGTAGTAGTTGCGCACGTTGTCCGGGTGCGGGCAGAACGGCTGGCCCTGGCCCTGGAACTGGTCGACGGGCTGGCAGTCGAGCGGCGGGCCCCAGCTCTCGTCGAAGTAGTCGTTGACGCCCGCGCCGGCGCCGTCGACGAACTGGAAGTCACCGGTGCAGCCGGCGGCCGACGTGCCGCCCGAATAAGCGCACGACGTCTGGCCCTGTCCGTAGCGATTCTGGAAGTCGGGCAGGCGGAGCGGCGTGGTCATCTCCACCGTCTGGCTGGCCGTGACCCCGGGGGCTCCCGAGCGTCCGTCCTTGGTCTCGATGATGATGACGCCGTTCGAGCCGCGCGAGCCGTACAGGGCTGCGGCGTTGGCGCCCTTCAGGACGCTGATCGACTTGATGTTGGAGGGGTCGATGATCCCGGCCGCGTTCCCGTAGTCGAAGCCACCGCCGTAGCTGGCGTGGCCACCGGCGGAGTTGTCGATCGGTACGCCGTCGATCACGAAGAGCGGCTGGTTGTTGCCGGTCAGCGAGTTGATGCCCCGGAGGACGATGCGGACGGAGCCGCCCGGATAGGGCGAGCTCTTCATCACCGCACCGGAGATCTTGCCCTGGAGGTTCTCGACGAAGTTCCCCGCGGGAACTTCGGTGACCTGATCGGTATTGATGTCCTGTACCGTGTACCCGATCTGGCGCTTCTGGCGGGTCACGCCGAGGGCGGTGACCGTGATCCCCTCCAGCGCCACGGGTGAGGTCGTCATCTGCACGTTGACCGTGGAGGCGCTCGTGGTGCGCTCGACCGTCTTGTAGCCGAGGGCGCGGAACACCAGGGTGACCTCGCCCTGCGGGACCTGGAGCGAGAAGGCGCCTCCCTCCTGGGTCAGGGATCCGATCTGAGTCCCCCTGACCATCACGGTGACGCCGGCCAGGCCCTGGCCGGTCTCGGCAGCCGTGACCGTGCCGGTCACGGTCCGCTGCTGGGCCATGAGCCTCGCGGGGGTCAGGGCGAGCACGCCCAGTGCTAACAGCGTAAGGAGTCTTCTCATGGGGCTCCTCCGGTGGAGGGTTCGCTTCCAGCCGCGTCCCGGCTGGTTGCACGCGCGCGCGACCGATTTTCTCAAGTCGCGCCCTCAGGATAACCCCCCGCCGTGAGTCAGGTGTGAGCTACTCGAAGCTGTGGAATGACGCTTATGTAACGCTTCAATGACGTTCCGGACAGGACACCGTATACAGGGCCCGGTGGGCGTCCATCGTTGACACGGCCGCGATCGTGGTTTCTCTTGGAGAGAGAACCTCGCGACGAAGCGGTGCGCGCCAGCGACGAGGACCCCACTCGATGCCGCTGAAGCTCTCGACCCTGGGCGGGCTCGACCTCCACCAGCTCTCGGACGGAGACCGCGTGGAGCGCGTCGAGCTCCCCGGACCCAAGATCTCCGGACTCTTCCTGTATCTGGCCATCGAGGGCCAGCGGGCACCGGTGCGCCGCTCCACCCTGTGCCGCCTGTTCTGGTCCGACGCCGACGCCGCTTCGTCGAGAAACTCGCTCCGTTCGGCCCTGTGCTCGCTCAGGCGGGCGCTCCCGCACGTGGTGTCCGCGACCGGCTCCCCGGAGGAGATCGGCATCCGTCCCGACGGGCTGTGGTGCGACGCCCACGCCTTCGACCGCGCCGCCTCGAACGGCCGGTGGCGCGAAGCGATGGACCTCTACCGGGGCGCGTTCCTGCGCGGATTCCACGTCGCCGAAGCTCTCGACTTCGAGCAGTGGCTGGACCGCAAGCGGGAGCGGCTGGCCAAAGAGGCGTGCTCCGCGGCCTGGCACCTGGCCGAGGACGCCGTCCGCTCCGGGGAGACCGTCGAGGCGGCCCTGTGGGCCCGCCAGTCCGTGAAGCTGGCCCCGTACGACGAGCTGAATCTCCGGCGGGCGCTCGAGTTCCTGGACGAGCTGGGAGACCGGGCCGGGGCCATCCACGTGTTCGAGCAGTTCCGGGACCGGCTCCGCGCGGAGTTCGACGGCTCGACCTCGCCCAGGACGCTCGAGCTCGTCGAGGAGATCCGGTCCGGGCAGCTGGTCTCGACACGGCATTGATCGCGGAACCCGGCCGGGGAACCGGCGTGGGCGGCCGGGAGGCCCCGATCGTGGAGATCCGGCTCCTCGGGAACGCCGAGCTCCACGAGGTGACCGGTGCCGGCCGGAAGCCGGTGTCGGTCCCCGCCAAGCTCATGGCCCTCCTGGCCTACCTGGCCGTGGAGCCCACGACCGGAACCCACCGCCGGGAGTCCCTCCTCGGCGTCTTCTGGCCCGACTCCGATCCGGACCGGGCCCGCGCGTCGCTCCGGACCTCTCTCAGCCGACTCCGGGAGACGCTGGGACCCGGGGTGCTCCGAACGCGGGGTAACGACGAGGTCGAGCTCGACCGTGGACGCGTGTGGTGCGACGTGCGGGGGTTCACCGCGGCGTGCGCGCGCGCCGACCACGCCGAGGGCCTGGCTCTCTATCGGGGACCGTTCCTGCAGGACTTCACGCTCTCCGGGGTTCCCACCGTGGCCTGGTGGATCGAGAGCCAGCGCACCCGCCTGCAGGCGGCCGCCTGCGAGGCGGCCTGGCGTCTGGCCGTCGCGGCCCGCGAGGCCGGTGATCCGCGCGAGGCCGCGCGCCGGGCCCGGCAGTCGATCCACCTGGCCCCCCTCCACGAGCCCTGCGCGCGCCGCGCCATCGAGCTCCTGCGGGAGCTCGGGGACTGGGCCGGCGCCCTGCGGGCCCACCAACGGTTCGAGCGTCGCCTGCGGACGGAGCTCGGCACCGGAGCCTCGCCCGCCACCCGGCGACTGGCGGAGTCCCTGCGCCGTCCGCCGGCGCGCCGCGACTCGCGGACGGACCCGGGCGCCAGCGCCTAGGACCGGACCCCCTTCCGCGTCCTCCGCCCTTCCGCGGGGACGAAGCGTCGCCGGGCCCGTCGCACCGGGAGGTCGATCCGGCGCACCGATCCGCCGTCCGTCGACGCCCGCCTTGTCGCACGCGGCTCCGGAAGCCCATGTGTGCACAGGTCGGGGCCCGACCCCGGACCTTCGTCTCGGGCGTCGACGCGACGCAGGCTCTTCCCGCGGATGGGCGGAAGCATGGTGGAGGAAGCGCGGACCGGCCGCACCCGACCCGTCTCGGCGGAGGCCCGGCGGGCGTTCGAGCGCGAGGCCCTTCCCGAGCTGGACGGGCTCCACGCCCGCGCGCTCCGTCTCACCGGCGGCGACGAGATGCGGGCCGCCGACCTCGTGCAGGAGACCATGCTCCGGGCGCTGCGCGCCTGGGACGGCTACGAGAACGGCACGAACGCCGGGGCCTGGCTCATGACCATCCTCCGGAACGCCTTCCTGGGCGACTACCGGCGCAGGAAGCGGGAGCCCGTCCCCCTGCCGCTGGACGAGCGGACCGAGAGCACCGTGTTCCGGCGGCTCGCGCACGAGGACCCCGAGGGTGACTTCTTCCGGCGCATCGTCGACCGGGAGGTCGTGGAAGCGATCGAGGCCCTGCCCGAGCCCTTCCGGATCCCCCTGGTCCTCTCCGACCTAGAGGACCTCGGCTACCGGGAGATCGGCGAGCTGCTGGACCTGCCGGTGGGGACGGTGAAGAGCCGGCTGCACCGCGCGCGCCGCCGGCTGCAGGATCGCCTGTACGACTATGCCGTGGAGAGGGGCTATCTGAGCGGGTCCGCCGAGGTCCCGACCGCACGCGCCAGCTGAGCCGGGACCGGATCGAGCCGGCGGCCGGGACCGGGACGGGGGAGCGGCCGGACCCCGTCCTTGCCACGAAGGGAGATCCTCTTCCCCGGACAGGTGACCGACGCGAACCCCGCCCCGATGGTCCGCGGCTCATCGGACGGATGCGCGTCGGAGCTCCCGGTGTCCACCGCCGATCGCCGGATCGGCCTCCCGGAGCGATGAACGGAGGTTCGGGGAGACGAGGGGAGCGTCGGACCGGCGCTCAGAGCGTCCGACCCAGGACCGCCTCGAGACGCTCCCGGCCGGTGCGGCTCAGGCTGCGGCGCGTCCCGTCCTCGAGGACGACCACGTACTGGCCGGTCTCCGTGGTCCGGATCTCCTTCACGCGCGAGATCCGCACGAACGTGGACCTGTGGATCCGGACCCACTCGGCGGGGTCGAGGCGACGCTCGAGCTCCTTCATGGTCTCGCGCATGAGGTGCGAGCGCGCGCCCGCGTGCAGGCGGACGTAGTCCCCCGCCGCCTCGATCCAGTCGATCTCGTCGATGTCCACGAAGTGGATCCGGCCCGCCGAGCGGACGACGAAGCGGCGGAGCGACGAGCCGCCGTCCGGACCCTCGGTCCCGGCGGCCGCCTCCTCCCCGCCGCGCCGGGCCTCGAGCAGGGCCTCGATCCGGGCCGTCACCTCGCTGTCCCGCCTCCGGTCCAGCTCGGCCCGGGCACGATCCAGGGCGCGCACGAAGCGCTCGTCGTCGAACGGCTTGAGGAGGTAGTCCAGGGCGTGCACCTCGAACGCCTTCAGAGCGTACTCGTCGTAGGCCGTCACGAACACGACGACCGGGGCCGTCTCGCCCAGGCCGTCCCACGCATCCAGGACCTCGAAGCCTCCCATCTCGGGCATCTGGACGTCCAGGAACACCAGGTCCGGCTCTCGCTCCCGCAGCGCATCGAGGGCCTCGAGCCCGTCGGCGCACTCTCCCACGATCTCGACGTCGGGCTCCTCCTCCAGGAGCACCCGCAGCCCCTGCCGGGCCAGCGGCTCGTCGTCGACGATGAGGGTCCTGATCGGGCTCACGAGGAGGCCCCCTCCGCCGTCCACGGCATCTCGATGGCCGAGACCACGCCCTCGGGCTCGCCGGCGACCACCTCGAGGCGGCCCTCGTCACCGTACAGGCGCTCCAGCCGCTCGCGGACGTTCCTGAGCCCCACGCCCGTGTCCTCGTCCGGCCGCCAGCCTCTCTCGCGGCGCGCGCCGTCGTCTCGCACCTCCAGCCTGAGGACGCCGTCTCGCCGGCCCGCGCTCACCACCACCCGCCGCCGGCCACGGTTGGGCCCCAATCCGTGCCGGATGGCGTTCTCGACGAGAGGCTGGAGGATCATGTTGGGGACGGACGCGCGCAGGACGCCGGGCTCCACGTCGAAGGAGACCTCCAGCCGGTCGGAGAAGCGCATCTGCTCGACCTCCAGGTAGCGCCGCAGGAAGTCGATCTCGTCCTCCAGCGGGACCTCCTGTCGGTCCTCGTTCTCGAGCGAATAGCGGAGGAGATCGCCCAGGCCGGCCAGCATGCCCAGCGCGGCCTCCCTCTCGCCCTTGCGCACCAGCGTCCCGATCGAGTGGAGAGTGTTGAACAGGAAGTGCGGGTGGAGCTGCATCTTGAGCGCGCGGAGCTGGGCCTCGACCACCTGGCGCCGCAGCTCGGCGGCCTCCACCTCGCGCACGCGCAGCGTCCGGTAGTACCGGTAGGCGTGGCCCACCGTCAGGATGAAGAGGTAGATGATGAGGCCCCAGAGGAAGTAGCCCCGGGCCACGTTCAGGTAGTAGTCCCAGTAGCCATCGTACCTCGGGGGCACCATCGCGATGAGGCTGATGACCGCGCACGAGCCGAGGAGCTCGACCTGGAGGATCGCCGCGGCCGCCACCAGGTGGATCGGCAGATACCGGGTCCACGTGTCCCGGTCCAGGGGGAAGCGCCGGCTCAGCCACAGGATGAGCGGTGAGAGGGCCGCCCACAGGTAGTAGTCGGGCATCCAGTACTTGGCCATCTCCCAGAAGGAGATGGGCTCGTCCCGGAAGCTGCCGAGCGACGCCTGCGTGGTCGCCACCAGGCCCATGGCCGTGGCGGCGGCCAGGATGATGGCGGCCCAGAACAGCGTCCGGCCCCGACCGCGCAGTGGACGGTCGGACGCCGCCACGGGGTCGGGGGCTTTCGAGGCCGGGCTCGTCACGGCAATCCACTCCGGGGTGGAGGGAACGCGGGGTCCGGCCCGGGCGGCCGGGCGGGAGACGTCACGATCCTACGATCCCTCCGCCCCGGACCGCCAGCCCGCGCGGCGGCTCAGCGGGGCTCGTAGAGACCGTCGAAGGCCGTCTTCCAGGTCGCGCCGGCGTCCCCGGACACCTCCCACGTCTGGCGCACGCGGCCGCCCTCGAGGGGCCTCCACCGGATGCGGTCCAGGACCTCCGTTCCGTCGGCGCTCGCGTGCCGCCCGGAGAGGACCATCGCACCCTCCCTCCAGCCTCCGGAGAGGCGGAGGACGAGGCCTCCGCCGCCGACCCAGAACTGGGTCCAGCGGCCCGAGTCCGGCTCGTAGACGTTGAGGCTGGTCCCATCGACGCCGTCGCTCCCCCGCCAGCGCTCGAGAATCGCGCACCCGCCCGAGACGGCGGTGATCTCGCTCCGGCCCACCTCGGCGCCGGCCGTGTCGCGAACCGTCCAGCGTCCCAGCCAGAAGTCGAAGCGGCGGCTCGCGGAACCCGCGCACCGCGACGCGGCCGTGTCCGCCACGGCGTGAGCCCGGGGAGGGAAAGCCGGGTCCCCTCTGGGGCCGCCAGCGGGACCGTACCCGCTGGCAGGTACGCCTGCGGTCAGGACCGCGAGGGGCACGATGGTCAGCCGGCCGTGCACGTCGCCTCGCCCCCTTCGCTCCGTTGAAAGGCTCCGTCTCGCCGGATCCCGTCCGCCCTCAGGTTGTGCCGACCGCCGGCGCCGACTCCACGCCCGGTCGACGAACCGTCGCCCGGGCGGGACGGACCGCGGCCCCGAGCGACGAACGGAGGACGCGCCCGGCGCCGGACCGGGAACCTCACATGAATATGTGATACCCCCTCCACCGGACCCACCGTACGCTGGACCACGTGACGACGCTTTTGGCGGTTCGCCGCCGAACCTCGATCCGTGGGTCCGGAGAAGATCATGCGACGCGCGCTTTCGCTCTCCCTCACCGCCATGCTCCTGTTCGCCGTCGGCTGCCGGGAGACCGGCCCGTCGGGCTCGTCCGCCACCACGGGCCCCGAGGCGGTGATCTCGGACGGCGCCACCGGGACGTCGGCCGGGACCGGAGCGGACGGCCAGGCCAACTCCCACTTCTTCTGGCTGCCGCCGCTGGTCCCCGAGCCCGACTCCTCGCTTCTCGGAACGTTCGACCCGACGCTCCACCCGACCGTCCGGATCATGTGCGAGGCGAGCACCGATCCGGCCGTCACGGACTGTGATGGCAGCCGGGTCATCGCCACCTTCGACGTCGGATCGGGCCTCACGGTGGGTACGGACCACTACCAGGCGGAGCTCGACACGAAGGCGGTGGATCCGCCGCTGGCGACGAGCTCGGGGGACACCACGACCACGTACCGGATCGAGGTCCTGACTCCCCCCTTCGGGGACGCGCTCGGCGGCCCATACGTGTTCGGCGTCGCGGACTTCCAGCTCGGCGCTTCCGGCCAGGACGCCAGGAACGTCGAGACCGGCTCGATGATCGGCCTGAAGGACGGCCGCACGCTCCCGATCAAGTTCCGCCTCGACCGCGAGGCGCAGGGGGAGGAGCTGAAGCAGAACGGCGTCCTGGCGGGCCTCGTCGACGGCGCCCTGTGCCAGAGCGACTGCTCGGCCACCGTGCTCGAGCCCGACGACACGACCGAGGCGTCCCTCTACGACTCGAACGGCACGGAGCTCACCGCCCTGCTGGCCCCTCCGGGCGCCGTCGACGAGCCCACGGTCCTCATCATCGACCGGCGGGACGCGGGTCCGAACGGTGACTGCGCCCCCGGAGCCACGCTCGTGAAGGATGCCTGCTACCGGTACGTGCTGAGCCCGGACCTCGGAGATGCGTTCACCTCGCCTCCCACGTACGACTTCAACGTGCCCGTGCGCTACGGGATCTGCCCCGACCCGGACGGGCCGGACGTCTCCGGCGGCGTGCTCGACCCCCGGTGGCGGCTCCTCAAGGCGGATGTGGAGAACCAGCAGACCCTCGTCACCCGTCCCGAGCAGGTGGACGTAAGCGACTTCCTGACCTGCGAGGTCGGACCGAACGAGCCCGTGGCCCTGTGGCACGGTCCCCTGGGCCGGCTGGCGGGGAAGATGCTCCACTGGCTCGTGCGGCCGGCCCGGGCCAGCCACCTGCTCGGCGGACGGCTCGAGGACCTGAGCGACCTGTTCTGGGGCCTGGACGCCGAACTCCACCCCGTGGGCCCCACCGCGTTCGGGCCGGCCGCGGCCGGCGACACCGTTCGCCCGACCGTCCGCGTCGTGGCCGTCCACGACTCCTTCAGCGCCTCGCCGGGCGTCGAGCGCGACACGGTGACGTTCACGGTGACCGGCGGCGGAGGCACGCTCGGGAGCGGCCAGCAGTCCAGCGTCGACGTGACCACGGACACCGCCGGTGTCGCGACCGTCGCGTGGCTCCCCACGGGCAGCGGCGACACGCTGACGGCCCGGGCGCACCACGCTCTCGTGTACGACTCGGCGGGCGTGGGACGGGCGGCACCGGTCACCTTCACGGCCTCCCCGTCCTCCCTCACGGGCAGCTGGAGCGGCACCTACGCGTGGAACTGCGGATCGGGCCTGACGGGCTCCTCTCTCATCACGCTCGAGCTCGCGCAGTCCGGCTCCAGCCTTTCGGGAACGGCCCGCTACCTGGGCGACAGCACCTCCGTGAGCGGTGACTCGTATTCGACCCTCCAGGCCGCGGACATCGGTCCCGACCCGTGGAACGTCCGTCTGGATTGGGCCGCGACCAGCAGCTTCGTGCTGAACACCTTCGAGGGGGTGCGCGTCGGGGCCGACAGCCTCTCCGGGTACGTGCTCAACGGAGACTCTCCCCAATCACAGTCCCAGCCGGGCTGCAGCGCGTTGACAGGTCCCTCGGGGAGGATCGCGGTGAGCCGCGTCGTTCCGTAGCGAGGATCCAGGAGCTCCTCGCACCCGGCACGACGGCATGGAGATCTTCCAGCGGCTGAAGCAGCGTCGGCTCATTCGCATCGTCATCGCCTACCTGGCGGGGGGGTGGGTCGCGCTCCAGGTGATGGACCAGGTGACCGGGCACGGGATCCTGCCCGGCTTCGCCTACGACCTCGCGCTGATCTGGTACGTGGCCGGCATGCCGATCGCGCTCGTGGTGGGCTGGTACCACGGCGAGAAGGGGGTCCAGCGCGTCGTCCGGCGCGAGATGGTCCTCCTGTTCCTCTTCCTGGCGGGCGGGGTGGTCGCCTCCGTGCCGGTGGTCTCCCGCGAGATGCGGCGGCGCATGCGCCTGGCGGCCGCGAGCGAGACCAAGCTCGACCTCCGCCGGGTGGCCGTGCTCTACTTCGAGGACCGCAACCCGGGAGACTCGCTGCGCTACCTGGCGGACGGCTTCACCGGCGCCCTGATCGACCGGCTGTCGGCCGTCCCGGGCCTCCACGTCGTGTCCCGGAACGGGGTCCGGCCCTACCGCGAAGGGGACGTGTCTCCGGACAGCGTGGCGCGGGCGCTGCAGGCGGGAACACTGGTGCGCGGCAGCGTCGCCGAGGAGGGCGGACGCGTCAGGGTCTCGGTCTCGCTGATCGACGGCGGAAGCGGCGCCGAGTTCCAGCACACGGGATTCTCGCGTCCGGCCGACGAGCTCCTCGCGGCCCGGGACGACCTGGCCGACCGGACCTCCCGGCTCCTGCGCCGGTGGCTCGGTGAGGAGGTCGAGCTCCGCCGCACGCGCGACGAGACCCGGAGTGTGACGGCCTGGGCGCTCTACCAGCGCGGCCAGCGCGCGCTCGAGGACGCGCAGGAGGCGATCGCGGCGCGGCGGCGGACCGCGCTGTCGGCCCTGGATCGCGCCGACTCGCTCGCCGCCCGGGCCGCGCTCGTCGACTCGACCTGGCCCCGCCCCCCGGTGCTGCGAGCCCGGATCGCCTACCGGCACGCCCTGGAAGTGGCCCTGGGAGGCGACCGCGAGGGCGCCGTCGCGTGGATCCGGACCGGCCGAGAGCAGGCGGACCGGGCCCTGGGTTTCGATCGCAACGATGCGCCGGCACTTCGCTGGCGCGGGGCCCTCGAGTACCTCCACCACCTCCTGCACGTCGAGTCCGACCCCGACCGGGAGGCACGGCTCCTGACGTCGGCCCAGACGGACCTCCAGCGAGCCACCGACCTCGACCCGAACCTCGCCGGCGCGTACGCCATGTTGAGCCACCTGTACGCGACCCGGGACGACCCCGCGTCCCAGCTCCTGGCGGCGCGCAGAGCCTACGAGGCAGACGCCTACCTGCGGGAGGCGGACAAGGTCGTGCAGACCATCTTCGAAGGAAGCTACAACCTGAGGCAGTTCGCGGAAGCCCGGCGCTGGTGCGACATAGGACGGCGGCGCTTCCCGGACGAGGCCACCTTCACCACCTGTCAGCTCTATCTCATGGACACGCCCGCCGGAGCGCCGAACCCGGCCCGGGCGTGGCGCCTGGCGGCCCGCGTGGACCGTCTGGCGCCGCGGAGCGACGCCGGCTTCGACAGCCTGGAGGCCCAGATGCTGGCCGGAGGGGTGCTGGCGCGGGCGGGATTCCCGGACAGCGCCCGCAGGGTCCTGACCCGGGCGCTCCGGCGGGCCACGCCGGACGTCGACGGGGACCGCCAGCTCCACCTGCTCGGGGGCTACCTGAGCACCCTGGTGGGGGACACGGCCGAAACCCTGTCGGAGATCCGGCTGTGGTCGGCGGTCCACCCCGGGAAGACGGTCGAGGCGGGGTGGTGGTTCGAGGGCCTGCGGGGCGACCCGCGCTTCGAGCGCATCATGTCCCAGGCCGCGGGGTCCCCCTAGACGAGCCGCTCCCGGATCGCCCGGCTCACGGCCTCGGCCACGCTGTGGACCTGGAGCTTGGAGTAGACGCTCCGCACGTGCGTGCGGACCGTGTCCAGGCTGATCCCCAGGTGGTCGGCCACCGTCTTGTACTGCATCCCCTCCACGAGGCAGCCCAGGACCTCCTGCTCGCGGTCGGTCAGGCCCAGCCGCGCGGCCCCGTCGCGCCAGGGACCCCGCCGGGCCTCCTCGTGCCTGAGGAGAGCCAGGAGCGTGCTCGCGACGCCCGCCGAGAGCGGGGCGCCCCCCGCGGCCACGCCGCCGAGCTCGAGGAGGAGCCGCTCGGGCGGGGTGCGCTTGACCAGGTAGCCGTCCGCTCCGGCGCAGATGGCCTCGAGGATGATCTCCGTGCGCTCGAACACCGTGAGGACGACGACCCGGAGCTCGGGGAACCGGCTCTTCAGGCGCCGGACGCACTCGATGCCGTCCGTCCCCGGGAGCTCCACGTCCATGAGGACCAGGTCCCATTCGGGCGTGCGGCCCCTGCGGAGCTCGCGCCACGCGTGCTCGAGCGCGGCGTCGCCCGTCTCGAAGCTCGCCTCCAGGACGAAGCCCTCCGCGTGGCGGAGGAGGGTCGCCAGGCTCGCCCGGTAACGAGCATCGTCCTCTACGGTTACCACACGCAGCGCCATGGTCGTCAAGTTAGCCGCGTCCATCCCTCCTCACCCTCGCATGTTCATGTGAGGTCCCGGCCGCTCCCGGTCCGCCGCCCGCGCGGCCGGAAGCGGAGCCGAACGGCCGTGCCCCGACCGGGCTCGGAATCGATCTCCAGGTCGGCTCCGATCCCGTCGGCGCGCCGCCGCATCCCGGGAAGCCCGTAGCCGCCCGGCGCGGCCGCCGACGAGGGGGCGGCCTGCCCGTTTCCATCGTCCCGGACCTCGAGGAGCCACATCCCCTCCGCCTCCGGCGCCAGTCGGAGCACGACGTGGTCGGCCCCGGCGTGCCGCGCGGCGTTGTGCAGGGCCTCGAGGCCCACCAGGAGCACGGGCCTGAGCACGGAGAGCGCGAGCGGGCCGTCCGGCCAGGCGTCCGGGAGCTCCGCCTGGAACCGGGTCGCGGCCCTGGCGAACAGCCGTCCGCCCTGCTCCGCCAGCCGCGCCGCGAGCCCCTCCAGCGTCCCGCCTCCCGGCTCGAGCGACCACACGATGTCGGAGAGGGCGTCCCCGAGCTCCTCGGCCGTCCGGGCGATCTCGCGGGTCGCCTCCCGGGCCTCCTCGCCCGAGAGCCCGTCCGCCGTCAGCACCCCGGACAGGATCCCCACGCTGGCCAGGCCCGAGCCGACCTCGTCGTGGAGGTCCATGGCGATCCGGGTCCGCTCCCGCTCGAGCCCCAGGAGGTAGGCTACGCGGGCGCGGTAGGCCGCCCACGCGAGCGCCGCCGAGAGCAGCGCGGCCAGGACCAGCACCCACGGCTCCAGGAACCACGGGGGATCGACCCGAAATCGGAAGGACGGGCTGGAGGCCGACCAGTGCACGCCGTCCAGGGAGGCCCGCACCCGGGCGCGGTAGGTCCCGGGCTTCAGGCCCAGCCAGCGGAAGGACGGCGCGCCCCGCACGCTGGACCACGGCTCCCGGGGCGAGACCCGCACCTCGTAGCGCAGACGGCCCGGATCGCGGAACGAGAGGGCGGCGAAGTGGAGCTCGAGCCGGTTGCGGTCGTGCGGAAGGTCTATGGGCCGGCCGAGCGGCACGCTCCGGCCGTCCGTGCGGGCTTCCTCCAGGACCACCGCGGGCGGTGCGGGACGGTCCGACCGCACTTCCGCCGGAACGTGGACGACGCCCTCGTCGGTGGCCAGCCACAGCCCGCCGTCCGGTTCCTCGAGCAGGTCGCCGGCCCCGACCGTGCCGACGCCGTACCAGCCGGTCAGCCTCTCGACGACCTTCCATCCCGCCGGGAGGTCGGGGCGGTCCCGCACCCGCCACGCGAACCCGTGGCCCAGGAGCCAGACGCCTCCGCTCCCTGAGGCGACCAGGTTCAGGACGCTCTGGGTTGGGAGGTTGTCGCTGCCCGAAATCCGCTTCCACCCGTCCGCCGACAGGCGATACACGCCACGACGGTTGGTGGCGAGCCACAGGGCGCCATCGGGCAGCTGGACGAGCGAAGTGACCTCGACGGCCCCGGCGGGAAGCCCCGTACAGCTCCAGCGAGCTCCGCGGCCGGCGAGCACGGCCTCCTCGGAGGCGTGGCACGGCCGTCCGTCGTGGACCACCCACAGGCGGCCGGCCCGGTCCCGGAGAATCCGTCCGAGCCGCCCGTGGACAAACGGCGGACCGTCCACCTCTCGGAGGCTTACTCCCGTCGTGCTCGCCGGCCCGTTCCCGGACGCCCCGGCGCCCCGGAACTCGAGGTGCCACAGCCCCCGGGTCGTGGACAGCCACCGGCCTCCATCCGCGGCGGGAGCGCAATCGTGGAGGATGAAGCCCACCCGCCGGCGGCCGATCCGCCGTCCGTCCCGGAACCGCAGCAGCCGCCCGGGCGCACCCGCCAGCAGGGATCCGTCCTTCAGCTCACAGGGCCGGTCCCTCACCGCGTACGTGGGTCCCGCCGCCTCCCAGCCGCTCCCCTCGGGGCGGAGGAAGCCCGTGCCCTGCCAGGTCGTGACCGCGATCGCGTCGCCGTCGCGGGCCAGCGTGCGCACGTGCGCGGACGGGAGGCCCTGCCGGTCGGACCAGCGCCGGGTCCGGGGCTCGGGGTACTGGAGGAGCCCCTGGAAGGAGCCGAGCCACAGGCTCCCCTCCCGGTCGACCAGCAGCGGCCCCCCGGACACGACGCCCTCGGCCGGCCCGAGCACGTCGGGGCGGCCGCCGGGATGGACGGCCACGAGGTACCGGTCGAACGCGACCCACGCGGTGCCGCGGCGCCGGACCACGCTGATCGCCCTGGCCGGCGGAACATCGCGGCGGGAGAGCAACCTCCGGGTCTTCCCTCGCCGGAGGGCGACCAGCGCCCCATCCTCCTCGAGAACGAGAAGCCCGTCGTCGCCGTCCGGCGACACGTCGACTACGTCCTCCCCCGACCAAAGCTTCCGGACTCGGCCCGCCGAGGCTACACGCCACACTCCGCCGCCCGTGATCACGACGACGCCCGGCTCCGAGGGATCGCTGCTCACCCGGCGGGGCGACTCTCCACCCAGTCGGGCCGGATCCACGTCGGTCCAGCCGTCCGCCCCCGCCAGCGTGGGGCGGTAGCTCAGGACGTGTCGGTGCACCGCCCAGAGGCCTCCCCGACGGTCGAAGGCGACGGAGCCCACCGGCCTCCCCCAACCCCCCGGCGGTGGGAGAAGGCGATCAGCGCCCTCGGCGGTGATGCGGAAGGCGCCCCCGAGCTCGCTTACGGCCACGACCGCGCCCCCCGGCGAGACGGCCACGGAAGCCACCCACGACGGGAGGACCCCCCGGGCCCAGTGACGGAACTCGCGCCCATCATACCGGAAGAGGCCGCCCACGCCGCCGACCCACAGGAATCCCGTGCTGTCCTGGGCCAGCGCGTACACCGGATGGCCGGTCAGCCCGCTCTGGTTCGAGAAGTCCCGGAAGGCAGGCTCGCCCAGCGGAGAGGGCGGGCGGATGGCGGGACGCGCCTCCCCTCCCGTGTCGGAGACCGCGCGGCCCCGGCGCCCGGCGGGGCGATCGAGCTCGTATCGGCCCCGCGGCCGACGGACGAGCGCCCGGACCCTGACGGGAAGGAAGAGCGCAGGTGCGAGAAGGAGGGTCCGGAGCACGCGGGACGTGACGGAAGCGCGGACCCGACGCCCGGGTCCTCCCGGAGCCCGGACTCGACCTCGTCCACCCTGATGCCCTGCGCGCACCATCCCCATCCCCGCCTTCCGGCGACGCCGGCGTGTCCGCAGCCGCACGACCGGCCATCGGTCGCGAGCGGCGGGGCGCCACCGCGTGAAGTGCGGAAAGTAGACACGCCGTTTCTGCGTGGCGAGCCGGACCGGAGCGTTCGGACGCCTTTGCGGAGCGAGGCCGAAGCATGGAGCTTCTCCCCGATGCCGGGTACCCGACCGGCCGACGGGCACCCCGCCGACCCGCCGGCTATCGACCTCACCGGAGACAGGCCATGACCACGATTCGTGGGTCGGGGAAAGCCGGTGCTCCTCATTCACGCGCTGGCCGCAGGAAACTTCCTGCCGCTGCTCCGCCGGGTGCGCGTCGACGCCTCGCCCGAGGAGACCCGGGAGCTGGCACGCATGCTGTCCGAGGCCAACGACGGGGAGGCCGTGGCGGCGGCCATGCGCGCGGAAGCCTCCCTCGCTCCGCCGTCGGCGCACGCTCCCCCCGGAGCCGGCGTCCCGAGCTGGTCACCGCCATCCTGGGCTTTCTGGCCGAGCATCCCGCCCCGAGGGAAGCGGGAGCTGAGACGCGGCAGCAGGGGACAAGCGGAGGGGGTGGGATTCGAACCCACATGGGCTTGCGCCCGCCGGTTTTCAAGACCGGTGCATTGCCGTTCTGCCACCCCTCCGGCGGCTGCATCATACCCGGAGCGGGGCGGACGGTCACGCGTGGCGGCAGGACCGGACCTCCCCTACCCTTCGTGCATGAGCTCCGACAGCTCCTCACCGGACCGGGGGGACGCGCCGTCCACCGACCGCCCCTCCATCCGCGACACCCTCCGTGGCAACGTGACCGGCCTGGGGCTCACGTCCTTCTTCGCGGACGTGGCCGGGGAGATGATCTATCCCCTCCTCCCCGGCTTCCTCACGGGCGTGCTCGGGGCGGGCGCCGGCTTCCTGGGGCTGGTCGAGGGCGTGGCCGAGAGCACGGCGAGCCTCCTCAAGCTGGGCGGGGGCTGGCTCTCCGACCGGCTGGGGTCGAGAAAGCCGCTGGCGAGCTGGGGCTACGGGGTCGCGGCGGTGGCGCGGCCCCTCCTGGCCCTGGCCACCGCGCCGTGGCACGTCCTCGCGGCGCGGGCCGCGGACCGGGCAGGAAAGGGAGTCCGGACGGCGCCGAGGGACGCCCTGCTGGCTGGCTCGGTCGACCCCGGGCGCCGCGGCCTCGCCTTCGGCTTCCACCGCGCGGCGGACAACGCCGGCGCGGTCGTGGGACCGCTGGTGGCCGCGGGGCTGATGGCGCTGTGGGCGGGGGGCTACCGGCGCGTGTTCGCCCTGGCCGCGATCCCGGGCGTGCTGTCGGTCCTGGCCATCGCGCGCTTCACGCGGGAGATCCCTCCGGGCGGCGGCGCGGGGGCCGAAGAGGGCGCGGCCGCCGCCCCCTCGGACGAGCCCCGGCCGCCTCCCCGCCTCCGCCCGTCCCTGAGCGCGTTCGGAGGGCCCTTCCGCGGCTACCTGGCCGCGGTCTTCGTGTTCACGCTCGGGAACGCCTCGGACGCCTTCCTCCTCCTGCGCGCCGAACAGCTCGGCGTCTCCACGGCCGCCATCCCCCTCCTGTGGAGCGCCTTCAACCTCTCGAAGACGGTGTGGAACCTGCCGGGCGGAGCCCTCTCCGATCGGCTCGGCCCGCGGCGGTCGATCCTGGCGGGGTGGGGCCTGTATGTCCTGGTGTACGCCGGCTTCGCCGCCGCCGGGGCCGAGTGGCACGCCTGGGCGCTCTTCCTGGTCTACGGCCTGTTCTACGGGCTCACGGAGGCGCCCGAGCGCTCCCTGGTGGCGTCCATGGCGCCCGAGAGGCTCAGGAGCCTGGCCTACGGCACCTTCCACTTCGCGGTGGGGGTGGCGGCGCTGCCGGCCAGCCTCCTCTTCGGCCTCCTGTGGGACGTGTTCGGGTCGCCCGTGGCGTTCCTGGCGGGGGCGGGGCTGGCGCTGGTGGCGTCGGTCGGCCTCGTCTTCGTACCGCGGCGCGAGCCCGGGGCGGGCGCGGCAGGGTAGGCGGGGGCGGCCCGTCTCCCGGCCCCCGAGACCCGGCGCCGGAGCGCCCGCCGGCCCCGGATCCCGCTACTCGCCCGGCGAGTCCCCGATGCGAGACCAGCGGACGCTGGTGAGGACCGGCAGGGGACGGGGAGAGGTGACGTCGTACGACCAGTAGAGGAAGGCCAGCTTCCCCTCGAAGCGCGAGCGGTCCAGGAAGCCCCAGAAGCGGGAGTCCAGGCTGTGCTCGCGGTTGTCGCCCATGACGAAGTACTTCTCTGGCGGGACGACGATGGGGCCCCAGCTCTCGAGGGTGGGACGGTAGGTCTTCCGGTCCACGCCCGGCGCCAGGTACTGGTACTGCCACACCATCCACGGGTGCGAGGTGTCGGGGACGGTGCTGTCGCGGACCACGTAGGGCTCCTGCTGGGGACGGCCGTCCAGGTAGAGCGTCCCGTCCCGCATGGCCAGCGTGTCCCCGGGAAGCCCGATGACCCGCTTCACCACGTCCACGTCGGGCTCCCACGAGGGCCGGAAGATGGCGATCTCGCCGCGCTGCGGGTCCTCGTAGCCGGGCAGCCGGGCTCCCGTCCCCGGGATCGGCGCCCCGTACGCCACCTTGTTCACCATGAGGACGTCCCCGACCAGGAGCGTCCGCTCCATGGAGCCCGAGGAGATGTAGAAGCTCTGGACGAGGAAGGTGCGGACCACCAGGAAGAGGACGACCGCGAACAGCAGCGTCTTCGTCCACTCCCACAGGGCGCCATGCGGGGCCTCGGGCGAAGCGGGCGCGCCCCCTCGTCCGGGCCCGTCCTTCCCGCCCCGGCCGGCGCCGGCCTTCCCGCCCGAGCCCCTCCCCTTCCCCTTCTGCCTGTCTCTCGCCATGGCCTCCGTCCGATCCGGTTCGCGACGCCCGCAGGATAGGTGGGAGCCGGCCGCCGGGCCACATGGGCCGGGTCTGGGCCGCGCACCGCACGGGCTTTACCTTCCCGGCCGTCCGACGTGCCATCCACTCCGTGACCGGGAGGAAACGCATGAGCCGCACGCCGACGCTCCACGGCCGCCGGGCCGCGTCCGCCGGACTCCTCGCCCTCCTGCTCGCGGCGGCCGCTCCCGCCCCCGCCCGGGCAGGGACCGCCGCCCGGGCAGGGACCGCCGGCCGGCACGGGACCGCCGCCCCGGCCGACACGGGCCGCCTCACCCTGGACCGCTACATGGACATGGAGGGGGTCGGGGAGCCGCGGCTCTCGCCGGACGGGCGCGAGATCGTGTACGTCCGGTCCTGGATGGACCCGATGACCGACGCGCACAAGTCCGCGCTGTGGATCATGGGCGCCGACGGGAGCCGGCCCCGCTACCTGATCGAGGGGAGCTCGCCTCGCTGGTCGCCCTCGGGGGACCGCCTGGCCTTTCTGGCCTGCGGCACGCCGGGCGGGGACCGGAGCGCGCTGGACGAGTGCGAGGAGGGCTCGCACCGGCAGGTCTACGTCCGGATCATGAGCGGCGCCGGCGCCGGAGCGGTGACCCAGGTCACGCGTCTGACCGAGAGCGCGGCGGACCTCGCGTGGTCGCCGGACGGCGAGCGCATCGCCTTCCGGATGCTCGTGCCCGACAAGGAGCGCTGGAGCATCGACCTCCCGGCCCGGCCCGAGGGCGCCGAGTGGACGGCCGACCCGCGCATCGTGGACCGCCTGGACTACCGGGCCGACCGGCGCGGCTTCCTGCCCCGGGGCCGCCGGCACATCTTCGCGGTCCCGGCCACGGGAGGGACGCCCCGGCAGCTCACCGACGGGGCGTGGGACGACGGCGCCCCGCGCTGGAGCCCCGACGGGAAGACCATCTACTTCGACGGGCTCCGGGCCGAGGACGCCGACTACCGGCTTCGCGAGTCCGAGGTCTACGCCCTCGACGTCGCCTCGGGCGACGTGCGGCAGCTCACCCACAGGAACGGCCCCGACCACTCCCCCGAGGTCTCGCCCGACGGCCGGCGCATCGCCTACGTGGGCGTCGACTCGTCGCACTGGACCTACCAGGTCCAGAAGCTCTACGTCATGGACGCCGACGGCTCGAACGCCCGCGCGATCGAGGGCGGGCTCGACCGGTCGCCCTCCGACGTGACCTGGTCGCCGAAGGGGGACGGCGTCTACTTCACGGTCGCCGACCGGGGGGCCCACGACCTCTACTTCGCGAGCCTGGACGGGAAGGTGCGGCGGGTGACCGAGGGCGAGCACGTGCTCCGGCTCTCGGACATCGGGAAGGACGGGACCGCGGTCGGCACCATGTCGACGCCCCACCGGCCCGGCGACGTCGTCTCCTTCCGCCTCTCGAGCCCCGAGCCCCGCTGGCTCACGGCCGTCAACGCCGACGTCCTCGATGGCGTCCGGCTCGGGGACGTGCAGGAGATCCGCTACCGCTCGAAGGACGACCTCCCGATCCAGGGATGGATCGTGAAGCCGCCCGACTTCGACCCCGGGAAGGAGTACCCACTCATCCTCCACATCCACGGCGGGCCGTGGGCCATGTACGACGTGGGCTTCAGCTACGCCTTCCAGAGCTACGCGGCCAACGACTACGTCGTCCTGTACGTGAACCCGCGGGGCTCGACCGGCTACGGATCGGACTTCGTGCACGGGATCGAGCACGCCTATCCGGGCAAGGACTTCGACGACCTCATGGCCGGCGTGGACACCGTGCTCTCGATGGGCTTCGTGAACCCGGAGGACCTGTACGTGACGGGGTGCAGCGGCGGGGGCGTCCTCTCGTCCTGGACGGTGGGCCACACCGACCGCTTCGCCGCGGCGGTGGTGCGCTGCCCGGTCATCGACTGGCTCTCCTTCGTGGGGACGACCGACGGCCCGTACTGGTACTACAACTTCGAGCACTTCCCGTGGGAGGACCCGAGCGAGCACCTGCGCCGCTCGCCCCTCATGTACGCGGGCCACGTCACGACGCCGACCCTCCTCATGACCGGCGTGAAGGACCTCAGGACGCCCATCCCGCAGACCGAGGAGTTCTACGAGGCGCTGAAGATCCAGAAGGTGCCCACGAAGATGATCCGCATGAACGAGGAGTGGCACGGCACCGGCTCCAAGCCGTCCAACTTCCTGCGGACCCAGCTCTACGTCATGAAGTGGTTCGGCGAGTACATGACGGACGACGTGGCGGCGGGCCGGAAGGACGGACACCTGGCGGGAGGCGGCTGAGCCCGGATCGGCCGGGAGAGCGCCCGGAGCCGGAGCCCGCGACGGCGGAAGCGGCGGCGACCCCGCCCCCGAGCGTCAGCCGTCGCCCACCACGATCTCGAGGACGTGCTCGGCGGCGAGGCGGACCCCGTGCTCCGGGGCCGCGTCTCCGAGCACCGTGTGGGCGAGCACGAGCGCTCTCTCCCGCAGCGCCCGGTACCTGCGGGCCTGGGCGCCCAGCGCCCGCTGGGCCCGCATGAGGTCGCGCTGCGCCTGCTCCATCCTGCGGCTCTCGTCGCTCATCGCCCCCTCCCGTCCGGTCCGACCCGCACCGCACCTGGGCCGGGATCCGCGCAAGCGGCTTACCAGGCCGGAAGTCCCTGCCGACGCGGGGTTTCGGGCGGAAGGAAGGCCGCGCGTGTAGCGCGCTTCCATCGGATCGGGCGCCGGTTGTGGCGGGTCCGGGTCACGCGCCTCGGTCGGCGCAGGAGGGCGGCGGCAGCTTCAGCGCAGAAGGGGGCGCCGCCGTCAGCGCAGGAGGGCCGCGCCCCCCACCACCAGGATCACGATCCCGACCGCGGACTTGAGCGCCACGGAGGCCGCGCGGCCGAGGACCGCTCCCCACCCCACGCGCGCCGCCGATCCGGCCCCGCGCGTCTCGAGAAGGGTGACCGCGGCGGCGCCGAGGAACGTGCCGAGGACGCCCGCGATGAGCGGGCCGGCCAGGGGGACAGGCATCCCGATCGCCGCCCCGACCATGCCGCCGGCGATCGCGCCCCAGAACGCCAGGGACGAGCCGCCGTAGCGGCCGGAGATCCTGCGCACGATGAGCCACTCGGCCGCCTCGGCGGCGCCGGTCAGGGCGAACAGCACCGCCAGGGTGGCCCACCCGACCCGTCCCGCCGCGGTGCCCGCACACAGGACCAGGAGCATCATCCACGTCCCCGGGAGCCCCAGCGGGACGAGAAACAGGAAGAGGATCATGAGGGCGATGCCCAGGGGCGCCAGGAGCACGTCCACGATCTTGCGCCGACCTCCGGCCGGGATGACGTTGATGAAGTGCGGGGGACGAATATAGGGCCCCCGCGGCCGGAATCCGATACGGCCGGCCGGTCCTCGAGCGGAGTCGACGCCCATGCGGTTCGTGCGCCGCGCAGCGGGCATCCTGATCCCGGCCGCCGTCGCGGCGGCCGCGGCGCTCTCCTCCGTTCCCGCGGCCGCCCAGGACGGCGGGGCGGTGACCGGGCACGTGGTGGCGGCGGTCAGCGGCGAGCCGATCGCCGGCGCCCGGGTCAGCCTGAGGGGGGTCGCCGGCACGACCACCACGTCCGCTTCGGGCCTCTTCCGGTTCGAGGACCTCGCGTACGGGGCCCACGTCCTCCACGTCGAGTACCTGGGCATGCGCTCGAGCGACGTCCCCTTCCGAATCGCGCCCCGCCGACCCACGGACCTCTCGGTGGCGCTCGAGCTCGCCGTCATCCCGGTGGCGGAGCTCCTCGTCCGTATCCGCCGGGACCTCCCGGTCAGCAAGCTCTTCGGCTTCTTCCGCCGCATGGAGCACGGCCACGGCTACTTCATCACCCGTGAGGACGTCGAGCGCCGGCACCCCGCGCGGCCGACCGACCTCCTGCGCCGGGTGCCCGGCCTCGACATCGGCCCCTCGCGCCACGGCGTCGCATCGGTGAGCATGGGACGGCGGAGCGGGTGCGTGCCCGAGTACTACGTGGACGGCGCGCGGGCCCCCTACTTCGTCATCGACGACCTGCAGCCGGCCGACCTGGCCGGGATCGAGATCTATCGCGGGAACTCCGAGGTCCCCATAGAGTTCAAGGCCAGAGCGCGCTGCGGCGCGATCATCATCTGGACGCGGGATCCCGGCGACTGGCGCTGAGCCGCGAGGCCTCCGGCGCCGGCCCCCGGACCGGCCGTTGAGGATCGCCCCGCCGAACCGAACCTCTCACGACCCGGTACCCGTGATTCGATCTTCACGCCCGACCTCCGAGACGTGCAGCCCGGCCGGCCTCCTCCGGAGCCGGGGGGCGGCGGCCCGCGCGACGCTGGCCGCCGCGCTCCTCGCGGCGCTCCCGCCCGCGCTCGTGGCCCAGCAGAGCTCCGGGGACTCCGCCCGCGCGGCCGCCCCCGCCGACTCGACCGCCACGCTGGCGGGCAAGGTCGTCTCCGCCATGACGGGAGGCCCGCTGGCCAACGCCAGGGTCGTGCTCGTCGAGTCCGGCTACGGCGCCTTCACCGACAGCGCCGGTGACTTCCGCGTGCCGAACGTCCCGGCCGGCCTCGACACCGTCCAGGTCTCGCTCATCGGCTTCGCGGAGGCCAAGGCCCCCCTCCTCCTCCAGGCGGGGGCCACGACGCGCGCCACCTTCCTCCTCAGCCAGACCGTGCTCAAGGTCGAGGAGCTCCACGTGGAAGTCCGGGCGCCCCGGGCCAGGGGGAAGATCGCCCAGTTCGAGGAGCACCGGAAGTACGGGCAGGGCTTCTACATCACGCCCGAGATGATCGAGGACCGCCACCCGCAGCACCCGAGCGACCTCCTCCGCATGGTGCCCGGGGTGGAGGTCTCCGCCTACCAGATGGGCGGCGCGTCGGTGCGGATCACCCGCAGCTCGCTCAACTGCACCCCGCCCATCTTCGTGGACGGGCTCCTCAGCCCCAACCTGCAGATCGACGAGATCAACCGGGACGACATCATGGCGGTGGAGGTCTACCGGGGCCCGTCCGAGACGCCGCCCGAGTACATGAGCGCCAGCAACCGCTGCGGCGCGATCGTCGTGTGGACCCAGTCGGGCGGCACGCGGAGCGGCAGCCCGGGGGGCTGAGGGCGGAAGGTCGACGGGCGGGAACGGCCGGTGCGGCGGCCGATCCGAGCGCCGCCCGGCCCCTCCCTCCGATCAGCCCCCGGGCTCGATCTCGATCTCGACCTCCGACGCCTCCCTGAGGTCGGGCGCCAGGGAGTGGAAGACGCTGCAGTACGTCTCCAGGGACAGGGCCACGGCGCGCTCGGCCTTCGACCGGTCCACCTCCCCCCGGATCCGGTAGACCAGCCGGAGCCGCGTGTAGCGTCGCGGCGGCTCCTCGCGGCGCTCGCCGCTCACCTCGACCTCGAGGCCCTCGAGGGGCTGGCGGCCCTTCCGGAGGATGTCCACCACGTCGGCCGCCGAGCAGCCCCCGATCGCCTCCAGGAGGACGAGCATCGGGGAGGGACCGGCGCGGCCGTCGCCGTCGACGTCGCTGACGACCCCCGCGGCCGTCTCCGCCTCGAAGCGCATCCCCTCGGTCCAGCGGAGAGTGACGCGTATGTCGTCCGGGGCCATCAGCCGCCCAGCCGCTTCCTCAGGCCCCCGACGATCCTGCTCTCCAGCTTTCCCTCCGTGTCGCAGTGGACGGCGTTGCCCGACACGGCGCGTGGGGTGGCCAGCGCGAAGACGCTCGTGAGCACCGCTGTCCGGGCGGAGTCCACGGGGATGAGCTGGGTGAGCACCGACAGGTGGATCTCGGCCCGGTTCGCCATGGGACCGCGAAGGCTCGATCCGCAGTCGATGTACTCCGAGAGGCGCTCCCCTCCGAGGCTCCGGCGGACGAGGAAGCGTCCCTTCCCCATCGTCCACACGTCGGCCGCCTGGCCCACGTCCTCGATGCCGACGTCGCGGTACGCGCCGGGGAGGGCGAACCACACGCTGTCCCGCGGGCTCGCCACCGTGTCGACCCTGACCCACCGGAGGCCCTCGCCGTGGATCAGGTCGATCGTCTGACCCGACGGCAGGTCGTTGATCTGGAGATCCGTGGACGTGGCGCGCGGCGGCCCTCCGGCCTGCGCCGCGGCGGCCCGCGGACCGGCCAGGAACGCGGCCGCGGCCAGGCCCACGGCACCGAGCATCAGGACTCGGACACGGGCATCGGAGAATGGCATGCTCTCACCTCGGCTAGCGGGAACTCGACCCGCGGAGACATGATGGGGGGGCCCCGTCCACGGGGCACACGCGATGAAAGTTATGAATCACGCTCCTCCGCGTCACGTTGTCCTGCCCACCCGCCGCGTCCCGGACGGGCGGCGTCGAGACGGAGGGGAGCCGGCCGCGGGAGGCGCCGTGAAGTCCCACACCCAGCACCTCACCTTCGAGATCCCCCGCCGCATGGACTTCGTCAACATCACCGACCGGGTGGAGGAGGCGGTCCGGTCCAGCGGGGTCCGGGAGGGCCTGTGCCTCGTGAACGCCATGCACATCACCGCCTCGGTCTTCATCAACGACGACGAGCCCGGACTGCACGAGGACTACCGCCGCTGGCTGGAGGAGCTGGCCCCCTTCGACCCGAGCCCCGAGCGCTACCACCACAACCGCACGGGCGAGGACAACGCCGACGCCCACCACAAGCGCCAGGTCATGGGCCGCGAGGTCGTCGTCGCGATCACCGACGGGGAGCTGGACTTCGGCCCGTGGGAGCAGATCTTCTACGGCGAGTTCGACGGACGCCGCCCCAAGCGGGTCCTCATCAAGATCATCGGAGAGTGAGAGGAGGAGCGGTGCGCGGAAGCCTCGCAAGGAGACCCGGCCGGGCCCTGACGGCGGCCACGGTGCTGGCGGTGGCGGTGGGGGCCGCAGCCCGGGAGGCGGCCCCGGCCCCGCCGTCGCCCCGGCCGGGGGCGCCCCGGGCCGCCGGGGGCCCGGTCCAGGAGAAGCTGCGTGAGAGGATCGAGGCGGCGGGCGTGCCGGCCCGGCTGTCGGTCGGCTCCACCGTCATCGAGGCCGCGGTGGCCCTCCCCCTGTTCTACGAGCGGCGCGGGTACGTCCCGGCCTGGAGCGACGAGGCGGGCCCCCTCCCGGCGCTGGACAGCCTCGTGGCGGCGCTGTCGCGCGCGGACCTCCAGGGCCTGAGTCCGCGGGATTACCACCTGGAGGAGATCCGGTCCAAGGCCCGCCGGGCCCGGGAGGCCGGGAGGGCCACCCGGGACCCGGGTCGGCTCGTGGACCTCGAGCTCCTGGCCACGGACGGCTGGCTCCTCCTGGCCAGTCACTACCTGGCGGGCAAGGTCGACCCGGTCACGATCGATCCCGAGTGGAAGGCCACGCCCCGGGACCGCGACCTGGCGAGCCTGCTCGACAGCGCGCTGGCCGGTGACCGCGTGGCCTTGTCCCTGGAGGGCCTCCTGCCCCCGCAGGCGGGTTACAGGCGTCTGACGGAGGCCCTGGCCCGCTACCGGCGCATCGCCGGAGAGGGCGGGTGGCCGATCCCGGGCGAGGGTCCCACCCTGCGTCCGGGCGACCGGGGCGAGCGCGTGGCCGCGCTCCGGCACCGGCTGAGAGTCACGGGAGACATGGGGCCGGGAGCCGCGTTCGACACCGCGGCGGGCGGGGCCCCGGCGCCGGCGGAGGCCGGAGTGGCCGCCCCGGACAGCTTCGGCGCCGCGCTCGAGGCGGCCGTGAAGCGCTTCCAGTCCCGCCAGGGCCTCGAGGCCGACGGCGTGGTGGGGCCGGCCACGGCGCGGGCGCTCTCGGTCCCCGTCGCCGCGCGCATCCAGCAGATCCGGGCCAACCTCGAGCGCTGGCGCTGGCTCCCCGAAGACCTCGGTCGGCGCCACGTCCTCGTGAACGCGGCCGACTTTCGGGTCGACCTCGTCCAGGACGGCCGGACCGTCCTCACGAGCCGGGCCATCGTGGGCCGGCCCTACCGCAAGACGCCCGTGTTCAGCGATCGGATCCGCTACATCGTCCTCAACCCGGCGTGGGAGGTCCCGCCCTTCCTGGCCGTCGCGGACGAGCTGCCCCTCATCCGGAAGGATCCGGGGTTCCTGCAGAGGGTAGGCATGAAGGTGATTCGCGGCTGGGGCCCCTCCGCCGACACCGTCGACCCCGCCACCGTCGACTGGAACGCGCTCGGACCCGGTCGCTTCCCCTACCGGCTCCGGCAGGAGCCCGGGCCGCTCAACGCCCTGGGGCAGGTGAAGATCATGTTCCCCAACCCGTTCAACGTGTACCTGCACGACACGCCGGACCACGGGCTGTTCGCCAGGAGCACGCGCGCCTTCAGCTCGGGATGCATCCGGGTCCAGCGGGCCGTGGACCTGGCCGCCGCCCTGCTCTCCGACGACGATCCCTCCTGGACGCGGGAACGGGTGGACCGCCTCCTGGCCGCACGCGCCGAGCAGACCCTGCCCCTTCGCCGCCCCGTCCCGGTCCACATCCTCTACTGGACGGCCTGGAGCGATCCCGAGGGCACGATGCAGTTCCGCCCGGATGTCTACGCGCGCGATGCGAAGCTGGAGACCGCGCTGACCGAGCCGCCGGAGGCAGCGCCGCCGACGCCCACCGAGCCCGGTCCCGCCGGCGTCCCGCCGGCGCGGGGGGGGCGATGACGGCTCGGCCCCTCGCCGTCGTGGCGGCCGCCCTGCTCCTCGCGGGGTGGCGGGGCGTGGGGATGGGATCCTCGCCGGACTCCGGCGCCCCCGGGGCACGCCCGGGCCCCGACCGTCCCACCGAGGCGTTCCAGTCCGGCCGCGCGCCCTTCACGGTCGTGGCGGGGGGCCTCGAGGTCCGCTATCGGATCTTCCTCCTCCCGGTGCTCCCCGACTCGCTCGTCCCGATCCGGGCGGACGCAGCCGCGGAGGCCGGTGGAGCCGCCGTTCGGGCGCGCGTGGACGGGCGCGAGCTGAGCCGCGGCCCCGGCGGCGGCTGGTCGTGGCGGGCGCCCGCCGCCCCGGGGCTCCACCGGATCGTGCTCTCCCGGCCGGCCCGCGGCGACTCCGTGGTGCTCCACGCCTTCGTCCTCGTGCCCCTCGACCGGGTCCGGGACGGACGGGTCGACGGCTACAGGGTCGGCACCTACCCCGACAGGCCCTACCGCGGCCTGCCGCGCTACCACGCCCCGGCCGGCGTCGTGGAGCTCACGCCCGGGCTGGCCGACGTCCGGGTGAGCCCGCACTTCCGGCTGGGGCAGTTCCCCTGCAAACTCCCGTCGGGCTGGCCCAAGTACCTCCCCCCGCCCGATCCGCTCCTCCTGGAGAAGCTGGAGCGCATGCTGGCCGAGGTGAACCGGCGCGGGATCCCCGCCCGCACGTTCCGGGTCCTGAGCGGGTTCCGCTCCCCCTGGTACAACCACTGGATCGGCCGACCCACGTACAGCCGACACATCTACGGCGACGCCGCGGACATCTACGTGGACCGGGACCTGGACGGCGTGATGGACGACCTGAACGGCGACGGGAGGGTCGACCTGGCCGACGCGCACGTCCTGTACGAGATCGCCGAGCGGATGGACGCGGCCCCCGCGACCCGGCGCCTCCTGGGCGGCCTGGGCGAGTACCCGGTCACCGCGAACCACGGCCCCTTCGTCCACGTCGACACGCGGGGCTACCGGGCCCGGTGGTGAGCGCGGCGGCCTCTCCGAAACCCGCGCTCCGTGCCTCCCGTACGGAAGCCCGGAGGTGATGAAGACATGATCGATATGCTGATGGTGGGCGTGGCCGGTGCGGGTCTGTTCGCGGGCTTCACCGGCACGCGACGCTTCGTGCGCGACAGGCTGCGCTTCGTGGATGCCGTCCGGAAGCCGTCCGCCCCGTGGCTGGCCGGCGCGGTGGCCACCCTGGCGGCGGCCCCGGTGGCCTGGATCCTCCCCGTGCTGGGAGGCGGGACGGCGGTCCTGTTCGGGATGGCGGTCGGCGCCGGCGTGGTGAAGGGCCGGCGCGAGTTCGGGAGGCTGCCCCCGGGCTGAGGCGCGCGGCCCCGTCCCCCACCCCGCGCTCGCCGGCGGGCCTTGCCCGAGCCGGTGACGACCCCGACCTTCCGCGGCTCCCGACGGAACGCGGGCCGCGGAGCGGAGGCGGAGGGTGGGGCCGGAGGCGCGACAGACCGAGACCACCCGGTGGCGCGTGGGCGCCGCCCTGGGCACGGTCTACCTGGTGTGGGGCTCGACCTACCTGGCCATCCGCTTCGCGGTCGAGACCCTCCCTCCCCTCCTCATGGCCGGCGTCCGCTACACCCTGGCCGGCAGTGTCCTGTACGCGTTCCTCCGGCTCCGCGGCGCTCCGCCACCGGCGCGGCGCGACTGGCTCCCGGCGGCCTTCGTCGGGCTCCTCATGGTCACCGTGGGGAACGGCGCGCTGAGCTGGGCCGAGGTCACCGTGCCCTCGGGCACCGCCGCGCTCCTGGTCGCCTCCATGCCCGTGTGGATGGTGCTCCTGGACTGGCTGGCGTTCGGCGGGCGTAGGCCGCGCGCCGCGGTCGGGCTCGGCCTCCTGGCGGGCATCGCGGGGGTCGCCCTCCTCCTGGGCTCCGGACACGGCGGCGGTGCGGCAGCGGATGCGCACCGGCGGGTCCTCGGCGGCCTCGTGGTCCTGGTCGGCTCGATGGGCTGGGCCTTCGGCTCCCTGTGGTCGCGGGACGTCCCCCTGCCCTCGCCCCCGCTCCTGGGCACGGCCCTCCAGATGCTGTGCGGCGGGATCGTGCTCACCCTGGTGGGTCTGGCCGCCGGGGAGGCCTCGGTCCTCGCGGCCCGGCCGCCGAGCCTCCGCTCGCTGGCCGGCCTCGCCTACCTCATCGTCCTGGGCAGCCTGGTGGCCTACACGGCCTACATGTGGGTCCTGAGGCACGCCTCCGCTTCGCTCGTGAGCACCTACGCGTACGTGAACCCGGTGGTGGCGGTCTTCCTCGGCTGGCTCATCGCGGGCGAGACGCTCTCCGCCCGGACGCTCCTGGCCGCCGCCGTGATCGTGGCGGCGGTGGCCGTGATCATCACGTTCCGACGGCCGCGACCGCCCCGAGGACCGGAGGGAGGAGGAGCCACGTCGCCAGGACGAGGAGGCCCAGGAACAGGGCGTTCAGGAGAACCCCGGCCCGCGCCATCTGGGGCACCGTGAGGTCCCCGCTCCCGTAGACGATCGCGTTGGGGGGCGTGGCCACCGGGAGCATGAACGCGCAGCTGGCGGCCACCGCGGCCGGCACGGCCAGCTCCAGGGGCGCCATCCCGATCCCGACCGCCACCGACGCCAGGACGGGCAGGAAGGCCGCGGTGGTGGCCGTGTTGCTCGTGAGCTCGGTGAGGAGGATCACGATCCCGGCCGTGACCGCGACGAGGGCGAGCTGGGGGACCCCGGCCAGCGCGTGCGCCACGCCCCCGATGGCCTTCGTGAGGCCGGAGGACTGGAAGGCCGAGGCCAGGCTGAGCCCGCCGCCGAACAGGAGGAGGACGCCCCACGGGAGGGAGGCGGCCTCCTCCCAGCTCAGGAGCGCCTCGTCGGCGCCGCCTCCGGCCGGAAGGAGGAAGAGGACGAGCCCGCCGCCGACGCCGATGCCGGCGTCCGAGAGCCCGGGGACGGCGCCCTCCAGGACGGGACGCGTCACCCACAGGAGGGCGACCAGCGCGAAGACCACGGCCACGCGCCGCTCGGGGCCGCGCAGGCGGCCGAGGGCCGCGCGCTGGCGGCCCAGCAGCTCCCGGCTCCCCTCGATGGGCTCGGCGCCCAGGCGGGTCACGACCCGGGTGAGGACGAGGTAGGCGAGCGGGAGCCCGACGAGGACGATCGGCAGGCCGAACGCCATCCAGCGGGCGAAGCCGATGCGGACGCCGTACTCCTCCGACATGAACGCCGCCAGGAAGGCGTTGGGCGGCGTGCCGATCAGGGTCCCGAGCCCCCCGATGCTGGCCGAGTAGGCGATCCCGAGCATGAGGGCCACCGCCAGGCCGCTCCGCCTCGCCTCGCCGCGGCCCAGGAGCTCGAGGACCGAGAGGCCGATGGGGAGCATGATCATGGCCGTGGCCGTGTTGCTCACCCACATGCTGAGGAGCGCGGTGGCCAGCATGAAGCCGCCCACGATCCCGCGCGGAGAGGTCCCCGACAGGCTCACCACCCCGAGGGCGATGCGGCGCGGCAGGCCCCAGCGCTCCATGGCGCGGGCCAGGAGGAAGCCCCCCAGGAAGAGGAAGACGAGGTCGTTGGCGTAGGGAGAGGCCGCCGCGCCCACGTCGGCGATCCCGAGCACCGGGAAGAGGACGATGGGGACGAGGGACGTGGCCGGGATCGGGATGGCCTCGGTGACCCACCACGAGGCCATCAGCAGCCCGCACGCCGCCGTCCGCCAGGCGGCGGCCGGGAGCCCCGCCGGGGGCGGGACCACGAGGCCCGCGGCCAGGAAGGCCAGCCCGAAGAGGAGGCCGATCCGCCGGCGCCGGGGCCCGGCCCGGCCGAAGCCGCGAGAGCCGCCGGTGCCCGCCTCCCGACCTCGGTCGCCGCCCGTTTCCGCATCCGTCATGCCGCCTCCCTGCTCCGCACGATCGCTCCCCCTCCCCCTGCGCGCCCACGAGTCCGCCCCGTACATTGATGCCCTCTCGTCCCATCCACGAGCAGGAGGCGACCATGCGCCACCACATCGTCCTCGCCCTGGGTCTGGCCGCCGCCGTCTGGTCGTGCGGCGGCCCTCCCCGAGACGCCGACGCCAGCGACGGCGGGGCCTACACCGACCGCCTGGAGGCCGAGCACGCCGGCGACGCGCCCGAGGCCAGCCCCGCCGCGACCGCGCAGCCCCGCCGGCCCGTCACCGGCTCGGAGGTGACGTACGGGGAGGCCGGAGGCACCGGGCTGAAGGGGTACCTGGCCACGCCCGAGGGCGCCCCCGACTCGATCCCGGGCCTCATCGTCATCCACGAGTGGTGGGGCCTCAACGACAACATCCGCTCGATGGCCCGGCAGCTGGCGGGCGAGGGCTACGCGGCGCTGGCCGTGGACCTGTACGGCGGAGAGGTGGCGGAGACGCCGGACCGGGCCGGCCAGCTGGCGCGCTCGGTGGACGAGGACCGCGCCAGGGCCAACCTGCGCGCCGCCTACCGCTTCCTGGAGGACCGCGGGGCGGCCCGCATCGGCTCCATCGGCTGGTGCTTCGGCGGAGGCTGGAGCCTGCAGACGGCCCTCCTCTTCCCCGACTCGCTGGACGCCACGGTGATCTACTACGGCCACCTGGTCACCGACCCGGACCGGCTGGCCGGGCTCGAGGTCCCGATCCAGGGGCACTTCGGGGCCGAGGACGGCTCGATCCCGGTGGACGACGTCCGGCTCTTCGGGAGCGTCCTCGACTCCCTGGGCGTGGCCGGGCGCATGTACGTCTACGAGGGCGCCGGTCACGCCTTCGCCAACCCCTCGGGGACGCGGTACGTGAAGGCGGCGGCCGACACCGCCTGGGGCCGGACGCTGGCCTTCCTCAGGGAGCACCTGGAGCCCGGGGGCTGAGCGCGAACGCGCGGAGCGCGTCTCCGCGCCCCCCGCCCAGGAAGTGGCCGCCGCAGGCCACCGCCACGAACGTCCGCCCTCCGGCCCGGTAGGCCACCGGGCCGGAGGCGCATCCGGGCCCGACCTCCCCGCTCCACAGGTGGCGGCCCGTGGCCGCGTCCCACGCGTCCAGCGTCCCCCGCAGCCGGCCCGCGAACACGAGGCCGCCGGCCGTGGCCAGGACGCCGCCCACGAGCGGCCGCTCCACCTCCGAGCGCCACGCGATGCGGCCGGTGGACGGGTCCACGGCCACCAGCCATCCCCGGCGCTCGCCCGCCGGGCCCAGGTCGAAGCCGACCGTCCCCGCCCGCTCCCCGGACGTCCGCAGGCGGTAGCGGCCCGGGGCGTGGAGGGCCGCCCCGTAGGCCAGGCCCGTCTCCGGTGACCAGGCCGCGGGCGACCACTCGGTCCCGCCGTAGATCCCGGGCGCCATCTCGACCCCCTCCGGCGTGGGGCGCGCCAGGAAGTTCCGGTGGGGGACGTAGGCGTCCGAGCGGGTCAGGAGCTCCCCGGAGCGCCGGTCCCAGGCGTAGAAGAAGCCGAGCTTGGAGAAGTGGCCCACGGCGGGGACGGCCTCCCCGTCCGCCGACCGCCCCGCGAACAGGAACGGCGGGCTGGCCGCGTCCAGGCCCCACACGTCGTGCGGGAGGATCTGCCAGCACCAGGCGGCCGTCCCGTCGGCCGTCCGGATCGCGCACACCGAGACGCTCCAGCGGTCGTCGCCCGGCCGGGTCGCGCCCGTGAGCTCGGGGGCGGGGTTCCCGGTGGAGACGAACAGGAGCCCGCGCTCCGGGTCCAGCGAGGGGGTCATCCACGGCGCGCCGCCCCCGCGCCTCCACGCGTCCGCGTAGCGGGCGGAGTCGGCCCGCTCGCGGGCGACGTCCCGGGGGAGCGGGAGGTCGGTCCCGGGCAGGGTGTCCGTCCACGTCCCCCACCATCCGCCCTCCTCGGGCGAGGGGATCGTGCGCCACGTCCACAGCTCCCGGCCCGAGGCCGCGTCGAACGCCTTCACGAAGCCCCGGATCCCGTACGGGCTCCCCGACACCCCCAGGAAGACCTTCGCATCCCGCGCCAGCGGGGCCTGCTTGTGGCCGTAGCCCCGCCCGGCGGGCGCGGTGCGGACGGCCCACAGGACGGAGCCGTCCCGGGCGTCGAGCGCCACGAGCCGGGCGTCCAGCGTGGCCAGGAACACCCGCCCGCCGGCCACCGCCACGCCCCGGTTGGCCGCCTGCGGGTGGGTCTGCGGCCGGTCGAGCGCGACGCGGGCCTCCCACATCCGGTCCCCGGTGGCCGCGTCCAGCTTCACGACCCGCTGCTCGCCGCCGTCCATGGGGGTGGTCACGTACAGGGCGCCGTCCACCACGATCGGGGTCGCCTCGAAGGGCCCGGGCACGCCCGTGTGGTAGGTCCACGCCTCCCGCAGCCCGCCCACGTTGGAGGTGTCGATGCCCGTGAGGGACGAGAAGCGGGTGCCTCCCGGGTCGCCGCCGTAGGTGGGCCAGTCCGGGCCGGACGGACGCCAGCCCGCGTAGGGGCCGGCGTCGGAGAGGGCCGGGCCGCCGGCGCGCGAGTCGCCCGGGGAGGCCGCGCCGCGGGTCCCGGCGTCCGGGCTCCGGCTCCCCGCGCCTCCCCCACCGCCACCGCCCGAGCAGGCGGCGAGCGCGACGAGGAGCGCGAGCGCGCCGGCCGCCGGGCGGATCGCGCCTCCGCGCCCGCCGCCTCCCGGTCGCCCCTCGCGCATCACGCTCCCCATCGCACCTCCGCGCCGATCCGTCCGCCCGCGTCCCCCGGCATGGGGACGGCCCGCCGGCCCGGCCCCCCGCCCTACGGCCCGCCCCGTGCCCGGCCCGCACGGAGAACATAGCTTGGGCCCGGCGGCCGCCGCAGGGAGACCACGGAGGGAGGGCGAGGCCAGGTGGAGATCCGGCCCATGCAGACCTGGGAGGAGTACCGCGCCTGCGAGGCGCTCCAGCGCGAGGTGTGGGGCGAGGCGTTCGGCCAGCGTGTCCCGGCGAGCATCCTCGAGATCTCCCGGCGGGTGGGCGGGGTCGCCTCGGGGGCCTTCGCCGACGACGGCGAGATGGCCGGCTTCGTGTTCGGCCTCACGGGCATCGAGGACGACCGCAGGGTGCACTGGTCGCACATGCTCGCGGTGCGGCCGGGGCTGCGCGGCTCGGGCCTCGGCCCGGCGCTCAAGCGCCACCAGCGGGAGCTCCTCCTCCGCCTCGACGTCACGTGCTGCTACTGGACCTATGATCCTCTCGTATCTAAGAATGCGTACCTCAACCTCAACCGCCTTCTAGCCACCGTCGACCGCTACGTGGAGGACATGTACGGGGAGACGGGGAGCGCCCTGCACCGGGGCCTGGGCACGGACCGGTTCGTGGTCCGCTGGGACCTGGGCCCGGGAGGCCCCGACCCCTTCGATCCGCGCGACCCGGCGCGGGGCGAGCTGGAGGCTCACCTGGAGCGCCACGCCGACTCGCCGGTGGCCGACCCGGGCGGACGGGACGACGCCCCCCTCCCCGGCGGCGACGCGGTCCGCGTGGCGATCCCGGCCGACATCCACGCCGTGCGTGAGGCCGACCCGGAGCGGGCCCGCGCGTGGCGGTCGGCCACCCGCCGGGGCCTCCAGCACTACCTGTCGGCCGGGTGGCGCGTCCTGGGCTACCTTCCGCCCGAGCCCGGGGACGGCGGTCTCCGCCCCGAGGACGCCGGTCACTACGTGCTGGTGCGCTCCTGAGGGGCCGCGCCCCGCGCCGCGCGACCGCGCAGCGGGGCCCTCACGCCCCGGGGCTCACCCGAGCTCCTCGCCCAGCCGCTCCACGACCCGCCGGAACGCCGCCCTCGCCTCCGCTCCGCCGGGCGGCTCGCCGCCCGCCGCGACCCGCCGGCCGCCCACGTACACGTCCCCGAGGTCGGCCCGGCTCCCCCCGACCACCAGCGCGTCGAGCATCCGGGCCGGGTCCTGCCCGAGCCACGGCGCGCCGTCCTCGGGCAGGACCACGAGGTCCGCGAAGCGGCCGGGCGAGACCTGGCCGACGGGCCGCCCGAGCGCCCCGGCGCCTCCCTCCGCCGCCAGGCTCCACAGCGGCGCCCCCAGGCCCTCCCCGGTGGCGAGCCGGGCCCTGCGCTCGCTCCGGAGCCGCTGCCCGAACTCGAGGGTCCTCAGCTCCTCGACCACGTCGATCCGGACGTTCCCGTCCGAGCCCACCGCCAGGCGCCCGCCGCGCCGGGCGTGCTCGTCGGCCGGGAAGAGCCCGTCTCCGAGCCACGCTTCGGTGATCGGGCACAGCACGACCGCCGCGCCCGCGTCCCGGATCCGCGTCCTCTCGTCCGGGGTCGCGTGCGTGGCGTGGACCAGGTTCCAGCGGGCGTCGAGGGGCGCGTGCCGGGCCAGGAGGTCCACGGGCGTGAGGCCGTGCGCGGCCCGGCACTCCCGCACCTCCCTCCTCTGCTCGGAGACGTGGATGTGGACCGGGAAGCCGGCGCCGAGCGTCTCGCCCGCGCCCTCGAGGAGGGCGGGGAGCGCGGCGGGGTCGACCGCCCGCAGGGAGTGCGGCGCCACGCCCAGCCCGAACCTCTGGCCGGGGCCCGTGCCCCGCCGCCGGGCATCGAGCTCGGCCAGGAGCCTCAGGTAGCCCTGCAGCCCGCCCAGCGAGAAGCGGCGCTGCTCCTCCTCGAGCGGCTTCCCGAACCCGCCGCGGTCGTACAGCACCGGGAGGAGCGTGAGCCGGATCCCGGCCTCCCGCGCCCCCTCGACGACGGCCGTGGCCATCTCGAGCGGCGCTTCCCCGCCGGCCCCGTGGTGGAGGTAGTGGAACTCGGCCACGCTCGTGAAGCCGGCCGCCAGCATCTCGCCGTAGGCGAAGCGGGCGACCGCGCGGAGCCCGTCGGCGCCCAGGGAGCCCGCCAGGCGGTACATGGCCTGGCGCCAGCTCCAGAAGCTGTCCTCCCCGCGCCGCGCCTCCCCGAACCCGCTCAGGGCGCGCTGGAAGACGTGGCTGTGCGCGTCGGGAAGGCCCGGGAGCGCCAGGAAACCGTCCCACGGCCCCGACGTCGGCTCGATCCGCTCGATGAGGCCGTCCCCGTCCACGACCAGGGCGCGGTCCTCGAGGAGCCCGTCCGGCCCCAGGACGTGACGGAAGGCGAGGCGCGTCAAGCGGGCCCGCGCGCGCCGGCGGGAGCGCCGGACGCCCCGCCGCCCGGCGGCGCCTCCCACACGACCTCGCCGCCCGCCACCGTCATCACGCAGGCGTTGGCGCGGTGGTGGTAGAGCCACGTGTCGGGGTCGGGCGCGTCGAGGACCGCCAGGTCCGCGGACTTCCCGACCTCGACCGAGCCGGCCTCATCCTCCACGCCGCAGGCACGGGCGGCGATCCTCGTGGCCCCGACCAGCGCCTCGGACGGGCTCAGCCCGCCCCGGATGCAGGCCAGCGTCATGGCCAGCGGCAGGTGGTAGCTGGGCGCGGAGCCGGGGTTGAAGTCGGTGGCCACCGCCACGGCCGCCCCCTCCCGCACCATCCTGCGGGCCTGCGGGAAGGGGCCGTCCAGGTAGAGGGCGGCGAGAGGAAGGACCACGGCCACGGTGTCCGAGGCCGCCAGGGCGCGGATCCCGTCGGCCGACGTCCGCTCCAGGTGGTCGGCCGAGGCGGCCCCCAGCTCCGCGGCCAGCTCCGCGCCGCCGCCGTCGGTGAGCTGGTCGGCGTGGAGCTTGGCCCCGAGCCCGTGCTCCAGGCCGGCCTCCAGGATCCGCCGCGCCTCCCCCGCCACGAACGCCCCCTCCTCGAGGAAGACGTCGCAGAAGCGGGCCAGTCCCTCCCCGGCCGCGGCCGGGATGATCTCCTCGCACACCAGCCACACGTAGCCGTCGCGGTCGCCGTCGTACTCCGGCGGAACGGCGTGCGCCGCGAGGAGCGTGGGCACGACCCGGAGGGGCTGCGTCTCCCGCAGCCGCCGGTAGACGCGGAGGAGCTCGATCTCCCCCGGGAGGTCCAGGCCGTATCCGCTCTTGGCCTCGACCGTGGTGACGCCCAGGCGGGCCATCTCCGAGAGGAAGCCCGCCGCCCGCGCGGCCAGCTCCTCCTCCGTCGCGTCCCGGGTGGCGCGCACGGTGGCCATGATCCCGCCCCCCGAGCGCGCGATCTGGGCGTAGCTCTCGCCCCGCGCCCGCCGCACGAACTCGTCGGCCCGCCACCCGCCGAAGGCCAGGTGGGTGTGGCAGTCCACGAGGCCGGGGATCACCAGCCGGCCCCCGGCCGAGAGGACCTCCACGGCGCCCTCGCCGCCCTCAGGGCCGGGGCCGCCGCCCTCCGCGTCGGATGCGGCCCGCAGCTCCTCCGGGAGGTCGGCCTCGGGGCCCACCCAGGTGATCCGGCCGTCCTCCCAGGCCACCGCGGCGTCCGGGATGGCCCCCACGTGGCCCTGCCCGCCGCCCGCGCGGCAGGTGGCCAGGAGCCCGATGTCGACGAGGAGGCGCACGCGCGCGGCGTCCCCTACCCGAGCATCGGGACGTCGACGCCCCGCTGGCGCGCGGTGTCGATGGCGTCCTCGTAGCCGGCGTCGGCGTGGCGGGCCACGCCGGAGCCGGGATCGGCGGTGAGGACGCGCTGGAGCCGGCGGTCGGCCATCTCCGAGCCCTCGGCCACGCACACCATGCCGCCGTGGATCGAGTAGCCGATCCCGACGCCGCCCCCGTGGTGGAGGGAGACCCAGCTGGCCCCGCACGCGGTGTTGAGGAGGGCGTTCAGGAGCGGCCAGTCCGCGATCGCGTCCGAGCCGTCCTTCATCCCCTCGGTCTCGCGGTTGGGCGAGGCCACCGAGCCGGTGTCCAGGTGATCCCGGCCGATGACGAGCGGCGCGTCCACCTTCCCCTTCCGCACCAGCCAGTTGAAGCGGAGCCCCATCTCCGCCCTCTCGCCGTACTCGAGCCAGCAGATCCGCGCCGGGAGCCCCTGGAACCGCACCTGGTCCTGCGCCTTGCGGATCCAGCGCGCCAGGCTCTCCTTCTCGGGGAAGGTCTCGAGCACGGCCCGGTCGGTCTCGAGGATGTCCTCGGGGTTCCCCGAGAGGGCCGCCCACCGGAACGGCCCCGCCCCCCGGCAGAACAGCGGCCGGATGAAGGCGGGGACGAAGCCCGGGATGTCGAACGCCTCCTCGAGCCCGCGGTTGTCGGCCACCTGGCCCCGGATGTTGTTCCCGTAGTCGAAGGTGACCGCCCCCTTTTCCTGCAGCGACAGCATCGCCTGGACGTGCTCGACCATGGAGTCCAGGACCCGCGCCTCGTAGCCCTCCGGGTCGTCCTCCCGCAGGCGGTCGGCCTCCTGGAGGGAGAGCTCCTTCGGGAGGTAGCCGACGCGGAGGTCGTGGGCGGCGGTCTGGTCGGTGAGGAGGTCGGGCACCACGTCGCGGCGGTCGAGCTCGGGGATGACGTCGGCGGCGTTCCCGACCAGGCCCACGCTGAGCGCCTCGCCGGCTTCCTTCGCCTCGAGCACGAGGTCCAGCGCCTCGTCCAGGTCGTGCGCGACGTCCTGGAGGTAGCCGGTCTCGACGCGGCGGCGGACGCGCGCCTCGTCGACCTCCACGCCCAGGAAGGCGCCGCCGTTCATGGTGGCGGCCAGCGGCTGTGCGCCGCCCATCCCGCCCAGGCCGGCGGTCACGACGAGCCGGCCGGAGAGGTCCCCGCCGAAGTGCTGGCGGGCGGCCTCGGCGAACGTCTCGTACGTCCCCTGCAGGATCCCCTGCGTCCCGATGTAGATCCACGAGCCGGCCGTCATCTGGCCGTACATGGTGAGGCCCAGGGCCTCGAGCCGGCGGAACTCGTCCCAGGTGGCCCAGCGCGGGACCAGGTGGGCGTTGGCGATGAGGACGCGGGGCGCCTCCTCGTGCGTCTCGAACACGCCCACGGGCTTCCCGCTCTGGACCAGGAGGGTCTGGTCGTTCTCCAGGCGGCGGAGGGTGTCCACGATGGCGTGGTAGCACTCCCAGTTGCGGGCCGCCTTCCCCGAGCCGCCGTAGACGACCAGCTCCTCGGGCTTCTCGGCCACCTCCGGGTCCAGGTTGTTCATGAGCATCCGGAGGGCGGCCTCCTGGTGCCAGCCCTTGCAGGAGAGCTTGGTCCCGCGCGGCGCGCGGACCGTCTCGGGCGCGGTGGTGGTCGTCATGCGTGCCTCCAGCGGGTCGTCGGATCGCGGGGCTCCCCGCCCCGCTTCATCCTAGACCCGCCCGGCGTTACGGGCCAGCGGGACCGATCGCCAGCCCGGCCTCCACGGCCCGCCCGGCCACGGGCTCCCCCACGATGTCCGGATGGCGGTCGTCGGTGAGGTTGGCGAGGTCGACGAAGACCGACGCCGGTCCCACGCGGCGGTCGAGCCGCAGGTCGAGCCGCCAGAACGGGTCCGGGAAGCCGCGGCGGCGGGCGCGCAGGACGCGGGCGGCGGCCCGCACGCCGCCGGGGAGTTCGCGGCTCACGGCCAGCGAGGCCCTCTCCTCCAGCGGGTGGAAGGCGTACTTGGTGGTGAAGGTCCCCGCCCCGGGGTCGACCCCGAGGAGCTCGAGGCTCGCGCGGACCGTGGCGCCCGCCAGGTCCGCGGCGCGCGCGGTGAGCTCGGCACCCCGGTAGTCGGCGCGGGCCACGTTCCGGGTCTCCCACGGGACGCCGTCCCCCGCGCCGGCCGGCCGCGTCCAGGCGATGAGGTCCCGGGCCCAGCGCCGGAAGCCTGTGAGATCCAGGCGGAGCCCGGGCGCCGGCTCGAGGCGCACGCCCAGCTCCGCGCTCCACGCCCGCTCGGGGTCGAGGTCGGGGTTCCCGACGTCCACGGGGTCGCGGTAGAAGCGCTCGGTGAAGGTGGGGGCGCGGAACGCCCGGCCCACGGCCCCGTGCACGGAGAGGCCGCGGACGGGCCACACGGCAGCCGACAGGCTCGGCGCCAGGAAGCCCCCGTACACCTCGTGCCAGTCCTGCCGGAGGCCCGCCGAGACGACGGCCGCACCCCGCGTTCCGGCGGTCAGCTCCGCGAACAGCGCGCCCCGCCCCTCGTCCCGGCGCCCCAGCGCGGTGCTCCGGAGCAGCACGTCGTGCGCGTTCCCGCCCACCGCCCCGACCAGCCCGGCGCCCAGGCTGCGGCGGACCGTGAGCTCGGCGCCCAGGTCCCACACGGCGTGTAGGTTCCGGTAGTAGGAGGGGTCGCTCCGGCGGAGGACGAAGTCGTCGTGGTGGCGGCGGAGCTCGAGCCGGGGCTCGATCCGGGTCGAGGCATCCGCGGGCGGGCGCCAGCCCAGCGTGGCCGCCAGGGTGCGGGTGCGCTCGTAGGCCGGGTAGGGCCCGTAGAAGCCGCCGGCCCCGTAGTCCCGCCGGGCGTAGCGGACCGACCCGAGGAGGTGGCCGCCCCCGACCGGCGCCGCCGCGGCCAGCAAGCCGAGGCCGATCCGGTAGTCGGTGTCGTCGCGGTGGCCGTCCGAGCGGAGGCCGCCCGCCGCGGCGTGGAAGACGGCCGGCCCGGCCCGCACGGCGGCCGCCCCCGAGCCCTGCAGGCGCCCGAACGAGCCGGCCGACACCCGGGCGGCCGCCGGGCGCACCTCGCCAGGCCGGTCGGAGCCCCGGGTCACGATGTTCACGACCCCGCCCAGGGCGTCGGCCCCGAACGCGGCCGAGGCGGGGCCCCGCAGGATCTCCACCCGCTCGACCGCGGCCAGCGGGACCGCGACGTCCAGGTCGAAGTGGCCGGTCTGGGGGTCGTTCACCGGCACCCCGTCCACGAGGACGAGGACCTGCTCGAAGCTGGAGCCCCGAAGGGTGAGGTCGACCTGGGCGGGGGACTTGGGCCGGAGGTCGACGCCGGCCGCCCAGCGCAGGAGCCCGGCCACGGTCCTGGCGGGGACCCGGTCGATCTCCTCGCGGCCAATGACCTCCAGGTCCCGGGTGGCCGCGGCGCGGCCGCCGGTGCGGCCCGCCGCGCTCACGACCAGCGGGTCGAGCCGGTAGCGGGGGGCGGCGGCCGCGGCCGTCCGGGACGTGTCGCGAGCCGAGCCGGACGTGTCGCGAACCGCACCGGACGTGTCGCGAACCGCGCCCTGCCCCGCCGCGGCGGCCGGGCCTGCCGCGAGGAGGGCCGCCGCCAGCACGGCGGATGCCGCTCGCCCTCTCGCCTTCACCGGACCCTCCTCTCGCCTTCCGATCGCCTCGCCGGCCGGGGCCGCTCCCCGGCGGGGCCCACACTGCCGGGGCACCCGGACCCGCGTCAACGTCCGTGGTCGGGGACCGGTTCCGAGGCCGCCGCCTCCGGACCGGCCGCCCCCGCGCGGCACGGCTGTCGCATCCCCCCGCCCCGGCCGTAGCTTCGGCCGCCGACGCGGGAGGGGGCGACGATCGACCGACGGGAGAGCATGGGAGCGCGGGACGAGAGGATGGGAGACGGCGCGTGAAGGACCGCTTCCCCCCCGGCATCCGCTACATGGCGGGCGCCGCGTTCGGGTTCAGCCTCATGAGCCTGTTCGTGAAGATCGCGGGCCAGCGGCTCCCCACCGCGGAGGTCGTCCTGGCGCGCGGGCTCCTCATCGTGCTCGTCACGCTCTGGATGCTGCGGCGAGCGGGGCTGAGCCCGTGGGGTCGGCGCCGGGGGCTGCTCCTCCTGCGCGGGCTGTTCGGCTTCGCCGCGGTGGGCTGCTTCTACTACGCCATCGCCCACATCCCGCTGGCCGACGCGACGGTGATCCAGTACACGAACCCGGTGTGGACGGCCCTCCTGGCCGCGGCGGTCCTGGACGAGCGGCTGCGGCCGGTCGAGGCGGTGGGCACGGCCGCCAGCCTGGCGGGCGTCCTCCTCGTGGCCCGTCCCTCCTTCCTGTTCGGGGCCGAGAGCGCGCACCTGGACCCGGTCGTGGCCGGGATCGCGCTCCTGGGCTCCGTGCTGAGCGCCGCGGCCTACGTCTCGGTGCGGAAGCTCGGGGAGAGCGAGGACGCCCGGGTCATCGTCTTCTACTTCGCCTTCGTAAGCGTCATCGGCTCGCTCCCGGTCGCGGCCACGGAGATGGTGTGGCCCACGCCGGGCGAGTGGCTGGCGCTCCTGGGCGTCGGGGTCACGGCGCAGGCGGCCCAGCTCCTCATGACGCACGGCCTGAGGCGCGAGCGCGCCGGACGCGCGATGGCCGTGGGCTACCTCCAGATCGTGTTCGCCGGGCTGTGGGGGGCGATCTTCTTCGCGGAGATCCCCGGGCCCTGGAGCTACGCGGGGGCGGCGCTGGTCGTGGCGGGGACGTGGATGATCGGGCGGCGGGGCGCCGAGGCCCCAGCCACGGGCTAGCTCCCCTCCTCCCGGGGCCCGAGCCACTCCCCGTACAGCTCCGGCCGCCGGTCGCGCCAGAACAGCCGTCCCGCGTGGGAGTCCGCGCAGGCCCCGGGGTCGACGTCGGCGATCACCAGCTCCTGGCGGCCGGACGTGCCGCGCGCGACGACCCGGCCCTCCGGGTCGCACACGAACGACTCCCCGGCGAACGTGAGCTCCCCCTCCGAGCCCACCCGGTTGCAGAGGGCGGCCCAGTAGCCGTTCTGGAAGGCGGCGGTCCGGACCTCCGCCTCGTACAGCCCGTCGGGCCACTCGCCGACGGTGCCGGCCTGGGGGATCACCACGATCTCGGCGCCCGCCACTCCCAGCGCCCGCATGTACTCCGGATAGTGCCGGTCGAAGCAGATCGCCACGCCCACCTTGCCCACCGCCGTGTCGTACACGGGGGCGCCCCGGTCGCCCGGGTGGTAGTAGGCCCGCTCGTGGAAGCCCTCGTAGTCGGTGATGTGGACCATGCGGGTGACGCCCAGGAGGGATCCGTCGGCGTCGATGACGGGAGAGCTGTCGAACCTGCGGCCCTCCCCGTCCTCCTCGTACAGGTTGAAGACCACCACGAGCGAGAGCTCGCCGGCCCGCTCGGCCAGGCGCCCGGTGGTGGGGCCGGGCACGGGCTCGGCCAGCTCGGCCGCGGCCTCCCAGCGCTCGTGGCGCGGGAAGAAGGGCTCGAGCGCGAGCTCCGGGAAACAGACGAGGCTCGCCCCCGCCGTGTGGGCCCGCTTCAGGTCCTCGAGGGCGCGCTCCAGGTTCCGCTCCCGGTCCGGGCCGGGCAGCCGCTGCGCCAGGGCGATCCGCATGGGTCCTCCTCTCCGGGGGGACGAGCCCCCATCCTACGTTCCCGGCCCGGCCGCTCCAAGCCGCGTCCGCTTGCCCGCGGGGCCGCCGCGGTCCGACATTGGCCGGCCGATGGGCCCGCCCCGGACGGAGGGCGGCCCGGTCGCGAGCCCGGATGCACACCAGCCACGGAGCCCCGCATGCACGAGCGCCGACCCGCCTCCCGCTCCCGCGCCACCCGGCCCTCTTTCGGCCGTGGCCTGCCGCTCCTCCTCGCGGCCTCCGCGGCCCTGTGGGCGGCCTCGACGCCGCCGGCCCTGGGCCAGGGAGCGAAGAAGGCGGGGGCGGCCGCTCCGGACACGCTCCCCACGATCGAGGCGAAGACGAAGGGCATGGAGCACATGCCCGGCTACTTCGACCTGTACTGGGACGCGGACGCCGGGAAGCTCTACCTGGAGGTGGACCGCTTCGACACGCCGTTCCTCTACCAGGAGGCGCTCGCGTCGGGCCTGGGCTCCAATCCCGTGGGCCTGGACCGGGGCCAGGAGGGCGACACCCACGTCCTGGAGGCGGCGCGCGTCGGCCGCCGGATCCTGCTCATCGAGCCCAACTACGGCTACCGGGCCCGGGAGGGGAGCGCGGCCGAGAAGAGCGCGGTGCGCGAGGCGTTCGCCCCCGGGACGATCTGGGGGTTCGACGCGGTGGCCCGCACGGACGACCGCTGGCTCGTGGACGCGACGCCCTTCTTCCTCCGCGACGCGCACGGAATCGTCCAGACGCTGAAGCGGACCGACCAGGGCGACTTCGAGCTGGAGCAGAGCCGGAGCGCCATCTACACGCCGCGCACGAAGTCCTTCCCGGACAACACGGAGGTCGAGGCGTGGCTCACGTTCACCAGCGACCGGCCGGGCCCCCTGGTGCGCAGGACGGCCGCCGACCCCGAGGCGGTCTCCCTGCGGCTCCACTACTCGCTGGTCCGGCTCCCCGACGACGGCTACGAGCCGCGGCGGGCCGACCCTCGGGTGGGCGCGTTCGCCGTGACCTTCCAGGACTACTCGGTCCCCATCGACTCGAGCATCCACGTGCGCTGGGCCACCCGGCACCGCCTGGTCAAGAAGGACCCGGGCGCCGCGGTGTCCGAGCCCGTGAAGCCGCTGGTCTACTACGTGGACCCCGGGATCCCCGAGCCCATCCGCTCGGCGGTCATGGAGGGGATCTCCTGGTGGGAGAAGGCGTTCGAGGCGGCGGGCTTCCGGAACGCCTTCCGGGTGAAGGTCCTCCCCGACTCGGCCGACCCCATGGACCTCCGCTACAACGTGGTCCACTGGACCCACCGCCGGACGCGCGGCTGGTCGTACGGGGCTTCGGTCGTGGATCCCCGCACGGGCGAGATCCTCAAGGCGAACGTCAACCTCGGGAGCCTCCGGCTGCGGCAGGACCACCTGATCGGCTCGGGGCTGGTGCCCATGTTCCCGGGCTCGGCCGGCGCGGGGGCCGACGCCTCCTCCACGGCCGTGGGCGTCGGGGGCTGCGACTACGGGGACGGCCCCGCCTTCGGCTACCTGGCCGACCTGGACCCGTCCACCACGCCCACCGAGATGGCGCTGGCCCGCGTCCGGCAGCTGGCCGCCCACGAGGTCGGGCACACGCTCGGCCTGGCCCACAACTACATCGCCAGCACGTACGGCCGGGCGAGCGTGATGGACTATCCGGCCCCGGTCGTGAAGGTCCGCGACGACGGGACGCTCGACCTCTCCGACGCCTACGCGGTGGGCGTGGGATCCTACGACCGCTTCGCGATCACGTGGCTCTACGGCCAGTTCCCGCAGGGGACCGACGTCCACGCCGCCCTCGACTCCATCGTTCGCGACGGGCTCTCCCGGGGCATGCGCTTCATCACGGACAAGGACGCCCGGCCCATGGGCGCCGCCCACCCGCTGGCCGCCCTGTGGGACAACGGCTCCGACCCGGTGGCCTACCTGAGCCACGAGTTCGAGGTGCGGAAGGTCGGGCTGGCCGAGTTCGGCCCGAAGATGATCCGGCCGGGTGAGCCCCTGGCGTCCCTGGAGGAGATCCTGGTTCCCCTGTACCTCCACCACCGCTACCAGCTCGAGGCGGCCTCGCACAGCCTGGGCGGGGCCGACTACAGCTTCGCGATGCGGGGCGACGGGCAGACGCCGATCACGCCCGTGCCGCCGGAGCGCCAGCGGGCCGCGCTCTCGGGGATGCTGACCACCCTGTCCCCCGACTTCCTGGCGCTCCCGGACACGACCCTCTCGCTCCTCCCGCCGCGGGCGTACGGCATGGCCTCGGGGGAGACCTTCGCCTCGCGCACGGCGCCGGTCTTCGATCCCCTGGGCGTGGCGGCCTCCTCGGCGGGCTACACGCTGGACTACCTGCTCCAGGCCCAGCGCATGGCGCGCCTGGTGGGCCAGCACGCCCGGAACCCGGAGGAGCCCGGCCTGGACGAGGTGGTGGACCGGCTCCTGGACGCCACGTGGCGCGCGCCCGACCCGTCGGACGGGTACCGGCTGGCCCTGCGCCGGACCGTGGACCGCGTGGTCCTGGACCGGCTCCTGTCCGAGGCCTCGAGCGCGCAGAACACCGGGCTGGTGCGGGCCGAGCTGGACGCGAAGATCCGGGGGCTGCGCGACTGGCTGGCGGGGCGCTCCGAGCCCGACCCGGTGCAGGCGGAGGCGCTCGAGGACATCCGGCGCTGGCTGTCGCGGCCCGAGGGGACGACCCCGCCGGCCCGCGTCGAGGAGCTGCCGCCCGGCGACCCGATCGGGGGCGGCGGCAGGTAGAGCCGGCCCGGCGGCCGGCGGGCCGGGGGGCGAGGAGGCGCGGGCGGTGCCGGCCGGCGGGCCCGGCGCCCCGCCCGCTTGCCAGCCCCGCGGCCGGCGGCGAGGTTGTCCGCGTCCCGGGCCCGGGAGCCGACCGGTCCCGGAAGCCGGCCCACCGCAGCCCACGCCCCACATCGGTTCAGGAGGCGGACGCACGCATGGACACCCGGTCCCCAGCCACGGAGACGAGCGTGCCCGACCCGGGCGCGCCCCGCCAGGACGGCTTCTTCGGCCACCCCCGCGGGCTGGCCACCCTCTTCTTCACCGAGATGTGGGAGCGGTTCAGCTACTACGGGATGAGGGCCCTCCTCATCCTGTTCATGGTGGACGCGGCCGCCACGGGCGGGCTGGGCATGACCGACAGGCGGGCCGCGGCCATCTACGGCCTGTACACGGCGGGCGTCTATCTCCTGGCCCTGCCGGGCGGCTGGATCGCCGACCGGATCCTGGGGCAGCGGAGCGCGGTGTTCTGGGGCGGGGTCGTGATCGCCGCCGGCCACTTCAGCATGGCCATCCCCTCGCGGCCGACCTTCTTCCTGGGCCTGACCCTCATCGTGATCGGGACGGGGCTCCTCAAGCCCAACGTGAGCTCCATCGTCGGCGACCTCTACCCCGAGGGCGGCGCGCGGCGGGACGCCGGCTTCTCGGTGTTCTACATGGGGATCAACATCGGGGCGCTGGTCGGCCCGGTCATCTGCGGCCTCCTGGGCGAGGGGATCAACTGGCACCTGGGCTTCAGCGCCGCCGGCGTGGGCATGGTGCTCGGCCTCGTCCAGTACCGGTTCGGGGCGAAGTACCTGGGGAACGCGGGCTTCATGGAGGCCGAGGAGCGGGAGCGGCGCCCGGCGGCGCTCCGGTCGCTCCTGTACGGGATCGGGGCGGTCGCGGCGATCGCCGTCGTCCTCGGCGTGCTGGACGCGGGCGGCGTCGTGGCCATCGGCTTCGAGAGCTTCGCCCGGTGGACCGCCTACATCATCGTGGGCGTGGCGGTGCTCTACTTCGGCTCCGTGCTGACCCTCGGGGACCTCACGGGCCGCCAGAAGAAGAGGGTGTTCGTCATCTTCCTCCTGTTCGTGGCCGCCGCCCTGTTCTGGTCGGGCTTCGAGCAGGCGGGCTCCTCGATGAACCTGTTCGCCGAGCGGCTCACCGACCGCGCGGTGCTCGGCTGGGAGATGCCGGCGAGCGTCCTCCAGTCCATCAACCCGTTCTTCATCATCGTGATGGCGCCCGTGTTCGGGGCGCTGTGGGTGTGGCTGAACCACCGCGGGAAGGAGCCCTCGATCCCGGTCAAGTTCGGGGCGGGCCTGCTGCTCCTCGGGGTGAGCTTCGTGGTGATGATGTGGGCGGCCACGCAGGCCAGCCAGACGCACCGGGTGACCCCGTTCTTCCTGATCGCCGCCTACTTCCTCCAGACCTGCGGCGAGCTGTCGCTGAGCCCCGTCGGCCTCTCGAGCGTGACCAAGCTGGCCCCCCGCCGGCTGGTGAGCCAGATGATGGGGACCTGGTTCATGGGCTCGGCCCTCGGGAACCTGATCGCGGGGCTCGTGGCCGGGAACTTCGAGACGATGCCGCTCCCCGAGCTGTTCGGCCGGGTGGCGATGTTCGCCGCGGCGGGCGGGTTCCTGATGCTCATCTTCGCCGCGGGCATCAAGAAGCTGATCGGGAAGCTGGACTGAGGCCGGACCCGGCCCCCGAGAGCGACCCCGAGCCACAGGAGGCGCACGCGTGGACCGCCGGCCCAGGCTCCTCTCCTCCCGGCTGACCCGCACCCAGCGGCGGGTGTACGGGGCGGTCACGGTCTTCTTCATCGCGGCCTTCCTGGCCACGATGTGGCCGGTCCAGGCCGCCTTCGGCGGCGCCCTCCCCTTCGTGCTCGGCCTCCCGTTCGACCTGTTCTACCTGTCCGCGATCCTGGTCGGCTCCTTCTTCGTCCTCCTCGGCCTGTTCGTGTGGGAGGGCCGGAGGGAGGAGCGGGAGGGTCCCGGCGGCGGCCCCGCCGGACGCGCGCCGGACGGGCCCCGGAGCGGGGGCTCCTGATGCCCGAGTGGGTCGTCGTGTTCGCGGTGACCTGCGGCTACCTGGTCATCTCCCTCTCCGTCGGCCTGCTCTCGGGCCGGAAGACGTCCAGCAGCACCGAGGGCTGGGTGGCGGGCGACCGCTCGCTGGGGTTCGTGGTCCTGTACTTCATCATGGGCGCCTCCATCTTCAGCGCCTTCGCCTTCCTCGGGGGGCCGGGGTGGGCGTACTCGAGGGGGGCGGCGGCCTTCTACATCATCGCCTACGGGACGGTGGGGCTGGTCCCGTGGTACTTCTTCGGGCCGCGGGTGGCGCGGCTGGGCCGCCGCTTCGGGTACGTGACCCAGGCGGAGCTGTTCGCGCACCGCTTCGAGAGCCCGGCCATCTCCGGCGTGCTCGCGGTGATCTCGATCGTGGCCTTCGTCCCCTACCTGGTGCTGCAGATGAGCGGGGCCGGCTACGTGTTCGAGGTGCTGACCCGCGGGCACGTGCCGTTCTGGATGGGGGCCGCGCTGGCCTACGGCGTGGTGCTCGTCTACGTGTTCCGGAGCGGCGTCATGGGCGTGGGGTGGACCAACACCCTGCAGGGGATCTTCATGATGGGGCTGGCCTGGGGCCTGGGCCTCTACCTGCCGCACAAGCTGTACGGCGGCGTGGGGCCCATGTTCGAGCGCATCATGAGCGAGGCCCCGCGAATGCTGAGCGCGCCGGGCCTGGGACCGGACGGGAGCCCGTGGTCGTGGGGCGCCTACTCGAGCGCGATCGCCATCTCGGTCCTGGGCTTCAGCCTGTGGCCGCACTACTTCATGAAGATGTACACGGCCCGGGACGAGCGGACGCTGAAGCGGACGGTGGTCTGGTACCCCACCTTCCAGATCTTCCTCATCCCGATCATGCTCATCGGCTTCTCGGGGATCCTGGCCTTCCCGGGCGTGAAGCCGGCCGACGAGATCCTCCCCACGATCGTGACCTCGATCGGGATCTCGCCGGTCATGGTCGGGCTGTTCTGCGCGGGCGCGCTGGCGGCCTCCATGTCGACGGGAGACGCGCTCCTCCACGCGAGCGCCTCGGTGGCGGTGAAGGACTTCTGGCGGCCGCTCTTCCAGCCCGACATGCCCGATCGGGCCGAGCGCACGGCCATGCGCGTGCTGGTCGTCCTCATCGGGGGGCTGGCCTACGCCTTCGCGCTCTTCGCCCGGAAGTCCCTGGTCGCGCTCCTCCTGTTCGGTTACGGGTTCATCGCGCAGCTCGCGCCCCTGGCCTTCGCGACCTTCTTCTGGCCGAGGGCCACGAAGGCGGGCGCCCTCTCGGGCCTCCTGGCGGGCTTCGCCGTCACGGTGGTCTGGGACCTGGTGCCGTCGCTGCAGTGGCTCGGGATCCGGGCGGGGATCTACGGGGTGGCGGCCAACGTGATCCTCCTCGTGGCCGTCTCCCTGGCCACGGCGCCCCCGGACGAGGCGCACGTGGCCGAGTTCGTGGTGGGCTGAGCCGGCTCCGGCCGCGGGCCCGCGGCGCCGGCTCCTCAGCCCCGAGCCGCCTCCCACGCCGGCGGCCACGCCCGCGCCAGCGCCCCGTAGATCTCCAGCGCCTCCCCGATCTCGGCGACCTCCACGGACTCGTTCACGGTGTGGGCGAGCGTCTCGTCGCCCGGCCCGATCCCGATCACGGTGGACCCGTGGGCGACGAAGTGTCCGCCGTCGGTGGCGAAGCGCCACAGGCCGACCGGGGGCCGCGCCCCGAGGACGCCCTCCAGCACGTCGCCCGCGGTCGTCACGGCCGGGTCGTCCTCCGCCCGGATCCAGGAGGGGTTCACGGCGGGCATTTCGCGCTCGACGCCCCGCCAGCTCCGGCGCAGGCCCGAGGGGACCCTGACCTCCCCCGAGGCGCCGGGCACGGCCGCCACGGCCTCCTCGAGGAGAGGCGCGAACAGGGCGCGCAGGTCCTCGGGGCCCGTGTCGGGTCCCGTCCTCACGTCCAGCGCGAGCCACACCTCGCCCGGGACCACGTTGCGGCTGGTCTGGTCGGTCCGGAAGAGGGTGGGCGCCACGGTGGTGGCGCCGAGCTCGGGGTGGGAGGGGAGCTCCACGTCCGGAAGGCGCTCCAGGAAGCCGGCCAGGACGTACAGCGGGTTCACGCCCCGCTCGGGGGCGCTGGCGTGCACGCTCTTCCCGGCCACGTGGACCTCGAGCTCGACCCGCCCGCGGTGGCCGCGGCGGAGCTCGTTCGAGCTCGGCTCGCCGATCACGACGAGGTCGGGGGCCAGGCTCTCGGCCATGTGCCGGGCGCCGAGGCCGCCGATCTCCTCCTGGACCACGGCGCTCACGTACACGTCCGCCGGCGGCCGCTCGCCGGCGGCCGTCAGCCGGCCGGCGGCGTGCACCTGGGCCGCGAGCGGGCCCTTGATGTCCACCGCGCCCCTCCCCCACACCCGCCCGTCCGCGACTTCCGCGCCGAAGGGCGGGTGGGGCCAGCGCTCCGGGTCCCCGACGTCCACGTGGTCCAGGTGCGTGCAGAGCATGACGGCCGGATGGCGCGCCCTGCCGCGCACCAGGCCGACCACGCTCCCGGCGTCGTCCAGCCACGCCTCGTCGTAGCCCAGGTCCTCCATCTCGGCCAGGACGAGCCGTGCGGTCTCGCCCTCCTCGCCCGGGAGCCCCGGGGTCCGGATGAGCCACCGCAGGAAGTCCACCGTCCGGTCCAGGTCCGTCATGATCCCTCCGCCTCGTTGCGCTCCGCCCGGCCACCATCCTAGCATGCCGGTCCTTCGAACCCCAGACACGGAGCACCCACGCATGCGTCCCGAAGCGCCGCGCACCGCCCTCGCCCTGGCCGCCGCCGGCCTCGCCGGGGGCCTGGCCGTCCTCGCCCCGGCCGCCGCGGCCGCGCAGGCCCCGGTCCGCTACGAGGTCCGCTTCCCGAACCGGGCCCACCACGAGGCCGAGGTGAGCGCGACGTTCGCCGGGCTCGGGAGCGCCCCCCTCGAGCTCCAGATGCCGCGCTCGAGCCCGGGCCGCTACGCGCTCCACGAGTTCGCCAAGAACGTCTACTCGGTGAGCGCCACCGGCCCGGAGGGCGACACGCTGGCGCTCGAGCGCGTGAGCCCGTCGCGGTGGCGCGTCGCCCGGCACGGCGCCTCGGTCACGGTCCGCTACACGCTGTTCGGGGACCACGCCGACGGCACGTACGACGGGATCGACCGCACGCACGCCCACCTCAACATGCCGGCCACCTTCATGTACGCCCGCGGCCTCGAGGACCGGCGGATCGAGGTGAGCTTCGAGCCGCCCGAGGGCTCGGGCTGGAAGATCGGGACGCAGCTCGTCCCCACCTCCGATCCGCACCGGTTCACGGCCCCCGACCTCCAGTACTTCATGGACAGCCCGACCGAGCTGTCGGACTTCACCGAGCGGAGCTGGCGCGAGCCGTCGGGGGACACGGCCTACGCGATTCGCCTGGTGGTCCACCACGACGGCACCGATGCCCAGGTGGACCGGTACGCGAAGATGGCGCGCCGCATCGTCGAGGAGGAGGAGGCCGTGTACGGGGAGCTGGCGCCGTACGACCACGGCACCTACACCTTCCTGGCCGACTACCTTCCCCGGGACTTCGGGGACGGCATGGAGCACCGGAACTCCACCATCATCGTCTCCACCCGCCCCCTGGCCACCGGCGCGGTGCGGAACCTGGGCACGCTGGCCCACGAGTTCTTCCACTCCTGGAACATGGAGCGCATCCGCGACCGGGCCATCGAGCCCTTCGACTTCACCCGGGCCGACATGTCGAGCCTGCTGTGGTTCGGGGAGGGCTTCACGCAGTACTACGGGGTCCTGGTCATGGAGCGGGCGGGCTTCACCGACCGGAGCGACTACCTGGCCCGCATGGCCCGCACGCTGGACTACGTGCTGGACTCGCCCGGCCGCCGGTTCCGGACCCCGATGGGCATGAGCCGCGAGTCCCCGTTCGTCGACGCCGCCGTATCCATCGACGAGACCAATTTCGGGAACACCTTCATCTCCTACTACAGCTACGGGGCGGTCCTGGGCATGGCGCTCGACCTCGAGCTCCGGACGGAGCACGGCCTCACGCTGGACGACTACATGCGCGCCATGTGGCGGAAGCACGGGAAGACGGGGGTCCCCTACACGCTCTCCGACCTCCGCGCCCGGCTGGGCGAGGTCACGGGGGACACGGCCTTCGCCCGCCGCTGGTTCGCCCGCTACGTGGAGGACAGCCGCGCGCCCGACTTCGGGGGGCTGCTGGCGAAGGCGGGGCTCCTGCTGCGGCCGGCCCACCCCGACCGCGCGACTCTGGGGCCGGCCGACCTCTCCCCGGGCGAGGGCGGCGTGAGCGTGGGCTCGCTCGCCCGCATCGGGAGCCCCCTGTACGCGGCCGGCGTCGAGGAGGGCGACGTCCTCGTCTCGGTGGACCGCCGGGACGTGGCCTCCCCCTCGGACGTGGCGGAGGCCGTGGCGTCCCACGCTCCGGGCGACACGGTGGCCCTCGAGTACCGCTCGCGGGACGGGACGCACCGGGCCTCCGCGGTCCTGGCCGCCGACCCGGAGCGGGAGATCGTGCCGTTCGAGGACGCCGGGCGCCCGGTGAGCGCCAAGATGCGGGCGCTGCGCGAGGCGTGGCTCGGCTCGGAGGTGAAGGCGCCGGTCGGGGGCTGAGGCGGGCTCAGACGCTCCCGCGCACGAGCATGGCCCGCAGGTCGTCGGCGGGCACGGCCGGGGAGAACAGGCGGCCCTGCCCGACCGGGCACCCCAGCTCCACGAGGAGGGAGCGCTGGGCCTCCCGCTCGATGCCCCCGGCCATCACCCCCAGGCCCAGTCCGCGGGCCACCAGCACGATGGCGCGGACGATCGCCTCGTCCGCCGGGTCCTCCGCGGCCGTCGTCACGAAGGTGGGGTCGATCTTGAGGGCCTCCACCCGGAGGTGGCGGAGCGACTCCATGGAGGAGTAGCCGGTCCCGAAGTCGTCCACGACGACGCCCACCCCCAGCTCCCGGAGGCCCTCCACCCGGTCCAGACCCTGCATGATCGCGGACTCGCCGACCTCGAGCCGGAGGGCCGAGGGCGGCGTCCCCGAGCGCTCCAGGGCCCCGGCCAGGACGTCGGCGAGGTCGGGCTGGCGGAACTGCCGGAGGGAGAGGTTGACCGCGAGCCGGAAGCCCTCCGGCGGGACGCCCGCCTCGATCCAGCTGGCCGCGTCCGCCAGGCCGCGCTCCACCACCCGCTCCCCGATGGGCATGATGAGCCCGGTCTCCTCGGCCAGGTCCAGGAACGCCTCGGGGCGCAGCAGGCCGCGCTCGGGGTGGCTCCAGCGGACCAGGGCCTCGGCCCCGACCACCGCGCCGTCCTCCAGGGAGACGACCGGCTGGTAGTGGATGACCAGCTCGTCCCTCTCCAGCGCCCGCCGGAGCTCCTCCTCGCGCCGGAGACGCTCGGCCGAGAGCGCGTCACGGCCCGGCCTGAACACGTGGTAGCCGGTGCCCGGCCGCTCCTTGGCCCGGTACATGGCCACGTCGCTGTAGCGCAGGAGGTCGTCGCCGGAGACCTCCTCGGGGAGCGCGCACGCGATCCCGATGCTGGCGGCGACGTCGATCCGGTGGCCGCGCACCTCGAAGGGCTCATCGAACGCCTGGACCAGACGCCCGGCGGCCACCAGCGCCTCGTCCACGTCCCGGATGTCCTCGACCAGGGCCGCGAACTCGTCCCCGCCGAAGCGGGCCACGGTGTCCTCGTCCCGGAAGCAGGAGCGGAGCCGCCGCGCCACGGAGCTGAGGAGGAGGTCGCCGGCCGGGTGCCCGAACGTGTCGTTGACCTTCTTGAAGCCGTCCAGGTCCAGGAAGAGGATGGCCACCTGGTGCCCCCCCCGATCCGCCCGCTCGAGCGCGTGGTCGAGCCGGTCGCGGAACAGGTTCCGGTTGGGGAGGCCCGTCAGGCTGTCGTACAGGGCCATGCGCGCCAGCTCGCGGCCGAAGCGCCGCATGTCGTCCCGCGCCCGGTGCCGCCGGGTGACGTCGCGCAGGAGGAGCTGGACGGCCGGCTCGCCGTCGAAGAGCACGGGGATCGCCGTGACCTCCAGGTTCCGCCGCTCCCCGTCCGCGCGCTGGATCACGTAGGAGTTCACGACGACCGCCTCGCCCCCCTGCACCCTCCGGATCTCCTCGCGCACCTCCTCGTGCTCCTCCGGCCGGAGGAATTCGAGGACGCTCGTCCCGACCAGGTCCCCGGGGCCGTCGACCCCGGCGATGCTGGCCGTGCGGTCGTTGGCGTACAGGAGGATACCGTCCCTGTGCACGGCGATCCCGACCGGCAGGTCCCCGAGGAGCCCCGGATCGAGGGTCCACGACCGGCGCCGGCGGTCGGCGGCGTGCTGGAGGGGGTCCGGAGGCGTGCTGCCCAAGCGGGTCCTTCGCTTCTGGCGGGACGGTCGTGCGGTCCGTCTAACATACCGCGGCCGACCCGTAGGACCAAGTCGTTTCCGTAAATCCATGTCGCTTCCGGGGAACCGAGATCGCGCTCCCGGGTGCCACACAGGCGTGAACGAACGGGACCCCGATTCGGACCGGCCATGAGCCTTCGCGTGCGCCAGGACGTGCCGCTCGCCCCCCTGACCAGCCTCGGACTGGGCGGTCCGGCCCGCTGGCTGGCGGAGGTGGGGGACGCCGCGGCACTGCGGGAAGCGCTGGCCTGGGCGGACGAGCGCGGCCTCCCCGTGCAGGTCCTGGGCGGAGGCACGAACGTCGTCTTCCCCGACGCCGGCTTCCGGGGCCTGGTGGTCCGCGTCGTACCGGACGGTCTCTCATTCGAGGAGGCGGGCGGCCGGGTCCGCGTGCGGGCCGGCGCCGGCGTCCCCTGGGACGAGCTGGTGCGGACCTCGGTCGAGCGGGGGCTCACCGGGGTCGAGTGCCTCTCGGGCATCCCGGGACTGGCCGGCGCGGCGCCGATCCAGAACATCGGCGCCTACGGGCAGGAGCTGGCCGACACCCTGACCAGCGTCACCTGCCTCGACCGCGGGACCGGGGAGGTCGAGCGGCTGCCGGCCGACGCGTGCGGCTTCGGCTACCGGACCAGCCGCTTCAGGGAGGACGAGGAGCGGGACCGCCGGGTGGTCCTCTCCCTCGAGCTCGAGCTCCGTCGGGACGTGCCGCCGCGCATCCGCTACCCGGAGCTGGCGGCCTCCCTGGAGCGCTCGGCGGACCTCGCCGCGATGGCGCCCGCGGCCGCGGTGCGGACGGTCCGCGACCACGTCCTGGCCCTCCGGCGCGGGAAGTCCATGGTGCTGGACCCGGACGATCCCGACGCGCGCTCGGCCGGCTCCTTCTTCCTGAACCCGGTCCTGGTGCCGGAGGCGTTCGAGGCGCTGGTCCGCCGGCACGCGGCCGAGGGCGGGAGCGAGCCGGTCCCCTCCTTCCCGGCCGCGGACGGGATCAAGGTGCCGGCGGCGTGGCTCGTGGAGCGGGCCGGGTTCCGCAAGGGCCGGCGCCACGGCGGCGTGGGGATCTCCTCCGCGCACGCCCTGGCCCTGGTGAACCGGGACGGGACCACGTCCGAGCTCCTCGAGCTGGCCGGCGAGATCCGGGAGGCGGTCCGCCGCCGGTTCGGGATCGAGCTCGCGGTCGAGCCCACGATCGTCGAAGCGGACCCTGGATGAGGCGGCTCCTGTACAGAACGACGTCGCGGCCCTCTCTTTTCCGACGTTCACGGGGGGCGCAGGGCCGGCGGGCCGCAACCGGAGAGAGAAGCCAGATGACGGAGGCGAAGAGGACGCATGGACGCTGATGAAGATCGATTCTCGGGACTCCCCGGGAGGCTGGAGGGCCTGACCGAGATCGCCACCAACCTCTCCTGGCGGTGGAACCCCCTGGGACGCCGCCTCTTCCGCGATCTGGACCCCGTCCTCTGGCACCGCAGCCGGCACAACCCCGTCGAGATCCTCCAGGAGGTGGACCGGGAGCGCCTGGCGTCCCTGGCCTCCGACCCCGGGTTCCTGGAGATCCTGGACCGGGTCCTGGCCGACACCCGCCGCGAGGAGACGCGCGAGGGCACGTGGGCGGCCGAGGCCCACCCCGAGCTCGGGGATCGGCCGGTGGCCTACTTCTGCGCCGAGTTCGGGCTCCACAACTCGGTCCCGATCTACTCGGGAGGGCTGGGCGTCCTGGCCGGCGACCACTGCAAGGCCGCCTCGGACCTGGGCGTCCCGCTCGTGGGCGTGGGCCTCCTCTACACCCGGGGCTACTTCGACCAGCGCATCCGGCTGGACGGCTGGCAGGAGAGCGCCGACGCCAGCTTCGACCCCGAGCGCACGCCGCTCGAGATCGTCCGCGACGCCGGCGGCTCGCGCGCCCTGGCCCGGCTGCCGCTGAACGGCCGCGACGTGGCGATCGGGGCGTGGCGGCTCCGGGTGGGCCGCGTCCCGATCTACCTCCTGGACACGGACCTGGAGGGGAACGCGGACGACGACCGGGAGCTGACCCGGCGGCTCTACCCGGGCGGACAGACCGAGCGCCTCCGCCAGGAGTGGATCCTGGGCGCCGGGGGCGTCCGGGTCCTGAGGAAGCTCGCGATCGATCCTGCGGCCTGGCACGCCAACGAGGGCCACGCGGCCTTCATGCTCCTCGAGCGCGCCCGCGAGCGCATGGTCGGGGGCGAGACCCTGGACGAGGCCATCGAGGCGGTCCGCGCCTCGAGCGTGTTCACGACCCACACCCCCGTGGCGGCCGGCCACGACGTCTTCCCGGTCGACCAGGTGGACGCGTGCACGCGGGGCCTGGAGGAGATGCTCGACGCCGGCACGCTCCGCCGCCTGGGCGAGCGGCCGGAGGGCCGGGACGGCTTCCACATGACGGCGCTGGCCATCCGGCTCTCCGAGGGCGTCAACGGCGTGTCGGAGCTCCACGGCGAGATCACGCGCCACCTGTGGCACGTCCTGTGGCCCGAACGGGCCGAGGAGGACGTCCCCATCGGCCACATCACCAACGGCGTGCACCTGTCCAGCTGGATGTCCCACAGGATGATGGAGCTCCTGGACGGCCCCCTGGGAGAGGGGTGGGTCCACCGGGCCGACGATCCGGAGCTGTGGGAGGACGTGCGCGACCTGGACGAGGCCCGGCTGTGGCGGGTCCACGTCCGCCTCAAGCACGACCTGCTGGCCTTCGTCCGGGAGAGGGCGCGGCACCGGTGGTCGGAGCACTGGGGAGAGGCCGGCCACCTGGTCGCGGCCGGGCCTCTCCTCGACCCCGAGGTCCTCACGATCGGCTTCGCGCGGCGGTTCGCCGAGTACAAGCGCGCGGACCTCCTCTTCCGGGACGCCGACCGCCTGCGCCGACTCGTCACCGACGAGCGCCGCCCGGTCCAGATCATCTTCTCCGGGAAGGCGCACCCGGCCGACGACCACGGCAAGAAGATCCTGCAGCGCATCTACTCGGCGGCCCGCGACCCCGGCTTCCAGGGCCGGATCGCCTTCCTGGAGGACTACGAGCTCCACCTGGCGCACCGCCTCGTGCAGGGCGTCGACCTGTGGCTGAACCTCCCCCGGCCCCCGCAGGAGGCGTGCGGGACCAGCGGCATGAAGGCCGCGCTCAACGGCGTGCCCCAGCTCGGAACGTGCGACGGATGGTGGGCCGAGGGCTTCACGGGGGAGAACGGCTGGCGCATCCCGCCGGCTCCCGAGGACCGGGACGTGGACGAGTGGGACTACGAGCACGTCATGAGGATCCTCGAGCAGGAGGTCGTCCCGCTCTACTACGACCGCGAGCGCGGGAAGCGACCGGAGGGCTGGACCGCCCGCATGAAGGAGGCGATCCGCGTGGCGGGAAGCCGGTTCACGGCGCGGGGCATGGTCCGTCGCTACGTCGAGCGCTACTACCTGCCGGCCGCCGCGGCGGCGGCCGCGGAGCCCGCCCGGCGGGGCGCTTGACGGACGAGGGGCGCCGGGAGCGGCTGGAGGTCGTCCACCTGACCTCGGAGTACTGGCCCTACGCCCAGACCGGGGGCCTGGCCGAGGCGGTCCGCGGCCTGGCCCGCCACCAGGCCCTGAACGGGCAGGACGTGGTCGTGGTCCTCCCCCTGTACGGCCGGGTCCGGGACGGCCCGGCGGAGCTCGAGCCGGCCTCCCCGGAGACGACCCTGCCGGGACGGTCCGACGCCCCCGTCCGCCTGTGGCGGGCGGTCGGCGACCGGGTCGAGGAGGGCCCGGAGGTCCTGTTCGTCGAGCACGCCCCCTCCTTCGACCGTCCCGGCCTGTACGGGGACGGGACCGCCGACTACCCCGACAACGCCCGCCGCTTCGCCCTCTTCTCGCGCGCGGCCCTGGAGCTCCTGGCGGCGCGCGAGGCCGCGAGCCCCCCGGCGGAGGCCGGCGCCGGAGGCGGGGACCCGCCCCGGATCCTCCACGTCCACGACTGGCACGCGGCCCCGGCGCTCCTGTACCTGGCGGCGGAGACCGACTCCCGGGCCGCCGACGCCGCCCGGCCGGCCCGCCCCCCGCAGGCCACCGTCCTCACCGTGCACAACGCCGGCTTCCAGGGGAGCTTCCCGCTCGAGGCCCTGGAGGAGCTGGGTCTCCCGCCCGGCCGGGACCTGCGCGGGACCCTGGAGTGGCAGGGCCGGCTCAACTTCCTCAAGGCGGGCCTGGTCCTGGCCGACGCGACCACGACCGTGAGCCCCACCCACGCCGACGAGCTCCGGACCGAAGAGGGGGGCTTCGGGCTCGACCCGATGTTCCGGGAGCTCGGGGACCGGATGGTCGGGATCCTGAACGGCATCGACACGACGCTGTGGAGTCCGACCAGCGACCCGTACTTCCCGCGCGACTACCGGTACGACGCGCGCGACCTGTCCGGGAAGCGGAAGGCCAGGGACCGCCTCCGGCAGGCGGCCGGGCTCGAGGCCGATCCGGACGTGCCCCTGTGCGGGCTGGCGGCCCGCCTGGCCCGCCAGAAGGGCATCGACCTCCTCCTCTCCGGCCGGAGCTTCCGCGACGCGCCGGCGCAGTTCATCTGCCTGGGGAGCGGGGACCGCTCGTACGAGGAGCGCCTCTCCGCCCTGGCGCGCGAGGGCCGGGTGCTGGTGGACACCCGGTTCAGCGAGCGCAAGGAGCACGAGCTGATGGCGGCGGCCGACATCCTCCTCATGCCCTCGCTGTACGAGCCCTGCGGGCTCACGCAGATGCGGGCCCAGCGCTACGGCACGCTCCCGATCGGGCGGCGCGTGGGCGGGCTGGCCGACACGATCGTGGACGGGGAGACGGGATTCCTGTTCGACGCGTTCTCGCCCGAGGCGCTGGACGCCGCCATCGACCGCGCGCTCGGCCGCTTCGGCGACCGGGTGGGCTGGGCGGAGATGATGGACCGGGCCATGGGCCGGGACTTCGGCTGGTCGGGACCCGCCGCCCGCTACCGGGAGGTCTACCGCGGGGCCCTGGAGCGCATCGCGGGCGGTTCCTCCCTCCCCTGACGTGCCCGCTTGCCGGCGGGCCCCGCCCCCGCTACGATTTAGGAGCCACGAAGGGAGATGACCGTGCCCGCGGACCTCGGGCGGTCGGCGGGTCGGGACTCCCCTGGGAGCTCGAGGTGACGTTATCGCGATGAGCGACCGAACCGGCTACCCCGACTACCGACTCGCCCTGGCCGTCGGCCTCCTGGCGTCGGCCGGGATCCATGCCTTCCTGTTCCTGGCGGATCCCCCCATCGGGGTGGACGCGGGTCCGGAGCGGGAGCGGGCCCTCGAGCTCGTGGCGCTCCAGGAGCGACAGGCCCCCACGCCCCCCGCCCCACGCGTGTCGGCGCCCGAGGTGCCCGAGCCGGTCTACCGGCCGGGTCCGCCGATGGTCGCGGACGAGGTCCCGCCGACGGAGGAGCCCCACTACATCGCGCACGACATCCCGCCCAAGCTGGAGAACTTCGCGCAGGTCCAGCTCCTCCTCGAGAGCCTGTATCCGGACGAGTACCGCTCCGACGGGATCGGGGGCGTCGTCGAGCTGTGGCTGTACGTGGACGACAGGGGCGAGGTGAAGCGGGTGCTGCTGCAGCAGCCGAGCCCGCACGAGGCGTTCAACTCCGCGGCCAGGCAGGTGGCGCACGCCATGGAGTTCCGGCCCGCCTTCAACCACGGGAAGGCCGTCGGCATCTGGGTGGCCCAGCCGATCCGCTTCGTGGCCATCCTGAAGAAGGCCGCCGAGCGCACGGCGTCCTCCAAGCCGAACCTCAACTGAGCCTCTCGGCGGCCAGCCGCCGCCACCGCTCCAGCCGGATCACGACGTGGAGGCCGAACAGGGCGGCCCCCACCGCCTCGAGCCCCCTCCCCGCCGTGACCAGGGCCGGCGCGTGCGTCACGGTCCCCGCCACGGCCGCGGCCAGGCCCGCCGCCACGCCCGCCGCCCCGGCCGCGGCCAGCCCGCCCGCGGGCCGCTTCCCCCCCGCCCTCGGCAGGATCCAGTAGGCCACGCCCATCGCGAGCTGCATCAGCCACCCCACCAGCATCAGCTCGACGTGCGCGGCGACCAGCCGCTCCAGGCCGCGCAGGGCCGGAACGGCCGGCGAGGAGAGGAGCGCGGCCCCGAGGAGAGCGCCCGCCACGAGGCAGATCAGGGAGGCCCGCACCAGCCAGGTCGACAGCCGCGGCACGTCAGGCCCCGGCCCGCGGCCACAGGATGCCCGCGAAGATCACCAGGGCGGCCGCCTGGAGGACGGCCGAGGCGGCCAGCACCCGGGCCCACGCGTCGCTCCCGGAGGCCAGCCACACGGGCTCCCCGGCCACGCGCAGGACGAGCCCGGCGTACAGGAGCGCGTACACGGCCCACGGCGCGGCCCCGTCGCGGCGCCTCGGGAAGAGCCAGTGCGCCACCCCCGCCACGAGCCCGGTGAGCCAGCCCACCACCAGCAGGTGGACGCGGACCGGCTCGAGGCCGGGAACGCCGGCCGCCGGCCCGCCGGGCCAGGCGGCCAGGACCCCGACCGCCAGGCCCGCCAGGAGGCACGCCAGCGCCGTCCGGACGAAGACCCGGCTGACGCGCGGCACCGGCTCGGGTCAGCCCGCCTGCACGGGGAGCACCGCGACCCACACCCGCTCGTCCGCCCGGTAGGAGCGGTACGCCTCCGGGTCGAAGCGGTCGGGCATCTCGGCGCACATCTCGTAGAAGAGCGGCCTGGGATCGTGGTCGTTCACGATCGTGAGGGCCTGGCCCGGCCCCAGCGCCGCGAACCGCTCGTGGATGGTCGGGTGCTTGTCCGGGCCGTCCAGCCGCCGGACGTCCAGCAGGAACGGGCCCTGCACCGCCCCGTCCTCCTCGGTCGGCCGCGCCGGCCGCCCCGAGCCCTCCGTCGATCGCGCTTCGCTCACGTCGTCCCCCTCCTTCGTGTTCCTCTCCCTGAACGCGCCGCCGCAGCGGTCGTCGCCCTCCGGGGCGGCGCCTTCCGCGGCGTCCGTCGCCCCGGCCTCCGGCGAGCGCAGGAACCACACCTGCCAGTCGTCCGACGCCAGCCGCTCGGTCCACGCCTCGAAGCCCCGCCCGGCCAGGACCGAGTAGAGCGGCACGGGCTCGAACGGCGCCCGCAGGCGGAGGACCTCGCCGGGCCCGATCTCCCGCGCGCGCTCCAGGATGACCGCGAGCGGCTCCTCGCCCCGGGCCAGCACCGGCCGGACGTCCAGGTCGTGGATGCTCTCCTCCGGGAGCCCCGCCAGGGCCTCGGGAGGACCTTCCGTGGCGGCCGTCTCCGGCCCCTTCCTTCCTATCGAGAACAGCTTCATGGGTGTGTCTCCCGTGGTGTCTTTACGGTTCTTCGCGCCGCCTGGGCGCGGATCGCGGGCGGGTCAGCTCCAGCCCGCGATCATCTCGGGGTGCCAGGCCGGCTCGCGCACGAGGTCGAGCTCGACCCGGCCCACGTGCGGCAGGCCCTCGACCGTGACGCGCATGGCGCGAGAGAGGTGCTCGGCCAGCGGGCACCCCTCGGTCGTGAGCGTGTGGACGACGCGGACGCCGTCCGCGGTGGCCTCGATGCCGTAGATGAGCCCGAGGCGGACCACGTCCAGGCCGACCTCGGGGTCGATCACGCGCCGGAGCGCGGCCGCGATCCCGGCGGCGCCGGGGTGGATGCGGCCGGGCTGCAGCCCCGCGGGGCCGGAGCCGCCCCCCGCCCCGCTCACGCCGGCCTCCGCCGGGCCACGGCCGTGAGCTGGCCCGCCTGCACGATCGCGCCCAGCGCCAGGGCGGAGGCGCAGATCCGCGCCGCGACGGGCGAGCCGGCCGCGATCGAGGCCACGAGCCCCGCCGCGCCCGCCAGCTGGAGGCTTACGGCCGCCAGCGCCGGCTTCTCCGAGAACAGCTCGGAGACCAGCGGGACCGGCCGCTCCGCGGCGACGGGCCCGAAGCGGTGATGCCAGACCAGGAACGGCAGGATCTTGTAGTGGTGCCCGGCCACGAACAGCCCGAGGCCTCCCACCACCAGCGCGGTCACGTACGCGACGTCGAGGCGGGGCGAGCCCGCCCCGGTCAGCATGGACGCCACGCCCAGGACCGTGGCCGCGCCGAGGAGCACGAGGGCCCCGCCCACGAGCCGCAGCCCCGGATCGAGCTCGGGCCGGCGCCGCCCCCGGAAGTGGAGCCATCCCTGGACCAGGAAGGCCGCGACCCCGGCGGCCAGGAGCCCGCCGCCGGCCGGCATCGCGGCCATGGGGAGGACGTGGTGGGTCAGGGCCAGCACCCCCGCCCCCGCCGCCACCAGCCACGCGGCGGCCTGGCCCGGCCCCTCGCTCACCCCGTGGCTCAGGAGGAACATGGGGAGGAGGCGGCGGGAGATCCCGATGATGACCAGGAGGACCCAGCCGGCGGCGGCCACGTGCAGGTGGAGCGCGACCAGCGTGAACCGTCCCGGCCCCAGGAAGCCGGTCCGGAGGTTGAGGGCGAGGAGGAAGCCGAGCATCAGGGCCACGACCAGGAAGGCGTCGGCGGCGGCCACGCAGCCCCACGTGACGCCGCGACGGGCGGCGCCGCGGAGCATGACGGCCAGGTGGGCCGCGAACGCGAGGAGGCCGGCCGCCACCAGGCCCGCGCCCCCGACCACGAGCCCCGTGCGGGCGGTGGCCAGGCCCACGGCGAAGGCGGCCACGCCGATCACGTGGGCGGCGAACGTCGCGTGCCCGAGGCGCGGCCACCTCACCCGGCCGCCGAGCGCCACCGGGAGGAGCTGGTACAGGGCGCCCATGATGGTGGTGGTGATCCAGCCCAGCGTGAACAGGTGGGTGACGGCGGCCACGCGCACGTCCGCGAAGCCGCCCCTCGACAGGACGGGGGCCATCCACACCAGGCCGAGCCCCCCCGCCACGTAGAACGCGAGCGCGGCCAGGAGGTGCTCGCCCGGAAGGCGGAGCGGCGGGGCCAGCGCCGTCCCCACGGACGGGCCCATCCCGGGAGCCGCGGCCGGCCCGGCCGCCCCGCTCGCCGCGGGGCGCTCAGACCTCGCGGTCGGCACCGCTCTCGAGCTCGTCCAGCAGCCGCTCGAGCTCGAGCCCGTGCGCGCCGGCCGCGTCCTCGAGCGGGAGCCCCCCGCCGCAGCACAGGTCGAGCCCGTGAGCGAGGAGGACGTCCCGCGCGCCGGGCCGGGCGCCCACGATCTCGTGCAGGGTCATGCGGGAGAGGTCCTCCCGCGTGGTGGTCGCGTCCATGGTCTCCTCCTCGTGCTTCCCGGGGCGCGGGTCTCCGGCAGGTGCGGCACCCGGGGACCCCGAATCGGTATCCTTCAGCGTCCCCGTGACCTTAGCCATTTCCGCGGGGGTTGTCAAGAGTTTCATCATGTTTATATTGAGAACGTACGAAAGGGAGCGGTCGTCCCACCGGGAGGCCGCCGCGACGATGGACGCGGGAGGCAGCGTGGGCAGGTCGGACGACGACGGGACGAGGGAGCTCCTGGCTCCGGACATGAACGAGACGCGCCAGCGGCTCCTCCTCCGCCTCAAGCGCGGCGGGGAGATGACCCTGGCCGAGCTCTCGCCGGGCTTCGACCTGAGCGTCGAGACGCTCCGCAGCCACCTCCGCTCGCTCGAGGCACAGGGCCTGGTGGTTCGGACCGGCCACCGCCGCCACGGCCCGGGACGTCCCGAGGTCGTGTACGGGCTCAGCGAGATGGCGGACGGCCTCTTCCCCCAGCGCGAGGGCGAGGTGCTCCGCGAGCTGGCGGCGTTCCTGGTCCGCACGGGCCGGACGGAGGCCCTGGAGGACTTCTTCCAGGAGCGCATGGCGCGGCGCCGGGAGGCCGCGCTCTCCCGGGTCGAGGAGCTGGAGGGGCGCGCCCGCATGGAGGCGGTGGCCGACCTCCTCTCGGAGGAGGGCTTCATGGCCGAGGTGGTGGAGGGCGAGGACGGCGGGCCCGAGCTGCGGCTGAGCCACTGCCCGATCCGGGACCTCGTGGGCGTCTCCCACGTCCCCTGCAAGGCCGAGATCGGACTCGTGCGCCAGCTCCTGGGCGAGCCCCTGTCCCGCCGGAGCTACATCCCGGACGGCCAGCCGGCGTGCGCCTACGGCGTGCGGGGCGAGGCCACGGCCGGGGGCTGAACCGGTCGCCGTGGACGTGCCGCACGCCCTGGCCGGAGTCGTCCGCCACACCGCGGGCATGGCCTGGAAGATCGCCTGGGGCCTGGCCCTGGGGTTCACGATCTCGGCCGCCATCCAGACCTTCATCTCCAAGGAGAAGATCGCCGAGCACCTGGGGCGCCCCACCCTGCGGGCGCTGGGCCTGGCCACCTTCTTCGGCTTCGCCTCCTCCTCGTGCTCCTACGCGGCCGCAGCGATGAGCAAGACCCTGTACCAGAAGGGCTCGCACATCGTGAACGCCACCGCCTTCCTGTTCGCCTCCACGAACCTGGTCATCGAGATCGGGCTCATCATCTGGGTCCTGCTCGGCTGGCGCTTCGTGCTGGCCGAGTTCATCGGCGGCCTCCTCCTCATCGCCGTGATGGCCGTGCTCCTGCGCTGGCTCGCGCCCTCGCGCGTGTTCGAGCAGGCGCGGCGGCACCTGGAGGAGGCGGAGGCCGGCGGCCACGACCACCACGGCCACGGGGGCACGCTCCCGGCCTCGGCGCTTCTCTCGAAGCGCGGCCTGTCGGTGATGGGGCGTTACCTGTCGACCGACGTGAGGATGGTCGGGAAGGACATCGCGCTCGGGCTGGTCATCGCGGGGGGCCTGGCCGCGCTCGTTCCGACGGCCTGGTGGCGGGCCCTGTTCCTGACGGGCGGGGCGGGCGGAGCGGTCCATCCGGGCCTGTGGGTGAGCCTCGAGAACGCCGTCGTGGGCCCGGTGATCGCGATCCTCTCCTTCGTGTGCTCGGTGGGCAACATCCCGATGGCGTCCGTGCTGTGGGCGGGCGGGATCTCGTTCGGCGGCGTGATCGCCTTCATCTTCGCCGACCTGGTGACGATCCCGATGGTGCTGGTCTACCGGCGCTACTACGGCTGGAAGCCGGCGCTGGTGTACGCCGGCTATCTCCTGCTCACCATGGTCGTGACGGCGCTCATCGTGGACGGGATCTTCCGGGTGACCGGCCTGGCGCCCACGGTCCCGGTGGCGGCGCGCCAAGGGCTCCGCCACGTGGACTACTTCGCGTGGGACTACACGACGTGGCTGAACCTCATCCTCCTGCCCGCGGCCGCGTGGCTGTGGCGGATGGGCTCGCGCCGGCCCGCGGTGGGCGGCGGGCTCGGCGATCAGGGCTGAGGCGCGCGCGCCGGGACTCCGCTCAGCCCGAGATCCCGTACTGGGAGACGGCCTTCACGAAATCGGTCGTGCTCAGCACCCCCACCAGCTTTCCGTCGTCCATGACGAGGACGCGGTGGACGCCGTTGCGGAGCATGTAGCGCGCGGCCTCCCGCGCCGTGTCGTCGGGCGAGACGGAGCTCAGCGCCGTGGTCATGACCTCCTCGACCGTGTGGTCCTCGAACACGTTCCACTCGGGCGCCGCGGGCGTCGCGACGCGCTCGGCCACGTCGGCCCCAGCGTCGGACCAGAAGGCCAGGAAGTAGGCCGAGGTCGGATCGTCGGGCATCTCCTCGGTCCCGTGCCCCTCCTCGGACGAGAAGCCGGGCTCCTCGGGGAAGTCGCGCTCGGTGGGCGAGCCGGGAGTGTCGGCCGCGAAGCCCGCCAGGTCGGTGGAGCTCACCACGCCGACGACCTCCCCGCCGGAGACGACGGGCACGCCGCTCACGCCGTCCGAGACCAGGGTCTCGGCCACCTCCCGGAGCGACGAGCCGGCGGCGATGGTCACCACGTCCACTGTCATGATGTCCCTGACGTGCAGCATAGGAAGCTCCCTTCGGATCCGGACGTCGGAGGGCGGGGGCGCCCCGCGGAGACCCCCTCCGGGACGCGCTCCGTCCCGGTGTAGGTAATGTCATACACGGGACCGGGCCGGGCTGTCCTGCAGATCCCGTCGCGGAGTGTGGGGAAACCCCGGAGGGACAGGGGGCCCGCCCCTTCCGCCTCCTCCGCCCCCCTTCCGCCCCCCTTCCGCCCCCGCGTTGACGGCCGCCCGGCGGCGGCCGACTTTGGGCGCCGGCCGCGGGACCTCCCCGCGGCGCCCCACTCGCGTCCGGAGCGTGCTTGCTGCAGATCGGAGCGTACAGCCTGGGCTTCGTGGCGCTGGGGAGCCTGCTCGCATCGCTGGCCGTCCTCGGCCTGGGGACCTGGGTCCTCGTCTCGCGGCGGAACTCCCCCGTCGGACTCCACTTCTTCCTCTTCACCCTGGTCGTCTTCGTGCGGCTTCTGGCGTCCGGGCTGACGTACGGCTCGCCGGACGCGGCCACGGCCACGCGCTGGACGGAGGCGGCCTTCCTGGCCATCCCCTTCATCCCCTCCACCTTCTACCGCTTCTCCGTCGAGGCGCTGGAGATCGCGGACCGCCGGAGGGTGCTGGCGGGGCTCCTGTTCGGCCTGTCGGCCGTCTCCGTCCTCCTCGTGGTGGGCACCGACGTGGTCGTGGCCGGCGTGCGGCACGGGCCCCGGGGCTGGCTGCCGCGCGCCGGCAGGCCGCCCGGGCTCCCGCTCCTGGCGTTCGTCCTGGGCGGCATGCTCCTGAGCCTGGGCGAGTTCTGGCGCGCGTGGCGCGCCCAGCCGCCGGGGCCGGAGCGCGAACGGCTGGGCCGGCTCCTGGCCGCCTTCGGGGTGGGCACGCTGGCCTCGGTCGACGTCCTGGCGTACTCCGGCCTTCCGCTCCCGCCGCTCGGCTTCGCGGCCGTCCTCGCGGCCGTGCTCCTCATGGCCTGGACGGTGGCCCGCTACGAGCTGGTGCGGCTCACCCCGTCCTTCGCGGCCGACGAGATCTTCGAGACCCTCACCGACGCGGTCCTCGTGTGCGACGCGTCGGGCCTGATCCACCTGGTGAACCCGGCCGCGGTGCGCGAGCTGGGTCGAGCCGAATCCGAGCTCCGCGGCCGCACCCTGGACCGGGCGCTGGACGGAGACGGCCATGCCCGGGAGGAGGTGGCGGCCCGGCTCCTGACCCGGGACGGGGTGCGTGACCACGAGATGTCCCTGCCGGGGCCGGACGGCCCGCAGGAGGCCTCGGTCTCCAGCGCGCCGCTCCGGGCCGCCGACGGCGCCACGGTGGGCTGGGTGGTCGTGGCCCGGAACATGGGCGAGCGCATCGAGGCGCTGCGCTCCATGCGCGAGTCCGAGGAGAAGTTCTCCCGCGTCTTCCACTCCAACCCCCTGGCGATGGGGATCGCCTCCCTGGAGGACGAGACCCTGCTCGAGGTGAACGCGGCCTTCGCGGAGTTCTTCGGTTACGGCGCCGCCGAGGCCGTGGGCCGGAATCCGGTCGAGCTCGGGCTGTGGGCCGACCCCGCCGACCGGGAGCGCGTGGTCCGGGAGGTGGAGGCGCGGGGCCGCAGCCGGGGGACCGAGACCAGGATGGTCACGCGCACCGGCGACGTCCGCGACGTGCTGTTCTTCGGCGAGGAGATCGAGGTCGCCGGGCGGCCGTGCCTCCTGGGCGCCGTCTACGACCTGACCGAGCGCAAGGAGATCGAGCGGGAGCTGGAGCGCCAGGCCCTGTACGACGGCCTCACCGGGCTGGCCAACCGCAACCTGTTCGACGCCTCCCTCGAGCACGCCTGCCACGGCGTCGGGAGGGACGGGGGGCGGGTGGCGATCATCTACCTGGACCTGGACGACTTCAAGCGCGTGAACGACGCGCTGGGCCACGCGGCCGGGGACCAGCTCCTGACCGCCATCGGCCGGCGCCTGGAGAGCGCGCTCCGGGGGACCGACATGGTGGCCCGGATCGGCGGAGACGAGTTCGCGGTGCTCCTCGAGCACATGGACACCGCGGACCGGCCGGCCGAGGTGGCCGGCCGGCTCCTCATGGCGCTCCGCTCGCCGTTCGAGCTGAGCGACACCATGATCACCGTGACGGCGAGCGCCGGGATCGCGGTGAGCGGAGGTGGCATCCCGGCCCGCCCCGCCGACCTCCTCCGCTTCGCGGACGTGGCCATGTACCGGGCCAAGGTGGAGGGCGGCGACCGCGCGCGGGGCTTCGACCCGACCGTGGACGCCTCGGCGACGGTCCGCCTGCAGCGAGAGAACGAGCTGAGGACCGCCCTGGAGGATGGGCAGATCGGGGTCGAGTACCAGCCGGTGATCGAGCTCGAGAACCTCCGGGTGGTGGGGGCCGAGGCCCTGGCCCGCTGGGACCACCCCACCCGCGGGCGGCTGCCGCCCGCCGAGTTCATCCCCCTGGCCGAGGAATCGGGCCTCATCCTCCCCCTGGGTCGCTTCGTCCTCGAGACGGCCGCGGCGGACGTGGCGCGCTGGCGGGGGACGGGGGCGGAGCGGCGGCCCGTCGCGGTGAGCGTGAACCTCTCGGCCCGCGAGTTCGTCGAGCCCGACCTGGTGGGGTGGCTGGCGGAGCTGGTGGAGCGGACGGGCCTCCCTCCCCGCACGCTGGTCCTCGAGATCACCGAGCGCGCCATCCTCCAGGGCGGCGAGCGCATCCAGCGGCTCCGCGAGCTGGGCTTCCGGATCGCGGTCGACGACTTCGGGATCGGCTACTCCTCCCTGGCCTACCTCCGGGACCTCCCCGTGGACATCCTCAAGCTCGACCGCTCGTTCGTGCAGGGGCTGAGCGAGCGGCAGCGGGACGCGGCCATCGTCGAGACGGTCATCTCGCTCGCCCGCCAGCTGGACCTGCTCGTGGTCGCCGAGGGGGTCGAGACCGACGCGCAGCACCGGAAGCTCCTCGAGGTCGGCTGCCGCTACGCCCAGGGCTATCACTACCACCGGGCGGTCACGCGCCGGGTGATCGGAGACCTCCTGGGCTGAAGCCCCGCCCGCGCTCCGCGTTGACGTCCGCCGCCTCTTCCGGCATCGTGCGCCGGCCCGAATCCACGAATCCCGGGAGGAGCCGAGCGATGCACCGACCCGACGCCCCGAGCACGCGCCCCCTGTCCCGACTCACCGTGGCGGCCGCCGCCCTCGGCCTGATGGCCGGCGCCGCCCTGGCCCCCTCCCCCGCCGCCGCGCAGGACGCCGCCGTCGCCCCTGAGGGCGCCTTCGGGGGGATGCACTGGCGGCTGGTGGGGCCGTTCGAGGGCGGGCGCGTGGAGGCGGTCACGGGCGTCCCCGGCCACCCCGACACGTTCCTCTTCGGCGCGGTCGTGGGCGGCGTGTGGAAGACGACCGACGCCGGCGGGCACTGGCGCCCGGTGTTCGACGGCCAGCCGATCGCCTCGATCGGGGCCATCGCGGTCGCCCCCTCCGACCCGAACGTGATCTACGTCGGGACGGGCGAGCCCGACCCGCGCGGCGACATCTCGTTCGGGGACGGGGTCTACAAGTCGACCGACGGCGGCGAGACGTGGACGAACGTGGGCCTGCGCGACACCCGCCACATCGGGGAGATCGCGGTCGACCCGCGCGACCCCGACGTGGTGTACGTGGCGGCGCTCGGCCACATGTTCGGCCCCAACGAGCAGCGCGGCGTCTTCCGGAGCCGGGACGGCGGGAAGACGTGGGAGAAGGTCCTGTACGAGGACGAGGACACGGGCGCCGTGGACCTGGCCATGGACCCGCACAACCCGCGGATCCTGTTCGCGGCGATGTGGCAGGTCCGCCGGCACCCGTGGAAGCTCGTGAACGGCGGGCCGGGGAGCGGGCTGTACCGGTCGGTGGACGGCGGGGACACGTGGACGCCCGTCCGCGGCCACGGCCTCCCGGAGGGGACGCTCGGGCGGCTCTCCGTGGACGTGTCGGGCGCCGACGGCCAGAGGGTCTACCTCCTGGTCAACCACAGGACCGAGGGCGGCCTGTACCGCTCCGACGACGGCGGCGCGAGCTGGACGCTGGTGAACGACAGCCAGACGATCCAGCAGCGGCCGTGGTACTACTTCCGGGTGTACGCGGACCCGCAGGACCCGAACACGGTCTACGTGTGCAACTTCCTCTTCCACCGCTCGACGGACGGCGGCCGCTCGATCGAGACGATCCGCCTCCCCCACGTCGACAACCACGCCCTGTGGATCGACCCGACCGACCCCGACCGCATGATCGAGGGGAACGACGGCGGGGCGACCGTCACGGTGGACGGCGGCCGGCACTGGAGCTCCGAGTCCAACCAGCCCACGAGCCAGTTCTACCACATCGCCGCCGACGACCGGTTCCCGTACTGGCTGTACGGCGCCCAGCAGGACCGCGGCTCGATCGCGATCGCCAGCGCCTCGCACCGCCGCGCGATCACCGAGAAGGACTGGTACGGCGTGGCGGGCGGGGAGAGCAGCTACGTCCTGCCGAAGCCGGGCGATCCCGGGGTCGTGTACGCGGGCTCGTACTTCGGCTACACGAGCCGCTTCGACGTGGAGACGGGCCAGGCGCGGGACGTGAGCCCGTGGCCCTACAACCCCGAGGGGCACCCGGCGAAGAGCGTGAAGTACCGGTTCTCGTGGGTGTCGCCCACCGCGTTCGACCCGTTCGACCCCGACGTCCTGTACGCCGGCTCGCAGAAGCTCGTGAGGACCGACGACGGCGGCGCGAGCTGGACGGAGATCAGCCCCGACCTCACCCGGGACGACACGACGAAGCAGGAGCTGTCGGGCGGGCCGGTCACCTGGGACAACGTGGGCGCCGAGTACTACGACGTGATCTACACGATCGCCCCCTCCCCGAAGGCGAGGGGCGAGATCTGGGTCGGGACCGACGACGGCCTGGTCCACCTGACCCGGGACGGCGGGGCGAGCTGGAAGGACGTGACGCCGAAGGGGATGCCCACGTGGGCCAAGGTGAGCCTCATCGAGGCCTCGCCCCACGATCCCGCCACCGCCTACGCGGCCGTGGACGCCCACAAGGGCGACGACTTCACGCCCTACATCTACCGCACGCACGACTACGGCGAGCACTGGACCCGGATCACGCGCGGGATCGAGGCGCCCGCCTTCGCCCGCGCCGTGCGCGAGGACCCGGCGCGACAGGGGCTCCTGTACGCGGGGACCGAGCTGGGCGTCTACGTCTCGTGGGACGACGGGGACCACTGGCGGCCGCTGCAGCTGGACCTCCCCGTGACCTCGGTCCGCGACCTGGTCGTGAAGCGCGGGGACCTGGCGGTCGCCACGCACGGGCGTGGGTTCTGGGTGCTGGACGACCTGTCGCCGGTGCGGCAGTGGCGGGACGGCCTCGTGGCGGCGGACGGGTCGGGATCGGACGTCTCCGCGGCGGGCGGGTCGGCCGCGCTCCACCTGTTCGCCCCCGACACGGCGTGGCGGACCGAGGCGGCGGGCGGCGGCAGGCCGCGGCCCGGCGAGGCGGTGGGCGAGAATCCGCCGGCCGGCGCGATCCTG